>Ga0126336_10000912_pt1 | contig 13999 bp, 7 predicted proteins | sample SidCmetagenome_FD_92530 | JGI IMG/M metagenome (GOLD analysis project Ga0126336, IMG submission 92530) | Coral microbial communities from El Islote,Puerto Morelos, Mexico - Siderastrea C C metagenome | ecosystem: Host-associated > Invertebrates > Cnidaria > Coral | place: El Islote,Puerto...
CACTTACGCATTATTTATTTGTTTGTTTTTACAACGTAGTCCAGTGTACGTACATTTTGAACCCGACACACCTATATGTTATTTTAAATTATTTTATTATTCTAGATTAGCTGTACGTGGCACGGTTTGGTGCCCTGCTACCAATGCACAATAATCTACATTGTTGTTGATATTTTCTTTATTCAGATCATGGTTAATGTGATGCATTCGAGGCCAAGATTTGACTTCACAGCCGACTATTTTGTCAAGATTTATCGAGCTGAATGTATCTGCCTTCGGCTTCATTGCAACTTGATAAAATCAGTTCTTGATAAACAGGTATGTCCAGGTTATATGCTTATTAGATGTTGTAATATTATCAGTGCTGTCCTACTTACTACACACCAGGCCCGCTTGTTTAAAGGCCGGATAACTTTATCCGCTTGGTAAATTGCTATCCAGGGGATAAAATGTACTCTAAGAAATGTATTTTATCCGACGGATAGTGGTTTATCCAGCGGATAAAGCTATAAGGCGTTCGAACAACTGGGGCCCGGTTTTTTCGTATTCTAATCCTCCATGTGGCGCATATGCCCTTATCAGAGAAGTCTGCGTTGGCGTGAGAGTGTAAACATGGACATTCGTTAACTATGAGAAATTGACCGTACCACCCGAAAGATTCTCAACACCAACATTAAAGAAATTCGAAAGAAGTTTTATTTTAAATATCTCCCTTTCAGATTGATGATGAGCGAGAGTACATTCAGAAAGTCTGCAGGGAAGACAACCCTGGTAAGACAAAATTATAAACCGTTTTCTTTGAATTAGGAGAAAGATGTCTCTTATTTGCTAGACTTGCACCTATTGTTTCCACGTAATTAATATATTTGTGGCTTGTCATGATCTCTGTAGAAATCATTGTATACACCTTCCATTTAGAAATTCACGGAATGGGTGCGTTGTAAAGTATAGCAAGGAAATTAGTTAGCATTTCTAGAAGCCCGTCAGTCAACTTAAGAAGTGTGATACAAGAGCATGACTGCGTGTCTAATGCACTATTTATCACTTGTGTTACGTTTGCAGCATTGTTTGGTCTTCCTCATCGCATAATTCCACAACAGCATATAGCGGTAAACACAAGTCGGTAAGCAACTCTGGTTTAAGTAGAATGTAGTGTGTGTATGTGCAATAGGACTGTTTATTATTTGGGAAAAGTGGGATAATAAAGTTGTCGAAAACGGCATTGTCGAGTTTGCAATTCAAAGAAATATTTCGCATTCAATTGTTTTTAAAATTGGACACTTGCTTAGTCCTGTTATGTGGAAGCTCGTGCTGTCTAATTTGAGATAGAATTAGATTAGGTGCCTGAATGGGAATTAAAGGTTTGGCTAGCGATACAACTATATGCAAAAGTCGTGGTCGCATAGTTGTTAGTGTGTCCCAAACGAAGGCCAGAGTTTCTGATAGGTACCGTAATTTAATTTCGTGGACGAGGTGCCAGAAACTCTACACGTAGCTGGCATTTTGCGTGGAAAAAGTCCTATTTGTGGAAAATTAAAAATCATCGTCGTAAATAGAATTCTTAGTAAACATAGAGAATCATTTTCCAACTTTCCTTCTCCCTTTTCCTGTCAAATAAAAAATGAGAAAAGTCAAATAATAAATAAGCCGCATTTAAATTAATACAGCGTTAAGGCTATTGCGATGGACCAACACGGGAGATCTTTTCTTGTGCTCTGCCCTGGTGGAAATCTTAGAAAGATCTTTAAAGATCTTTGAAGATCCGCTTGAGGATCTCCACCTATAATTCTCAAGGATCTTGCTTAATCTTGCAAGAATGCTTGAGGTCCCTGCAACGATCCTTGAGGGCCATGCAACGATCCTCAAGGACCCTGCAACGATCCTTGAGGATTCTGCAAAGATCCTTAAATTCCTTGCAAAGATCAACAAGGATCCTCGTGCAGGATCTTGGGCAGGATCCTAAAAGTTTTTACAAGATTCTAAGGAGGATCCTATCAAACATGAGGATTCTGAGTAGGATCCTGTATAATCCTACGGGATCCTAGGAATCTTCTAGGATCCTTATAGGATTTTCACCAGGGTGTACCCAACTGGGTGCGTAGAAGACTGAGTTTGGGAAAGAATCTTGCTATCAAACAGGACCCTGTATAAAGGCAGCTTCAATTGTCCTTTACAGTGGAGGAAGCAGAGAGATTTAAAACCTGCAAAGCTTATGTTAATTTTGTATTTTACAGTCCCGCTCTGAAGTATATCTACATGCTGGAGTTTCATCCATCCCTTGGTCTAGCCAGTAGAGTTTATGAAGCCCTACAGAGTGCTTTCAAGGTATGCATTTCTATGTCGTCATTTCTCATCCACCACTTGGTCTCAACAGTAGGTTCATCGAGCAGTAGTGGGAGTTGCGAAGTCAGTTAACCAGTGAAGGTTAAGGGTGCTGATTTCGCATGACAAATATTGCTTACAGCTGTCACGTAGATCACTATTGAACTGCAAGGAAATGTTACTCTGCTCTTGATTTCCTGGTGATGATCTCGGCCTCAAAAGAACCTCACGTGACATTGATCTCCTGTACATTTTGAAAGTACATTCTTTGTAGTTTTGATGGAGGGTTGCACAATGGTCAACTCAGTGAACGTTTTAGGTGCTTGTTTCCTGTAATCTTTGAAATTGCTGTACTGTAACACAATTTTTAAGCAAGCTACGTTATTACGAACTTGTCTGACTCAAGTCCTTGTTGTTTGCATCAGATGTTTATCCAGATACATACACCGAAAAGTACTGGAGAGATTATATCCATGGAACGTCGCTTATATGAAGTAGTTCAAAAGGAGTGGGACACTCAAGAGCCAACTGGCAATTCCTTTGCACAGCAGACGCAAAAAGATGTAAGTACCACTTCATATAAAGCCAACCCTTCAGACATCTGTAAGCGAACATCTTCCTAAGCAGACACGAAGCCATAATTCTGGCATTTTAGAGTACGACCACTTCGTTAATACCACCAGACTTTTATGTCGTGGCGATGCTCGTATTAGCTATTTGAACTTGAGTTAACTAACTTTTTTCCTGAAGTTCGCCGGCACAATTTGAGTGTTTGATTGATGTGTAGCGGAGTTCTTAGTTTTGTAAACTAGTTTTGCAAACTAAGCACTTTGTAAGCACCATGTCGTTTCATGTGTTTGTGTATTTGTTGGACTGAGGTTTGTCTTCCTGATTTAATTTAATTTTTACTATACTTGAGAAAAAAAGCGTCACAAGTTCCTTAACTGTACACTTGTAGAAATTTAACGTTACCAGAATGCTGCAGATTTTCTTTCAAATTAAACCCTTCCTCTTTTTTCCTAATCTACGCTCTTATGTCTCCTATGTAGTGGAGGACCAAACGCGAAATGAGAACGCATGAAGCACTGTGTAGGAAAAGGAACAGGGACTAAGGGAAGGAAGAGAAGAGGGGCTACGCCGTCCTACCTCTCTCCAACCCCTGCATTTGATTTTTGCGTTCCCTTTCTTTATATTGCCGCTCGTACTATGTTGAAGCCTGGCATGGGCTAGCTATGTGGGATTTCCCAGTGTATACTCTCTAAACCAGCCTAACAGCTTCAAGAATTTTGTTAAGAGTTTCTAATATCTGTACCCATTTATGGCCATTCTAGCTCTTTTCAGAGGTGTTTGTAGAAGATCCGATCTTTGTTTGTGAAGTGGCACAGTCTTTAGTGAACCAAGCGTCAAACTCTAAGAGAGGAGGACGAAAATCCGTGAAAGAGAAACATAAGATTCTAGCGGCCACCTGGTCAAAGCTCTTAGAGGTAAGCAACAGTAAGAAAGCAATGTTAGAGTCGGCTAAAAACTGTGCTTGCAATACCTGAAAAAACGCGTGGAAAAAACCTTTTCCCTCTATTTTGTGTTGAAAAACGCTTGTTATGACGATCAGAAAAAAGCCAGCAAGAACGAACAAACGAACAGAGAAAAGCTAAGGGAATGGAATGAACGTTTTACCTAGGGAGTGTTAGGGTCCAGCTACTAGCATGAACTCACACCTGTGCGACATATACTTGGGAGGAGACCAGCATGAATATCACTGGTAATATCGGTATATATAACACCGGTATAAACGTGATACCGTTCTCACCAGAAATACTGGTATAAAATTAAAACCGGTATTAATCCTATTCTGCCTGGGCTTTTTTCAAGTTTCTGAGCCTTTGGGGGGGGGCACAAAGTGCCCCCCTACTATAGATCTCGAAAAGTATTAAAGCTTTTGCGATGAAACTTGGCTCGTTTGTAGCACGTCATTAGCTTAACAGATTGGGCTTATGACGTATCAATTGTGACGTGACATGACGTCACAATAATGTCACAAACCCGCCATTTTGAATTTGAGGCCGCCGTCTTGAATCCAAAACCTGCAGTCATACAGCTGACAATGACGTCACCAAAAATATATGATTTTGTTCTAAGAAACATACTTAGTCAAAACAAGCACACAAAAGTAAAAAATTATCTTCTTACCAACGAAGGGAGAAAACCTTAAAAAAGACTGAAAAAAGACTGAAAAAAGACTGAAAATAGTCAAAATACACTTCTGAGTAGATGGTTGCTATGGAAACGTCAATCATCATAGACACGTCATTGACACAGGGAAATTTTCTCTGATAAATGTTAGGAAAAGTCACGAGATTTGGTGATTATTCGTCGAGCCGTTTAAAAGTTATAACTCGTTAAAGTCAGCGCGGGCACAATGTGCCCCCCCCCCCTACAGGCAGAATAGGGTTAAAGTACCGGATTTATTCAAAACAGCGCTGCCCTCGAAAAAGCGCCGCCCCCAAATAAGCGCTGCATTTGGGAGCAAAAATATTAATAAGCATCGCCCCCGAATAAGCGCAACAAGGCTGCGCTTATGGATTTTTGAAATGGCTGATGCGTAAATGCTAATACGGCTGATATTGTTATTGGTGTTATTGTTATTCATTTGGATGTGGAAAGAGATACAGACCTTTAAAACCAACTTTTTATTGCGTCCTTCCTATGCTATTGTCATGAACAAGACAAAGATAAAGAGTTATTACAGTTTTAATTAAGTGCCACCCCCGAATAAGCGCTGTCCTTCAATAAGCACCGCACCAACAAGTCGAAAAATTTAATAAGCACCGCGGCGCTCTTACGAGTAAGTAGGGTAATACCGGTATCAGTGGTAACACTGGTAAACACACTTAGCACGTCAGTAGCAGCTTAGGTTTTTTGTTGGAAAAGGCAATGACCAATACAGCTTTTTTGGGCTACCTACACCTGATCAAATGGCATCATCATTTTTTGGTTAGAATAACAACAGCAAACTCTTATCCTTTATTTGTATTATGGTTAATTACAGGTTGTCACACTTAGACATAGACTTGTAACAGCTGCTCAAGAAACAGATGTAGTGACAAAGGTAAATTTCTGAATCCGTGCAGTTGATGTGTTCACTCGTCACACACTAAATCCTTCTGTGATCCAGTGACCTAAAAACAATTAGGGGTTGTCGGGGAGGGGGTGGAGAGGGGACGTTTTGGAAATATCCGTGATCAAAGATATGGTAGCTTGGTCCATTTGCAAGCAAAGGGAAAAACGACTTCAAAGTTTGATCCGATTGCATGTATGATGTCTAGTATGACAGTTGTGCTGTTTAGTTGAATGCTTTTAAGGCTGGACTTCACTTACAGTTATGAGAGAAGGAAGCATTTGATTGGAAGATCAAGCCAATGTTGGTCTACAGTGAAAGTGACCAAATCGACTTGTAGCGTTACAGTCAGTGTACGTTTGTGTGCCCAGTATTTCGAAGACTTGAATTTAATCTCCAAATTTACACGTCAGCTGACAATGATTAATTCATATATGCAAAGAAGAATTAAAAATTCGTTGCGAGGTTCGGGATTGTCATTAAAAAAAAAAAACCCTTGAGTTGAAATTGATCATTAATAAAAGATTTAATTACATTCAAGGTGTAAGTTCTTAGTCAAACTGATGCGTTAATTAGTGATTGGATCCAAATCGTCGAAATAGTGGACACGCGTCTGACGCGTGACGTGCATCTTGACTGACTGTAAAGATATTTTCTGTAACTACACCTAGTTGAATCTCCAACTACGGCACTCATTGTTATCCCAAATGCGTGTGGTTTTTAACAGGCGTATAAGCGACAGGCCAAGGAGATTGGGTTTGATGAGTACCACGCGTTCCTTCGTGCAGTGTCGTTTGACTTTGCACAAGCAAAACCTGAAGCAGAAATGCAGAGTGTACTCATTACTGTTGTAACAGAGGATGACAGTAGAGTTGACAGGTAATAAGACACTTTTTGTAAGAAAAACAAATCGGTATCAATTGTAACTGATAATACTATCCATCCAAGACATCCTTTGAGAAGGGATGTTTTTAATCCTTCTTCATGGGCCGTTGATTTCACTCCGCGGTTTGAAAAAGAAATGATCACGTGATCATAAGCTTGTTGACCGCATGCTGGCCACAAAATCCAGACTCGTGCCCAGTCGCTTCTCTTGACCGCGGTTTGGTTTATGGGTAGCATTTGGTGCATCAAGGCTTTGCGCGCATTGTTCGCTTTCCAATATTCCAGTGCAAATAAATAGGTTGCGACTGGGTACGAGTCTGCATAAAATCTATCTGTAACGTTGAACAGGCGACGAATGAATTTCAACTCGCAATCACCACAAATATCGTAAACTAACGCCGTCTCCTGAATTAAAATATCGTGCTATACTGGTTGTAAACATTGTCTTAAGGGAAATACAGGGAAAGTGTTCTTTGAGGACGTGAAATGAGACGACTGGTAAAAATTCATCGTATTCATCCAGCGAATGATGAGCGTTGTCGAGCTTGTGTCAACAAACTTTGCTGACCGCACATGTGATCACGTGAACATTTTTTCAAACTGCAGAGTGAAAAAAATCCGTTCACTTTCAAAGGACGTCTGGGACAAATAGTACGTCCTATTTGTTTTCACAATGTCGATTTTTTTTTGGCGATAGATGTGTATAAGCTTGGGTTTCCGCACGTTAGAGATGGAAAACGATCTAAATAAAATACTCCTAAAATAAATTTTTTCATGTTTTAAAATGAGTGGTCCGAAATTTGGATTTTTATCAAACTGGAGATGTATTCTGAGCACCTCAAAAAAGAAAAAAAAAAGACGCAAACGAACATAAGCGGAAATTTTCAAAAGCGATGAGTCATCCAAAGAAGCCACTACGTAGCGTTTACGATTGTTTACGTTTGGACAATAAATACAAAGGAAGAAACCTACAACGTAAAACGTTTTGAGTGTTACATTTATAAAACGTTCCCATCTTTAACCAAAAATGTAATAGTCGAAAACGTTTATCGATCTATTTTCAGGGCCTTTTTAAAAGCTTCCTTGGGTTTGACATTTCTGAACATTTGTTTCTTGGTTGTCAGGTACACTCCAGCATACACACCACTGGCCATTCAGGAATTGGATGAGAAACACTTAGGCACGTTTAGCTTTCGCACAAGAGAAGGATTCCTACAGGTTTGTGTGAAAAAAAACTTTTTCCAAAGTTCGAAATCCTGACTGATTACATTTTTAGAAATGCGTTTTATTTTTTGGACACTGGAAATTAAAAAATTCTTAAGACATGGCACATCGCCCCCCTCTCAAAATGTTGAAAGAGATCGTTACTTTTACATTGGTCTTTCGGACAATGTTTTGATTTTGGCAAAAGGAACAGTATCACTCACTGTAGATGCCATAGATTTCCTTAGTGGGTGGTCCTACATGCCGGACGCCACTTCATCTACACTACGGAGCCAGCTGTCCCCTAGCAAAACGTTCAGCCCAGTCTTTCGCTGGCCTCGCCTCGTGTGTCAACATATCCTTTTTAGTGCACGAAATTCAGTGTACGGGAGGTCATGGGTTCGATTCCTGTCGGGTGCTCAGATTTTTACTTTGTCCCCACGCTCGTGACAGGACTGAATATTCCATCTTTCTCATTTCTTTCCGAGCCAGTTAAAATTTCCCATTTTTCTTTCTTGGTTATCACACACGGTGCTTTTGACATTGCTGGTCCCAGCAGTATGCCAAACGCGTGTCACAATGAACTCAGTAAATATGACCTCGCTCGCCACGAGGCTCCCAGTAGCCCAGTGGGTAGAGCGCCTGACCGGTGTACGGGAGGTCATGGGTTCGATTCCCGTCGGGGACTCAGATTTTTTCTTTGTCCCACGGTCGTGACAACTGAATATTCTATCCTTCTCATTTTACCAGGTTTTGGTACTCTTGAAACTGTTTAAAACATCGCATCGTTGCCTGTAAAGTGGGATTGTTTCATTTAAATGTAACAATACATAGTTGATCTTCTTGGCATTTCTTTTGTTGGTTATTGACTAAGTGGACGCTCCTGTCGGTGGCCCAACTTTGCACTAAAGCATTTACCTCTGCAGACCTCATGATCTTTCTGGCAAGGCTTGACAATGTAGTGTTTGATACCGACGATAAAATTTATTTGACCCACGACCCTTTGATTTTAATCTCCGATGCTCTACCGAGTGAGCTACGAGGCCGGACGGAAACAGATCGTGGGTATAATGGATGGCTGCTTGCGGCAATGAAGATCACCAAAATTTATTATTAATTTTGTTGTAGATCATGTCTGGAGCCGGCGTAGAGAAATTGCAGACGATCCTCATGACGCAAGTAAGAGAATCTGTTTCTTTCTCTTGTTTGTGCATGTAAGACAAATAGTATATTAACTATGCTCTTAAACATTGCTAAATCTTCCCTTTTATCCTAACACCTTGTCAATGTAATACCAAAGAAATTTGCGTACCTCTTTGCTGAAAATATGCCAGGGCAGTACTCAGTCGAACGAGTGTTTGTGTAAACCAACTACAGTCGCAAGCTTACCTGGTTTTAATTGAATTTATGTGGCTTCATCGTGTTTATCACAATTTGGAGCCGGCGTAGAGAAATTGCAGACGATCCTCATGGCGCAAGTAAGAGAACCTGATCAAACGGGCACAGAAACATAAAGGAGTGACAAAGGGAGTTAAACATGCCACAGCCTTGATTTCCTTTAAAATACGGCGATGTTATTTCACGAACAAAGGCCAAAAGGACTCAGAGTTTTTAATTTGGCCAAGTTTTGCGCGTTTACCCTGTTGCATGATGTCAGAGAATGGTGAATGGTGTTGAACAAAGTTTGATTGCCTCTAAAGAGTTGTATTCAACAATGTCTTTTATCCTAACACCTTGTCAATGTAATACCAAAGCAATTTGCGTACGTCTTCGCTGAAAATATGCCAGGGCAGTATTCAGTCGAAAGAGTGTTCGTGTAAAACAACTACAGTCGCAAGCTTACCTGGTTTTAATTGAATTTATGTGGCTTCATCGTGTTTATCACAATTTGGAGCCGGCGTAGAGAAATTGCAGACGATCCTCATGACGCAAGTAAGAGAACCTATTTCTTTCTCTTGTTAGGGCATACAAGACAAATAGTATATTAACTATGTTCTTAAACATTGCTAAATCTTCCCTTTTATCCTAACACCTTGTCAATGTAATACCAAAGCAATTTGCGTACGTCTTTGCTGAAAATATCCCAGTGCAGTATTCAGTCGAACGAGTGTTCGTGTAAAACAACTACAGTCGCAAGCTTACCTGGTTTTAATTGAATTTATGTGGCTTCATCATGTTTATCACAATTTGATTTCTATGCTTCACTACTTCCTTACAATATTAGGTAATTGTTAAAACAGTGATCTTACTTGTTTAGGAAATTATCATGCAAGAAATGTCGTTTACCCTTAAAGTCGACGGTTCACTTATATAATTTTTTTGAAGTGTCGATTTCCGCAGTGGTGCGTTAATTTCTGTTTAACTCGCCAAAATACAAAGTTGACACCTTTTTGGGAAACACTAATTATGACAACAATTTTGAACAAAAGAAACTTTGATTTGAATGGTTGCACCTAAAGATTTCTTCCACAAGCTCAAACATGAAAACCACTTTGCACAGCACTAGCACTAACTTCCATGCAATATTTGGTTGATGACTCAATGTTTTAATTTGTAGAGGCAAAAGTCGGGACGAGCTTGCGCAGTATAATAAGTAGCACCGTGGAAAATACTGCTCAGTAACCTTGTTTGAATGGTCCAATCTCCACAAAATAGGCTCAAGGTTTGAGTCCAAGCTAGGAGTAAAATTGTAACGCGGGTAGTTTTTTTCCGCACGCAGACAAACCAACTTTTCTTGACAATGGCCCATCTGATTCACGTCTGTTTTTGCAGATTGTTCACAAGAATCTCATCATTTCTTCCATTCTTCAACTTGATGGCTGTTCTAAAGTTATCACTACTGCCAAAGCGAAGGCTGTTGAAACAGAGAAAAGGTATTTGAATTAGCTCTTCATAGCTACCATTGCTTTTATGCATCTCTCCTGCTACTGATGATGCATTTCGTCATAACATAATACCAGTGAAAGGACAGATACAAAAGAGTGGGATTATTTTTAAAACAATATAACACATTGCCAAAATGATCAAACGGGCACAGAAACATAAAGGAGTGACAAAGGGAGTTAAACATGCCACAGTCTGGATTTCCTTTAAAATACGGCGATGTTATTTCACGAACAAAGGCCAAAAGGACTCAGAGTTTTTAATTTGGCCAAGTTTTACGCGTTTACCCTGTTGCATGATGTCAGAGAATGGTGAATGGTGTTGAACAAAGTTTGATTGCCTCTAAAGAGTTGTATTCAACAATGTCTTATTTTTTTTTTTAACTTGTTTATTTGGAACTCTTAGTTTTCAAACCTATTACATTGACAAAAAAACCACACAAAACTTACAAATTAATCCTAATAAGCAAACGTTACAGTGTTTTCATTTCTTTTGAGGTATATACATATTATTTAAAGAAAGAAAAAAAGAGGATAACAAACTGAAGACCTGTCAACCGTGTTGTTCCTTCACAACATGCCACAATTTTCAATACGATACTGTTCAAATAGCTTCGATACGAATTCGTCTAGATCAGGTTTCTTCGTCAATTTCTAACAAGTATATAGATATTTCTTTTGCAATGAAATTAATAGCCGTAGTCTGCTTTTATGGGGAGTCGATAATTGAGAAAGAATGTTTGATGATGTTGCTTTTGTTTGACCGACATCGAACACGAAACACGACTTTGGGCTTCTCAGATCCTTGTTTTCCTCACTGGATGTGGTTCAATTTTTTTTTCAGTGCTGGTTTGTCCCCACGCTCCTCTCATGACACGTCCCTTACCAGTCGCGCTAGTTCAGCTGAGGGTGCTCCCGCCCACCTCACACCATTCTCCACCAAGAGAATGGACCGAGAGTTTGAACGAAAACTACAGGAAGTGTTCGTGTCAGTTCAGCTGGAGAAGGTACAAGAAAGATCATTGTTTTACGCTTGGTCTTCCTACAGAAGGTCGAAAAGCCAAAGTTTTATTTAATTTCAAAATATCGAACAGCAAACGTCACTGCGATAAAGCACTGGACAAAGTTTGAACCACCTTGTACAGCATACCAAACAGCTCCAAAGGAAAGCACTGCTTAATAGCGTTCATTGAATGCTCACAATTTAGGATTTCATCCACATACTCAAAAGTTAGAACCACCTTTTACAGCATAATAAACAGCACCACAGGAAAGTACTGCTCAGTAGCTTTCATTTGAATGGTCACACTTTAGGGTTTCATACACAGACTCAAAAGTTAGAACCACCTTGTACTGCATAATAAACAGCACCACAGGAAAGTACTGCTCACAGCTTTCATTGCTGTGGTAGGATCACCCAAGAGCTTTCATTATAAACAACATTTTGAAAGACTCAACCCGTAACCTGGAGGGGGGGCTAGTGCAAGTCTTGCGCTCTTGTTGGGGCAGACCTTACTCACGCCAAACTATGGACGCGCTTACAGTACAACTGAGATGAAAGTAGTCTCGGGAGAGAAAAAAGCCTGTTAATAAATAGGACAGCTTGAATCGTTGATTCCTTTTGAAATTTTATATTTCAAACCTTATAGGATTGTTCGGCATTGCAAATCATGATTATGTCATTTAATTTTAGACTTTCTTGAGAGACAAAATGTTGAATGATTACATTCACAAGAAAGAACAGATGGGAACAGTGATGAAGAACATCGATGAAGTAATCAAGCTGAAGAGGTGAGTGTGTGTGAGTGTGGCCTCAACAATCTGCCTCGTACCCAGGTGCTTCCTTTTTTTGGGCGGGGCTCTTAGAGGCGCAGAGGGTCATGGGAAGGACACTTCCCATTATGCCTTGTGATCGCTGTGAAACGTTCCCGTGACCCTTCGCTTTCGTGAAAAGAAAAGAAAAACTAGTGCCTGGGTACGAGGCAGACCAACAACAGTTTTATCAGGATTAATGTCACCCGGACGATCACTAGACAGACTTCTGAATTTCCTGGGTTCAAATCATTTACTTACCAACAGTCCTTTGCAGGCTACTGACTTCTGGATGATCACACAGTTGAACGACTATTGATACTCCTGTGATGGCATCTGTTGCATTACAGCACGTTACTAAAAATCTTTAAGGGGCACTGTCCAGGCGGACAAGTCGCATTTTCTAAACTATGGCCCGGAATATGCGTTAAGGTTGTTTTGTTATCTTGAAATATGAAAAAATATATTGGTAATAGTGAAAGAAGCAAGAAAATATAAATTTGAGAGAGGAAATATTGATCTGTCTTGAAATTAAATTCGAAAAACTTCAATACAGTTACATTCTTAAAATACAACTCTTTGGCTCCAAACTACGTACTCTTTTTTTGTTCTGTAGAATCCTTTTATATCATGGACGTTAAGTGAGCAGATTTTGATATTTTGCCGGACAGTGTCCCTTGATTCCTATTTCTAGGAATCAATTCCTATTTCTTGATTCCTATTTCCTATTTTCCTATTTCCTATTTCCTATTTCTATTCCTATTTCTATTTCTAATTCCTATTTCCTAGTTATAAGCGCAAATATGCCAATTGTAGCGTCCTCCTGACTGTGCGATAAGCACAAACCCGAGGTCCACAGACACCCGCGCCGGTTCATTTTTTTGAGCTTTTGCTTATTTTGGGATGGACAATTTCCCTTTTAAATCGATGATTAAATGCATCTCTTTTAGAAATCGTATGTATCCTATTTTTTACTGTTGTTAGGATAATTTATCAGGCAAGTGCAAGAATTTTATTTTTACTCTTTATTAATTTAGACTTTAGTCGTTTTCTCTCATTTAAAAATCGTGTATAACTTTTATTAAGGTCATCGAACATGGTTTTTTTAGAAGTCTTCTAAAAATAAGTTTATTTTGTCTTAGGCGCAGCTGAACCTTGTAATTACTATTTGTATAAAAAGGAAAAAGTTTCTTTTCTTATGCTTGTTCATATTTTGTTCTTTTCACACGGGTTGAATACTTTTCGTGTTGATTTTACCAGTATGCTTATTTCACTAGCGATAATTAGATTTGTATAGAGAAGTCTGGTCGTGCAGTATTATTGAAGTATTAATAGTTGAAGTAATTTTTGTTTTCCCTTTTTTCCAACCCTCAAATAGAAAGCTGGTCACGGAGTTCTGTGAAAATCTCCACAAGAAAGTATCCCAGTTTTCTTTGCAGTCTCAGGTACTTGTTTGGTTTTCTATGTTCCTCTAATGTATTACATGTATCTATGTTTTCACTATAAGAAAAGGATTCTAGCAGACAGAGGCCAGAGATTGGGAAGGACGTGCGCCATGCGCGATGGCGCATAAGTAAAGAAAATGGCGTATCATAAAACTACTTACGGGGCCCAAGATGCGCCCGAGCCGCATAATGGTGTGTCAGATGTAGAATACTTGGAAAGATTTCCGTATAGCCCCATACACTAGGTTTCGCATACCGTTCTCAATACTGAAACAAAAGCCAAAACAATAGTTTCTGTTTGGGTAATTTCTACTGTTATGATAAATAAAAAACGA
>Ga0126336_10000913_pt1 | contig 13994 bp, 7 predicted proteins | sample SidCmetagenome_FD_92530 | JGI IMG/M metagenome (GOLD analysis project Ga0126336, IMG submission 92530) | Coral microbial communities from El Islote,Puerto Morelos, Mexico - Siderastrea C C metagenome | ecosystem: Host-associated > Invertebrates > Cnidaria > Coral | place: El Islote,Puerto...
ATGTAAAACGTGTATCGCAGTGTTACCTCTGTATTTTTTATTCATTTATCCTTTGTATTTTTCTTTTCGCGTATTGTTAAGTGTATTGTGTTGAAAAGTAAAAATAAAAAAAATAAAAAAAAATAAAATAAATAAAAAACTACTCCAGGACCTGTAAAACTACGACGAAAATATCAAATGAATTTTATCAGGAAGAGCTAACCAAAATAATTTTTGGGTAATATTTGAAAACATAGCATCAAAAATTGGGCCAATTTTTTCAAGTTTCAATCCATTTCCATCCTTGCCATCGGTAGCGACAGTCGACAGGAAACAGTTTCAGTACCGCAAAATAGTCTTTAATAACAAAGTCAGACCATTGTTTTTGGAATTCAATTGATGCGAAGACACTTTTTTAGCTTTTTAAAGAGATACTGAAATAGCGTGACGTAACCCCTTTAAACATATCCGTTGAATAGACATCAGTAGTAATAACTGTGCATTCGTTCTCTTGTTGTTTTCCACCGCACCATACAGCTGTAAGTATTTTTGCCCTCTATTTAATCAACCTCTGATAACAAAAAATGTCCAAGGAAAGTTTAGGGTTCCATATTTTGTTATTCACAAAGGGGCTAAATGAAAATTTTAGTTAATGCTTTCTTTTGCATGATTTTAAATTGTGATTCTAAAGGCCTTATTCAGACGTGCACTTGGGTGTGGTTAAACGAACAGCACTTCAACACTGTGCACAGAGTGGGATTTATGCTATTTCTACTATTTAGATTTTAGAAACTAAAATTTGAATTGAGTTTCCTTTTACTACCACTTCAAATTTTAGATTTAAGGCTTTCTTGACTAATGGTTCAATAAGAACCTGTATCTGAGGGACAAAAATAAGTCATTGTCAATGTTAACCTGATTTGCTGTCTTCTTTCCTAAAAACTGATAGCATTCAATTAAGAATCTCTTTTTTTTTTCGCCATCAACTCTAAAACCCAGTGGGTTACAATTATTTTGTTAGTCTGTGCTGTTTCTCACTTTAAAAAATGAAGTCCTATAACCATTAATTTTTAATCAAGTAATGTGTACCTGTTAATAAACAAAGCCCCTCCTTTCATTGTCAGAAAATATTTTACCTGCATGTGTTTTATTTTGCAGAATGTTCAGCAGTAGGATTAGGTTGTTTAAGGCTTTCTAAGCTTTCTATTAGGTCAATTTATCAATTGAAATTAAAATGTAATATCCTAAATGCCCATCTTAACCTCAGTTAAATTTTCTTAATCCTGCGTGTTTTTTTTCCTTGCAGTTTTTCCACACAAAAGCTGCAGCAGCTTCAACACCAAGTGGAGCAACTCAAAGAAGAAAATTTCACCTTGGAAACCTGTGAGTATAGACACAAGACTATAATTCTGAGCCCCTCAGTCTACAGCAGACCTCCTTAGGAAGATTTAGTAGTAGTAGCAACATTCCTGGTAGAGATCCCATACAGGGCAGAACTTTGTACGGTTTCTGTAAGATCCTACAAGATGCTGTAGGATCCTAAATTTCAGTGAACCTTATCGTGTTTTACAGGATCCTACTCAGGATAAATATTACGGGATTGTGCATGAAGCCCTAGATACAGGCGTAAGATCTTATAGGGTTGCTACAAAATACTAAATAAGGTGGGATCCAACAATAAGAGCTTATTATAGATACTAGGGTCCTACACTATATTCTAATATAATCTTAAAATCAACCAGATCTTATCATGATCCTAGTGTGAGATTGGGTATTAGGATCATCTGTAGGATTTCTACTTGGGAATTTGTTTGCGAAGATACAAAATCCATTTACTCACCCTCTGACAACAAAACTTGCATCCAAAGTTAATGTGAGATCTGTTGCTTGTAAATTAATGCACCCAACAATATACATGTATTTTGTCCTTGAATGGTGAATGCCTACTAAAGTTTGTTTGCCTAAGCTGTACAAACCAAGAATGTTAATGTTAAGTGCTTTTTTTCAGCTCGTGATGAGTACAAAATTAAATATGAGCAGATGGAGAGAGATGTTCTGCTACTGAATGAGCGGGTATGACAGATCCAGAATGTTCTAAAATATGTTAAAGACTCATGGTCTTTTCATGCTATTTAAAACTGGAGGTCAATGTCGGCTTGTGGGCCTATTTTATGTACGTGGCCTACATGTACGTATGATTTTACGTATTAATGTATTCAATATTTTGGCATCTTATAGAATGAGCAACTGCAAAGTTTGGCTGAAGAATCGCAGATGTTGAAAGATGAAATGGATGTACTGCGGCATTCTCAGGAGAAAGTGGTATGTAGATTGACATCATCATTTTGCAAATTCAGCTGTTGCAGATCATGATTATATAATTTATTTATTTTTTAAATTATTTATGTGTTTTATTTATTTATTTATTTATTCATTTGTATTTTCATGTATTTAGAGTTCATTATTAATTTTGCAAGTAGAGTTAATTTGTAACTTTTTGACTTTCTCTTTCATCAGATCAAATACGAGTCTACAATAGAACTTTACAAGAAGAAGTTAGGTAAGGGTGTTTGACAACTTTGAGTGAGGGTTCTGGTTGGGGGGTTGGGGTGGAGGAGGTTATAGATCCTATTTCCTAGCCAAAGTGTTGTTGTTGTTTTTTTTATTACCAATTTTGATGTTGTCAAAATCCCATCAACACTTTTCCATTGTCAAAAACCCACTCCCAGTGCCTCAAAAAACCTATTTCCAAAAAATGTGCAAGAAATTTGAGTGACAACCTTTGGGGAAAAAAATGTGACATATGCCATTTAATGAAACACACTACAAAAAGTGCCTCAAAACTTATTTCCCAGTGCAAGAAATTTGAGTGACAATCTTCGGAAAAAAATTGTCAGTGGCTCATATGCCAGTTAAGGAAACATACTAACTTGAACTCTATTTGTCACTAGAAAAGAAGAACAAACAAACAAACAAAACAAGACAATAAATTATTAACAAAAAGGTCGTTAAATTGTGCATAAGGTGCACCTGCATGTATGATTTGGACTGCAAATTTTGGGTTAAAAAGTGCGGCATATCTGCCAGTTTTAAAATACTTTTTTATATCAACCTCCCAGTAGTGGCTATTTTATTTGTTTTCGTATTTTATTATCATGCAAATATGCATGTCTCAGCTACATGTGTATATACTGTGATTCTATCAGTCAAGCTCTGTACAGTAGATGACACTTGTATTTGGTATTGCAGAGGAACTGTCAGACATGAGAAAGCAAATGAAGGCAATGGAAGAGAAAAATGTCACATATATGAGAGAGACCATGAATTTGCAAGAGGTAAGACAGTAAATAATGCTTTCAAAGGGTTGTTAATTTTGGGCCCGGGGGTTGGGGTGGGGGGAGGCAAAAAAACTGGTGCAGTTTTTTCAAGTTGCATGACAATCTCATTAACAACAAGTTAATTTAGATACAATTTCAAAGATGACCCGCGCGGTGTACCGACTTTTCGTCAACGCTACTTTCATCAGGGCAGAAAACTATGTTATTTTGTCGCTATCGTGCTTGTATGCAAATAAAAGATGACAAATTAAAAAATCATGCGCGCAGAAGAAAGTACGTTGGCTGGTATGGCTGGTTTCCATATGATCGCTACGGTCGCTGAAGTGTGTTTTTCATATGATCACAACGATTACTGAACGTTTTTTCCAGCGATCGTAGTGATCATATGGAAGCCGGCTTTAAGTCTAACTTACAAGGTACAAGAAACCGTCGACTGTCGCTCTCGTTTGGCCCGAAACTCTCACGCGATCTTGGCGACTCTCGCTTAGCTTTGACTCTATTATCTTCTGTTACATTTATTCAATTACATCCTGAATAAACCTTTATTATAAGCCTGCGTGTGTGCGACAAGAATCAATGGAAGTTCAAGCTGTCGCTAGTGTCTCGTTTATTCTCTTTAACTCACGTGACTCTGGAAACGAGCTTTTATTAGCATGAAAACGAGGCAAAACGCGACACAAACACGACAAAAATGAAAGTTTTTAAACCCCTGTGTACGTGAGGCCATTACTAGATTAGGATGCCTTCTTCTTCGAACTAAAATTGTTGACATAGCCCATAGCCCCTTGGACCCGAATCAAAACTTTTATAGTCATTTTCGTAGCTGAAACCCTTTTAATACGACCATGCCTACCCCAGATCAATGTATCAGCAGGTTCCACTATCTTTACTTGTATCTCCAAGAGATTTTGGCATTTATTTTACAGGATCTTCGAAAAGCCAATTCCCTTAAATCGCAGGTTGATACATATAAAAAACAGGTGAGAGAACAGAAAGTTTCAGCGTTATTGTTACTAACTCGCAACCAGTTTCAAATATTATTGATATTACTTGTGCCTCTGAAATAGGAATTGGGTACTTGACACAGGTTTTTACAACTTCTGTTTTTCTATTTAGGTGCATCAGCTACAAATTCAAGTGTCAGATTTGCAGAGAAGGGCAGACAAGGTTTGTTTACTTGTGAACGAATACATGTATGGTTTCTGGAATTATTGTAACAAAGTACATTGTATTCATGGCTCATGCGGCACCGCTGTCTTATTCAATTCTGTTCTAGATAACTCTTCTTTATTTTTGAATTGCTGATTTATAGTCACAGAACATTTTGCCATACAACTCTCTCCATTCAATATATTTGTACTATCAATAACTTTTCTTCTTTTATAATTAAAATACTTAAGCTGATCTCCAGAGTTCAGTGTCATTCAATCATTGTAGAATTCGCCATTGCTTTTTTTCTTCATGATGTACTAGATTTTCTTTCCTATAGCCCTTGGAGTGAGCAGGAGCTATAGTCTACATTGGGAGTGAACACAGTGTGTGAGGACTCAAAAGTCTTACGGACCGGCGTTTTTTGTTTAAATACAGGCAGAGTTTGACGCAAAGAAGTCAAAAGAGAAGCTTTCAAACCTTGAAGGAGAAAATGAAGTAAGTTTGATCGTGAAATTCAGCTTTTCTCACTAAGTGCAAACCTTCATTCTTGAAAGGCGTATTGAATTGTTCTTTCCGTTCACAGCGTTTAAGGCAAGAAAGAGTAAAATTGAAGGAAGAAAATGAAGAGCTTCAACTTGCTCAAGTTGCAGGTACAGTTCATACATGTAGATATCAAATTGTGTGGCTCCAGAAAATATTCAAACCCTCGCCACTCGGATGGTTGATAAGTTTGCACCCCCACCCTCACCCTCCAGAAATTCCAGTTTAGCTTCATGCTTGCCATTTGAGATTTGGTTTTTGAGACTCCCCCCCCGTTCCCTTCGCCATCTCGGAATTTCCAATGACTTCACTGGTCTCTGGGCTATACTTCCCCTCATAGTAACTTAGTGATTAGTGTGACAGACTTTTGACAACCATTCAGGGTTGATATACAGTCAGACCTGTAAAAGTGTTGACTGGACTTCATACTGCGCGAAAGAATACTTTTTTTACGTTATTTTTTAGGATCTCCAATGCGTCAACTGACCCCTGGTACACCGCCAAATGATGACTTTGATCTTGGTGGACCCCTCTCTCCAGAAGTGAAGTACGTAACCTGGCCGTTTGCTGTTGTTTGTTCGTTTGTTTGCTTCTTTGTTTCTAAGGGGTGGGTGGTAGCCGATTTTCGATGCGGGAGACTCATTGACAACTCATGTAAGCAGCCTCCAAAAAGCTGGCAAACTCGTGATTTCGTCTTCATTTCATTGCTTTTTTCAGTTATTGCTTTAAAACCATTCCGCTAACAATTTCTTTGCACAACCGTCTGATGTTAAAAGCAAACAACGCGTTTGACCAACGTTCATATGTCAAAGGCGAGCTTGCGAATGCAAAAACGTTTTCTGAATAAGTTTGCGATAACAGATTCTTCCATTAGTTGTTTACAGTTTGCAAATTTAGTTTGCGACTTTCACATTATTTTGCATTCGTTAGCTTGCTGTGTGTTTGAAGACGTCTTTGCACAATATTCATTCAAGGAAGTTTGTTCTCTTCAAAATCTTGCTAAGAGAGGAAGCTGTATAGAAATACAGTATGAGCAGTCAATTTTTCAAGGCGGGAGCATTTTCTCGCATATCAAGCATTGCACCCTAACCAAGTACTATCTTCCTTGTCTATTTTTATTTTTAAAAAGTTACTTTTCAACCACAGGGAACGCATCCTTCGTCTTGAACATGAAAATAAGAAGCTGAAAGAGCAGAAGCAAGGAGAACAAGAGGAACAGGTACTCTGCGTGGATTATTTGTTCAAATGATATGGAAACAGTCAAAAGTATTAAAGCGATGTTGTTTCTTTGCTGTTCTACTCGGTTGCCGTGGATCTCGGTAACTTGGCTCAAAACCACGTATGCAGCGCGTCCGTGTGATTAGGGCGCCGGATATAAAACCCGGAGGTCCCGTGTTGAGGTGACCGCTAGGTCACTAGCCGCTAGGCTGGAGTTGTTTCACGGTAGACCCGAGTTCAGTTCTTTGGCCGGTATTGTAAATAGCCAGACGGCTTGCCTTCCGCGAGCTGGGTTCTTACATGTAACTTTGTTACGTTCAATTTGCAGAAATTGGCCCTGGAAAGCTCCTTACGGGGAGTGGTCAATTAAGTAATTTTTTGTAACCCGTCTCTGAATTACTTAAAAAAATTGCGAATGATTGCAGCAGTTAAAATTAATGAAAGATGAAGGTGATAATATATGCTCATGTTCCTAAGTTATTATTTCTGGTCGTGCATAAAGAAACTGTTTGTTTATGTGTTTCGTGACCACAGAATCAGCTTCTGCAGAGCCTCCTAAATGACGCGAATGAAAGAAAGGATCAACTAGAGAAAGATAACAGGTTAATAACTTCACTGTTTGTAAGTCCAGTGCTTAGGCCTGTGCATTACAAAACGTGCATAACAAAGCCGATTAATCTCTTTTTTTTTTGTTACGATGTAAACTAACTCTTTATATTATTAAAATCCTTCGAGCCAACTTACTTCAAATATGTCTTTAATGCTGACACCATTAAAGCAATCCTATAGGCTAACATAACCAATGACGCCAATAATTTTGTTAACAGAGAATTGAATCAAAAGCTAATGGAAGCTGAAAGCGAGCTGGATGACATTAAGAATCAGAAGAGAGCTGGTGAAAGGGATAATGACAGTGAACTGGGGAGAAAGTACACAGATCATTTGTAAGTACAGTTTCATTCTTTGTCTCCCGAGAGCGCTGTCTTTCGCTGTTTAGTTGCTTGCTGAAAAGCTTTGTCGTTGTGCTTGCTTGGCTTATTCACAGTGTGTGTTGACAAGTCAGAAATATTGCCCTGTCCAGTCTCCCATCCCCTTGTGTGTTTTGTAGGGGTTATTGTCTTTATTTCCTTCGAATACTTCCGTCGAAAGTTGCGTGCGCGTCAGAAACGTTTACTGCATTACGGCCCGGTTAGACGTGTGATTTTGTCGCGCTCTCCAATGCAACTTTTGTCGTCAAGTGTAAACTAGCAGCGACGTCTCTGCGATTCGAGTACGATATTTGCTGCAATTTCCCAAATGTCGCCGTCAAGTTGCATCGCGTTTCCAATATGCTCAAAACTTTTGCGATATCGCGGCGTCAAATCGCACAGAAATCGCCCTTGATTACACATGTGATTTTTTTCCACGAGCTCGAAAGCGACAAAAATTGCACAAGTTGTCTCATGTGTAAACCGGCCTTTAGATATTGACTTTTAAGCGTTTTCCGGCACTTATTCTAGAAAAGTATGTTCATAAACGTTCTTCTATCTCGAAGTTTGACCAGTCACATACAAGAAAATACATTTGATCGATTATAACGTCTGTTATAACCCACCGATTAATTTTCGCGCGCGCTCATTGGACGAAACAATCACGTGGTACAAAAAAGGAAGGCGGCTATTGGGCGATACCCACCCTCCGATTTGATATCCGTCGTCCGATTTCATCGACGAGAGAAAAACAAGAAAGGAAGTCATTTTTACAGACTTTCAGATCTAATCACAGTGCAGTGAAATCGAGTAAACTACCTCGCTTGGATTTGATTAGCTGCAAATGTAGTGCTGTGACACCCTCACTGTCTGTTTTCTCTTCACCACAATAAAGCGCGCACCACTTCCTGGCTCGCTGGTGTATCGGAGGATAATGCCCTTGGCTGAAAGACTGTCCTCAAAAATTCACAGTTGCCCTCGAGGCTTCGCTTCTCGGCCAACCGTTTTTATTTTTCGGACAATCCTTTAGCCTCGGGCACTATTCTCCGTTATACCAGCCGCCGTAAGGGGTGTATTCACTAAATAACCCTGCTTTTGCCTTATACGGAAATTGTGTGTTCAAGAGTTTAGCACATTCTCTAGGATTCGTATCAAGAAAAGCGGATCAACGTTGCAACCAATGGCATTGTTTTATCTGATCGGTTTGGTCATATAAGGCGAAAAGCCACAAGTTTGGAGACAATGCCTTTCCAAGCTTCAAATTTCCGACAACTGCTCAAGCGGGAAATTTGAATCTTCGGCGATCCCAAAAGTAAGGAACATTTCCCCCGGGGGGGGGGAGGGCAAGAGTCGCAATTGACAGACTAAAAATACTGGCGCTGGGGTCGGTTGTGGGTGGTGTGTGTACGGCTAGTACCAAGCGAGCGAATTCCTCGTGGGGTTGCTTTTTCTAAGGCTTCGCATAAACGTCGCAAAGAATTGTTTTTCCTTTCTGCATATTGTGCTCGGATTTTCATCACGCACTTAGTTCTCTCAAGTGAACAGCATTTAAGAGTCTCTTTCAGCTACGATTCTGTGCGCAGGTTTGTCGCGCGACCGGCAAATCTCCTGCTGCATAAACATCGTATTAGTTTTTCTTTTTTCTTTAAGTTTCTCGTCTTTCTTTCAGGGACAAACTCAAAGTGGCAAACGATGAATTACAGAAGAAAAAAGCGTACATTGACAGTTTAGAACCTAAAGTGTCCAGTAGCGGTGAGTAGAACCATTCATAAAGTTCCCTTGTTTGTATTTCGTTGGGTGCGCTGGCCGTGGGCACCGTAAAATCCCACTTACTAGATTCCCGTTTACAAGTCCTCTTCCCACCTTCTGCGGCTTTCAGATGGTCATGTACGGTATGTCATTTATTTTTTCATGCCCGCGTGTTTTGTTTTAGCGGAAAAAGTGAACGAGCTTCAGGAACAACTGAATAAGAAGGATCAGGAAATGAAAATAATGGAAGATCGCTACAAGAAGTACTTGGAGAAAGCTAAAAGTGTGAGTAACCAGTATGAATTGTCGACAGCATAGTACAACGCTACTCGAATAACCGCGTTTACTGAGTTCATACCATACAACTGAATAGGCTAAGTGTTTTTCGCGCGCTATAAAAGTGATTACGTCAGAAAATGGACTGCAAGCGAAAAATGTTGGGAAGCAAATGACCGGCTAACACTTACAACACTGAAAAGAACAGTTTGGCGGTAAACGTTTTACAAATTGTTTTTGTGGAGCAATTTTTTCAAAGTATCCTGGGCCCGGTTGTTCGAAAGACGGTTAACGCTAACCTGGGATTAGAATTTAACCAAGGTTCCTGTTTTTCTTGTTAAAAAGAATTCTCACAGCAAATTACAAGTGACTTTTGAAAGCAACCAAAGTCAAAATGTAGGGCAGGAAGGATTTACAGGAATCGACATCGTTTGGCTGTAAAGCTGAACTAACAATTAACCCTAATCCTGGGTTGCTTAATCCTGTTTTGAAAAACCGGTCTCAGGATGTCGAGTTCATGAAATAATTTTGTTATATTTCAGGTAATAAAAACCCTGGATCCCAGACAAAACCAAGGATCGCAACCAGAGGTGACCTTACTCTCCTTAAACTGAACACGATAAAATTTAATGCTTTAAAGGGGCTATGTCAGGGTAGCTTTGCTGTGTTTGATCAAACCAGTGCTTTAAAATTATGACAATGTAGCTTTGCTCTGACGCAAAACGCTTCTTGTACAACAAGACGAGGAATCAAGTGAATTCTGGAAGGGAGAACAACAGTCACATCGAAGGAACTCAAAAACATTGCCCGATTTTTTGAAGTTAAAGTGCGTTTCTTTCCTGGCCATTCTGTGCCAAAACAATTAACAGTAGTTTTAGTTCAACAGTAGAGTAATTTTCAGTAAATTTGGGCCGTTGTTTTAAAGGTTTCCACTGATACAAATCTCACTTTTGGCGTCTTCAAAATTTTACTAAAAATAGCTGATCTAGCCCCTTTAAAGTTGCACCACGAGTTTGCTTGCAGACTCTAGTTTGCCATGTAAGGGATTAGGGGATTTTGAGGTTTTAACACAACGTCGCAGCAACAGCTCGCAAACAAGACCACGCTCGCCCCAGACTCCCTGTAGCTCTGTTGTTAGAACATTCTACCGGGCTGCGGAAGGACGCGGGTTCGACTCCCGATGGCGATTCTGGTTTTTCCTTTTTTCCCGTTCATATGACAAACTTGATTCAGTTGACTTATCCGTTGTGTGATGTCGATATTTTAAGACAACGTGTATTATCAACCAGAGTTTGCAAGCTGTAGTTTGCCGTGTGTCAACATGGAAACAACTGTAAGTTTCCAGGTCACCTCAAGTCGACGCTAGGAAGAAAATTTTCAAGTACTAGTTTTAGTTTCAACCCGTAATTTGATTAGCCCTGACACTATCTAAGACAAGTAACATTCATTTTGTTTTGTCAGATCCAATTACTAAAGAATCAAGTTCAGGAAAAGGACAAAATTATCGAACATTTAGAGGTAAGTGGTCAAGGCAGCTTTTTACGTGAATGAATTCAGTTTTCACTTCATGATTCGTTTTCGTTTTGTTTGATTTGCGCTGTGTTCTTTTTCAGCGGGATCACGAAAAGATGAAAATAACAAGAGAAAGAGAGGAAAAACTCATAGTCAGTGCTTGGTATGAAATGGTGAGTTTTAGCGCGTTGACAAAATTTTATGCTCAATTTTCTCCGTTGTGGGGATCAGTTTTACGTTTTTCCGCGAAAGAACTGTTTTGTAGTCTAGGGAAAGTACTGTTTTAGCGCGAGTTGTTTTGCAAAACACGGCGGCCTAAAAGGGAATGGAAAGACGTTGATGTTCGTATCGAAATCTGGAGAGGAAAACGAGAGAAAAGAGACTCTTTTGCAGTCTACATTCCCGTAGATTAAATCGAAGCAACAGATTTGTATTTACGCGGAAGAAAAATTAGAAATGCAAACTTGCGTAACATAATTGCGATGTGTGGCCAAACGGACTCGCAAGTAGGCGCAACCTCGACGCAAGTTGACAAAAAAAAGATATTTCACTGCAACCTCTACTAAGGAAAATACTGAAGTCGACTTGCGTTGGGTGGCCAAACGGTTAAAAACTTGCGTTCACTTGCATGCAAATTTGAGCTCCATCAAAGTGAACGCAAGCCATCGGAAGTACACACAAGTCATGGGCAAACGGACTTGTGAGTTGCTGAGAATGTTTTAAACTTGCGATAACTTGCGACTCCGTTTGGTCAGGGCTTAAGTCTAGGCTGCTGATTCTCCGCGAACTTTGCTAGTTAGCCAAGCGGCGGCTTAATTCCTAGACAAAAATCGCCAAAACTGTTAAAACATTAAAACATTAAACGTTAACACATGGCCGATTTACTCGTTTTGAAACAAGTGACAAATCGTTTCGACACATGTTGAATTTGACAGGGCGTGAGAACTTCGTTCCAGCAGCGTTGCTGCAGTCGTTGCGAAAAGTAGGAAAGAGTTTTACTTCTCAAACTATTTGCATGCGTGTGATCACGACTGTGTTTGGTGTTTTCGCAGGGCATGCAGCTCCACAGAAAAGCTGCGGAAGAACGGTTATCAGGGAGCACGGGAGGAATGTCATTCTTAGCTCGACAAAGGCAGGCTTCTAGCCGACGATCCACGCCCAACAGAACGCAACAACCATCTGCTGTATCTTCGAGGTAAGTTCTAAACGGTTTTCAGAATTCTGGAAATCTTTTTCCCGTAAAACTTCCGTTCTATCAGACATCCCACTGCAGGATTTGTTCTATTGTGTTCTTATTCGCTCGAATGGAAATTTATCTTTCCGGCCTTTTTGTGCCTCGGTAGAAAGAGAAACTACTCTTCGCTTTCCCAATGCGCTCCGCAAATCGCTAATTTGAAAAGGTCCGCTGTATGTTTGTGGTATTCTGGCGACAAATACATGTGTATGTGTGTGGTAACTTATTTTATTATTTTGCAGGGATACGTAACACAAGTGCACGATAATGGAATTTGTCGCAGTTTTTTTTTTCCCAGTTTGTAAAATTCAATGTGGATGTAACGCTTAAATTAATACATGCACACATCCGCTTATTTGTCTCCTGGCAGGAAAAAAAATCGAGAAACGGGGGGAAAATTTGAACCAAACACAGTGGACGGTGATTTCTTTTAATTGAAAATTAGTAAGCAAGGAATGGGGGTACCTGTTTTAGAGAAACGTTAAAAAGGCTGCAAAAAGTTATTTCAAGGCAACTTGCTAAAGGAAACGTTAACAATGAAAGGAAACGTTAACAATGCCATGAACAAGTCAGAAATGAACCAATCAGAACTCAAAGCAAAAGCACGAAACTGGTGCTAAGCGCGGGAAAAGGTGCAGCAGGTGCCGAGCGTGGGAAGACGTTTGTTCCTGATTGGTTCACGTAGGGCACGTGATACGAGTTTCAGGACCAATTAAAAACCAAATGAAGCTAATAATATTGACAAACACTTGAAAAGCTTTAAATTTGTGTTTTGGTTGAGAAGTTCCTCTCGTTCTCCAGATATTTTCTCTCGTTAACTGAAACAAGATTCGTAATATTAGGTAATGAAATTAAGGAAAAAGTGCGACTGTTACTCTGCTGCGAGATTGCTCGTGGTAAAAAGTATAATATCAATGTAACATCCTTCACATTGCAAACTTCGTTTGAAATTCATGTTTTAGCAAATTGAAAGTCCCAACAACCCCTAAAATTTTCAGTATCTTTTCGTCTGGGCAAACTTAATTTGACATGTAAACGTTGGTCAAAGAAGAATTCAAGAGAAAAGGAGAATTCTAAACAGATTGTAGGAACAATTGTTATGAACTTTGAGTTTCCAAACCTAAGTTTGTCTTGTGAAGGCGATTTAAGGAAAAGTTTGACGCGTCTACTGACATCAGCTTTTGGTGCCGGAGAAACTTAGGAACGTTGAAGCAAACTCTTTCCTATAGTGACACTTTTTTTGTAACTTAACTGCTGCTGAGCCGTAGGTTTAACAATTTTGAATTTATTTCTTTGCGTGAGCTGCAGTTGGTTAAATCGTTCAACCCAATATCGAAGTAGTATTTCTCCAAAAAGGTGTCCATTCAAGTGTCTTAATGTGATTTTGAGAGTTCGTTTCTACACCAAGACTGTATCTATTCTCTAATCGTCTCTTGTCTGCAAAACAATGTTTTGAAATTAGGAGAAATTAGATTTCCGTCCCTTTTGTGTAGTAAAGGGCTACCGTATTTTCTCGAATAATGATATCGGCAAACGTAAGTCCGTGAATCTGATTGGATGTTACCCCTTTCAGCCCTGATATGAAAACACATATTCTCCTTACTATTCTCCATACTTCTGTTATGGATCTAGCAAGGAGAATTTGTCCTGTTATCAAGACATCTTCTCCTTGGTGATCACTTTCTTCATTCCCATCACTTGAATGTTTGAACAAGTAGTGATGATGTAAAGAGAAATGTTATTTTTGTCACTGTTAGGGCTTAAATGGTTAACACGTCTTATTTGACTCCTGACTGAGGTGCGCACTGCTGTGTTGTCCAAAAACTTGGGAACCGACAAACGAAACTTCATTTTTACCACAAACCCCTTCTCAGTAATGTACTTCCTAAGTTTTACTGTCTCCCCCCCCCCCCCCCCCCCCCTCCCCACCCCACCCCCCCCCCCAACACCCCCCCCCCACAACCCACCCATTCCACTAAAAACACACCACCAATACAAAACTCAACAAAAAAACAGAAAAATAAAATA
>Ga0126336_10000914_pt1 | contig 13986 bp, 21 predicted proteins | sample SidCmetagenome_FD_92530 | JGI IMG/M metagenome (GOLD analysis project Ga0126336, IMG submission 92530) | Coral microbial communities from El Islote,Puerto Morelos, Mexico - Siderastrea C C metagenome | ecosystem: Host-associated > Invertebrates > Cnidaria > Coral | place: El Islote,Puerto...
AAGGGACAGAGCGAAGTGTCCGAAGGGACAGAGCGAAGTGTCCGTATTAGAGAGGTGTCCGTATAAAAGAGGTCACCACGATGACGTCACTTTTATGACTCCACTTACATTTTTAAGTGTTCAGTAGCTAAAACCAGGCTCACACTCATCTTTAAACTGCATTAAAACTTATTAATTCACAGTACAAAGACTCTGTCTTTCAGTAGCATACGACATTATACATCTCAGCTACAAAGTAAGTAGACAAATCACTGTTTTAAAATGAAACGAGCCGCAGCGCAATGCTGCATGTAGAATGTAACGTAAAGTACAATTCTGAAAGCGTCTTTAGCTATTTTGCAAGTGTTACTGTAAGTGTTTGGAAACAGTTTTACATAAATACATATTGAAACGCCTATTACTACGGTATTGTATGTTATTTCATTTTCTTTTGTAAGTTTCGAAAACAGTAGCTCATTTTTTCTCTTTGGTTACATGTTGTGGTATATTATATTAAATGTTGAAATCTGCAGTTGAAGATAACGTCAACAAAGTGTTTTTGTTTTTGTCACCACAATCAGGAAGTCCATCCACACACAAACTATCATCACCTGATCACCGCAGTGTCCGAAATATAGAGGTTAAGTTTATATGAATTTACTCTCTGGGGCCGAGATTTAGTGTCCGTTGTCCGTATTAGGGAGAGTCCGCATTATAGAGGTTTTTTTAATGAAAATATATGAGAATTTTGTCGGGACATTGGAAACTGTCCGTAATAGATGGGTGTCCGTATTAGAGAGGTGTCCGTACCGAGACGGTTCGACTGCATATGCTGAGTCAAAATCGATCAACTTTTTTTGGAGAGGTTATTTTCACTTAAGAAGCTTCTAAACCGCCACACAAATATTCTGTGCGCTCACGCTAGTAAAACACGTGAATTTGACGATAGCGAAGGCCCGATTTCCAATTAAAGGTTGATGAATGTAAAATATTCTTGAAGTAATATATATAACGATAGCAAAGCAATCGTTTCCTGTTACTTCAGCACAAAAGGCAGTCTTTGATGTGGCATTAACCGCGGAGGAACAAGAAAAACTTCCACCGCCATTAAGCCCAGGGCGGTATCAACCTGTACGCCCACCTCGCACAAAAAAGGAGTCGAAAGCTCCTTTGCCGCATAAATTAACATCTGAATAAACATAAATACTGTTTTGTTGGTCACAGGATGAATGCGGTCTTTCCGGTTTAACATAAAGAGACAACAAAGGATAGTTTTATTGAGTCGTCGACATATTTCATCGCTGTTTGCTTGAAACAGCGTTCGGTGAGAACTTAAAATCCATGTTTTTTATAGCTCATGGTGTTATTCTCGGAAAAACAGGAAGTGTATTACATCAGAGGGGCTTTCCCTTTCATAGAGTCATTGTTGTGAGACAAGAAGGGGTTTTCGCATGAAAAATTTTTCTCTCCATAGAGAGTCATCAAATATTAAAACCTGTTTTTAACACACTGCGGGAACCCGCGTGATCACCTTCAGTGTACGAGACTTATGACAAAGCAAGCACGTGCGGAACGAAATTAAACAAAAGTTGTTCACGTAGAGAACAAAAGAATGCGTACCAGACTTCCCTAGCAACTAGCGAAGCTAAATCGATTTCAAAAGTACTTTCGACACTCGTCGTTGCCAGGGAAGTCTGGTATGCATTCTTTTGTTCTCCACGTGAACAACTTTTGTTTAATTTCGTTCCGCAGGTGGCTGCTTTGTTATAAACCTTGTGTAGTAAAGGCGATCACGTGGGGTCACCCAGTGTGTTCAAAAGCGGCTTTTGATTAAAGAAAGAACAAATCCTCCATTTACTTTTTCAAATTTGATTTTGACTGTGCGGCCAGACACATTTTGTATATCTATTTCGGGTTGATTAATCCAACCATTACATCTATTTTGGGTTGATAGACCCAAGGGTTTTTTTTTTTTACCCGATGCATACCTACACGCTGTGTTTATTTTTTATTAAATTATTTGTTTATTTTTGAAAGGAAAGGGTCGCATCAAGATTTAGTGTTTTAAACCTAATCCCAATTTTTGCTTAACATTAATTACGTTCCTTGCGAGTGCGTGACCATATTGTCTTTGTTTCCATGGAACCGCATCAAGAGCTTTCACCATTTTTTGTCTTCCTTGTGTTTACAATGTTTTCGTTTTCACCGTACTTCTGTTTCCTGTAAGTACAACTAGCGTAATCGGCATCATGCTGCATTGCTATCGAGTCAGTCCTACCGGTAGGTTGTTGGTATATTTCCCAAATTTCCCCTGTTTTTGGATCGTAGCTCAGTTGTTGTTCAAGATCGTTATATGGACCGGTAAAATTGTGCCCCTGAAGTGTCCATCCCCGTTTTGGTTTAGGGAGTTTCCCAATCATATTATGAATGTCAAACCCGGCACCGTCCAAATCACGGCTATCAGTCTTATATCTTTTATTTTGTCGCACTTTCGTTGAGAGTTGGTTGAGCAATTCACTCCCAACTTTTCCAATGGCAGGTCTGGCTTTGTCAAGCGTATAATTTATCGCTTTTTTTTTTTTTGCAGTTTGGGGTTTCGCAAAGCCTCAGACGCGTAATAGCGACCGGCCTCGAAACCCTTTTTCGCAAGAAAGGGTATTCCTTTTTCAATAACCAAATCACCCATAGTCATGGCAACATTACCAAGCAAGCCAGTGCCCTCCGCAAGGGAGGGGTCACTTAGTTTTTTTTTTCCCGGCAAAACCCGACATTTAATTTTCCACAGACTGCGCATTTGGCTTTAAGCATTTTTCGTTTATTTTTTGTAATCACCATCTTTTCGGTTCCTTTGACGTTGGGGGTGTGTTGCGTATCTTTCACACAATAGACATCCATTGTATATACTTATGAAAAATATTTTTTCACAATTTTTTCATTTTTAATTATACATCATCAGTAAAGAGACTTAAAATATTTTTCTAACGAGTACCTTTGTTTCTTTCGTTCAAGAAAAGAATGCAGTAATACCCACATCTCACACTTTGTTCCCATTGAATTTGCTCATTATTGCGAATAAAATGTTTTTTCCGAGAGCTTTGATCTCTTTTTCCAATTCCAAAGGTGGAGGGAGACCAAAGGAATCGAAATATTCATATTTTCCATTTTTTGTACACCAACAACACACCCAGTGGGTCCCCAAGCTTCCAAAATCATCTAAGTTTATTATACATGGGGAGTGATGGAATGGTTTTGTTTCATTACGAGAGAATATACCTTTGATGGGGATGCCAAGGTATTTGCACCATTTTCTTAAGTCAAAATTAGAGAGAGGCACGTCTTTGAACTTTAATATTATTTAAAAGGGTCGTCCCAAGTTCCAAGGAACGGTGGCGGGCGTAATTGGATACCATTCCCTCTGAGGGCTGAAGGCGAGCGTCGTGTTCGAGGGGGAGGGGGAGGGGGAGGGTGTTTTACTTGCAAGCCTTTACCAAATAGTTTTCTAACCAGGCTGATGGCCAAAGGAACTCCAATAGAAGCCAGCATACCAAGAAAACCACCATATTGAGCCACACTGCCCCCGCGTACGAAACCCTGCCCAGCGAGCTGTTTTTCAAGAGCTTTTTTCTGTGCAGGAGTCATCGCTTGGACGAGCTTATAAAGTTCAACTTCTTGTGGACCAATACCATTTACCGAATATTTTCTTCAGCACTTTTTCAGCACCAAAACTTAGTCCAGCACTGGCCAAAGCCCCGAGGGCTGGTTTGATCAAAGGTCGTGCCAACCCGAACATTGCAGAAAAAAGGTTTCCACCGCGTTGTGCAGTATTTTCAATCTGAGTCTGGCTCAGTTTGAGGTCAACTCCTTTGTTGGATTTGACCGCTTTCTGCACTCGATTGATTTGAGTGGCAGTGAGAAGGATGTCGTCACCGCACCCAATTTGCTCGGGCTTGATCCTTAGATCAACAGCCGTTCTTGAAGAATAAGCTTTTTGCAGTTTCTTTTTTTTACCCGTCAGTCAGCGCGAACTTGAGTGGGTGATAAGTTGTGGTCATCGTGGGATGTATATTATAAAGAGAAAAAAATTGACTGTCATGAAATGGCACCTTCAGACTACAACCAGTTCAGTGCCGAGCTGCTTTAGTACGAATTCGTCCTCGTTTAAAACCGCTGCAAAGATCATGTAATCTTGCGCGTTTGCGGCTTCGTTTAACCTGTAATGAAATTCAAGTTTTTTCGGATCACCAGTCATTTTTTCTTTGACATTACGGAGGTCAAAATAAATGATAGGGTATAATGTTTCGAAGTTGGCGAGCTGCAGCTGGACACCGGAGTTGTAATCATTTTTCCTGTATCTGAAATCGATTAAGTCATTGAGGATTCTTATTTTGAAGTCACCTTGATAGTCAAGCTCAGGGTAAAAGGTTGTGCCGTACTGAAGGCGGCAAGTGGCTAATTTCGCGCTGTTATCACCATCGAGATCAAACGTGTCAAAGATGTAAGGATTTTGAAAACAGGCCTTTTGTTTTTGTGGTTGTTGAAAGAACACAAACACGTGGTTTGGGTTTTGAACCCCAGGCGTTATCAACCACGTACCATTTGCATCACGTCGGGAACTACTCAGGTGTAACATTTCTTTTAAGTATTTCCATTGTGTTGGTTTTAAGAAATTCTCGTTCACGAGCTTGTGTCCTTCACCAGTGAATTATAATTGTGGAACCCACAACTCGAATTTTCGGACGACAATCCTTCGAGCTGTACCTTCCCTTTGAAAAATCATTTCTCTGTCGTCTTGTAACACAATTTCAAACTCCAGTTACATTGGCGGTAAGAGCCTGTTGGACAGGCCTTCGAAGAAGGAGTATCGGTTAAGAGGGAGAATATTTTCAACTGTGATACCCTCGTGGGACAAAACTGCCCTTTGTCGCATTCCGTAATTAGTCGCAGCGTGTGTGGTTACTGTGGTAGCATCATTGTCAAGATACCAAAACTGGTTTTTGGCCACACTTCTTGAATAATCGTCACTGAAGTCAAGCAGGTTTTCTATGAAAATGACTTTGTGGATATCATTGGCCTCGTAAACGGACTTTCCTGCCGACTTGACAGTCATACTTTTGATCAACGAGAAAGAGCCATTGACAGGAGCTCATTCAGTGTTAGCCCCTATTCTAGTCCAGTTTGCAGTAGCCTCAAACGTGAAATTAATGCGAAAATAAGCGTTATACCAGTCATGAAAATTATCCCGATCTCTGGCGGTGAATTTATGACCACTCTTTTGTTGAGTTTGGTTATTTCCTGGAAAAATCAGTGGGGTATCCAGATTGATTTTGAAGTATTTAGTTGTTTCAAGATATTGTGGTGACCTGAGCATTATGGCGATCGATCTGAACAATCGATATCTAAAGTTAAAAAAAATACATGCTGATTAAATTTGGTTTGCTAAAATTTGATTTAGTTTCAACATAGCGTCTTTCGACAGAGCGTCCTTTGATACAGTTTTTTTTTGGCACTCGGTTTTGCAAAATTTTCTGAAGTTTCTTTTCTGCATCCTGTGACGAGCGCTTTCGCAAAATTGTTGAATTTTATCGGCGCCTTTTTCTACCACCATTTCACCGACTTTCTGCCCCACTTTTTCTGTGGTAACTTGAGCAGCTTTTTTCGCCACATTTTTTACACCGGCTTTGAACACTTTGCCGATGGTCATGAGGGTGGCACAGACTAAACCCGACCCCTTGTGTTTATATCGATACCTTCCGGCGTGCTCGTCATAGACCTTTGTCCACTCACGGATGATTCATCCTTATATATTTATGAAAAAAGTTTTCGCTGTTCTTCAATCACTATGCTGACTGCGACGTCAAGCCCGTTGAGGTCCAAGATGTTGTCTCTACCGTCTGATATCCAAATTCTGATTGCATTAATTTGACTTTTGTTAACAGGATGCCACTCAGGCCAATACGGCTCTTTTTGAAAGGGATAACTGACCTGGAGATTTACAGTTGAAAAACTAAAAAGGACATCGCTTCCAACATCGTTTGCTTGCCATGTGATCACATCGCAGTGGAGAAACACCCAATCAACACTTCTTGTAATATCCGGAACCATTTTTCCCACAAAATGGGTTTTTTCTTTCAAAACCGTTTTTTTTTTTCAAAACCAACCAATTTTACAAATTCTCCCCGAGAAAGGTCAAGCTCATAATCTTCGTGAATCAAAATGACAACCCGGTAAATTGTCCTATTGAAATACAAAGTAAAAATATGTTTACTGTCTTTGTCTTCCGGATCCACCCTGCCGGTGTGGGCCTGAAGAAAACTGTTGATGTCAGAGTAACTATACATCCCATCAGGTAAAATTAAGGTCTGCCAATCTTCAGATTTCTTTCTCCACTGAATTTTGTTGTTATCATAAGCTTCAGCGATGTTGTACCATGAGTAGCCCATCGTGACAAGTTTGTTTAGCGCCGCCTTATAGCTTTTTTGCTCATCTAAGTAGATCGGTGGATTGAAGTTAATTGTGAAATCGTGTGAAACCTGGTTGCCATTTTTTTGGCGCGGAGGTTCGAGTCGAGCAGAAGATTGAGCGTCATTGCCTTCCTATATAATCACCAATAATTTTTAATTTCTTTTGTTTTTCACTGATTTGATCTTTTTCAACAAGTGGTGTTGAAGTTTTATTGAACTGTTTCCAGCCTTGATCGAACCCAAGCACACCCAAAGTTAATTGATTATTTCGTCAGGGGACACTTTCATCAAACCACTCCCTTCTGTTTCCCAGTCTTGTTTAGGAAAGTCATCTTCATCGTCTGAAGGCTCGATATCAGGTCTTCGGCTCATAACAGCCTTTTCAAGAGGGGTTGGAGGGGGTCGTTCCTTTGTTGGTTTTGTCCAAGGAGTCACCAACCTCCGGCTACCTTCTTGAAGCTGTTCAGAGGTTATTCTTCTTTTTGCAGCAATCCCATCTCTTACCTTTTTGAGGTCTTCTATTGAATAACCGAATTATTGAGATTTTTTACTTTTTACTCTGTGGTTGGGGTATTTCCGAATTTCGTGATCAGCTGATTGACCGTTTGCAACAGGGTTGATTCATGGGGATATTCAGGCTTAACCGGTCCTGGCTTTCCCTACTCTTTTCGTGTGGAACTTTCTTCAAGTGGTGGGGGTGGCGGTGGAAATTCATTATCATCATCATCAATGTCATAAGGTGGGGGTGGTGATGGTGGAGGTGATGATGTTGGTGATGGTGCTGGTGTTGGTGCGTCCGTTCTGAAGTCATCACAAAACGGATTAATTCTATCAAACTCATCCATAGTGTAGTCAGGATCTTCTTCCACCTCAGCTCTCTCTTGTCCAGCGTTGGTTTTATCAAACCTTCTCGTAATCGGTTTAAAAAGCTCCTCTGGAGCCAAATTCCTTCCCAATTTTGTTCATTTTGAATTTTTGAAGTATCTCATGTGTTTGCTGATCGACCGCTGACTTTTCAGCAGCCTTTTGTTTCCACTTTCGCACTGACATTTCTTATGTCATATATATCAATAAAAAAATGAAGATTCCAAATTATGATCCTAACTTTCTTGCGACAACTGACTACAAGCAAGGACACCCTTGCATGCCCACTGATGTTTTCCGGATGTTAATTTGTGGGCCAAGCAATTCTGGAAAAACAAATATCCTGCTGCATATGCTTTACGAGTTGCTGGAATATGACAAAGTCTAACTTTTTTCAAAAGCACCTCCACCAAAACAAATATCGAGCGCTTTTACAGGACTTTGCACAAAAATCGACCCTAAACTTGGTTACGAGGTCATCGAGGTGCCAGGGGATGAGATTATTCCACTTGAAGAGCTTCCAGTGGACAACCAAAAGATTGTCGTCTTTGACGACTTGGTTTGTGAAAGCAACCAAAACGCCATCAGCAACTATTTCATCAACGGGCGACACAAAAACTGCAGCGTTATTTATCTCACTCAAATCTTTTAAAAGGTACCAAAAAACATCCGCGACAACTGAAGCCATTTTTGCATTTTTGTATTTGTTCCAAAAGAAAACAAGCGAATCGCGGTCGAGCTTGGGGTGGCTCACCAACTGCTGGACAGCGCAACCGACAAAAAATATTCCTTCTTTTACTATGACAAACCACAGAAATTGATGAAAACAAAATTAATGAAGATATATACAATGGGCTACCTAAACAGCCGATCGATGAAACTGGGAGTGGTACAGGTGCAAGTGGGCCGCCAGGGCCACAAGGCCCCCCTGGGCCGAAAGGCAAAACAGGCCTGTATGGGCCACAAGGATCCCAAGGCCCAACTGGGCCCCATGGTGCCCACGGCCCAACAGGCCCCCAAGGACCTCCAGGTGCGGAAGGACCGGCTGGCGACTACGGACAGACCGGCTCAAAAGGGGATAGAGGAGAAAAAGGCGATAAGGGTGATAAGGGTGAAAAAGGAGACAAAGGTGATCCAGGACCCCGAGGCTTGGAAGGCCCACGTGGCACACAAGGTCTCAGAGGACCTCAAGGCTTGCAAGGGCCGCAAGGCCCCACTGGCACAGGTGGAGATCCTACCTTACTAGCGACAAAGTTGGACAAAAACGATGACATCGATATGCAAGGGAAGTACGAGATTTGGGGGTTAAAAAGCAACCTGTATCCTGTTCAAGGGGATCTGGATAAAGCTATAAGTTATGCAGACCAGAGAAAAAACTTTCTCTCAAAAAAAGAAGGTGGAAAAATGGAAAATGCGATAGATATGAACGACAATACCATCTACAACGTCAGAGACCCTGAGCCCAGAGGGGCAGATCAGGCGACAAACAAAAGATATGTCGACACTCAACTAACCACCAAGCTGGATAAAGTAGCTGACATTGACATGAAAGACCATTCCATCACCAATCTTGATCTTCCATCAAATCCAAGAGCCGCCACGTGTGTTGAGTATGTCAACTACAGGATTAATACAGAAGCGCCAAAGTATGTCAAGGTTGATGGAAACAGCGCCATGGCTGGTAATTTTAACTTGAATGACAAAAAGATAATTAACTTAAACACCGATGACAAAGACATAAAATCGGCAGCTAATGTCGGATATGTCAGCAATAAGGTGAACACCGCCAAAGGGGATGTAACTGTAATGCTGAAAAATTACTTTGATAAAAAGAAAAATGAATCCCACATCACCAGCTCAACCAATGAGCAAGCAAACCAATTTTTTTTCGTTGCTTCAAACTCATCAAACCGCTCAGGTCGTATCACTTCTTCGAGCGTTTTTTGTGAGAGTACAAAGTAAAGACTGTCGGTGTCCATCTGGATTAACTCAAAATTTCTTCTGTCTACGAAGTAATCCAGACAGTCATAAAAAATTTTAGCATACGCAACTTAGCCAACTGATATACAACAATTCCGATTTGAAAAAGACGGTTAATCGTAACCTTTTCTTTTCTAAACTCGCTCTCAAACGCGTCCCCGATTTCTTTCATATCATCGAACCACACGGACTGTTTCACTCTGTCGTCCTTTCCCTGATCCTTTGTGTAAATAACCCTTGTTTGCGCTCTACAGCCTCTATTAACTTACCGTATGCCTGGATCAGAGACACCTTCGCGCCCATTCTCTGTGACTTGCTGAACAAACCACGGGAAGATTTTTTGTGGTTTAAAATCGATGGTGAGGTAGACTGCAGTGATCTTAAGCCCGTGATCGAGATACCATTCAAAAAGTGGAGCGTAAAGCAAGATTGTATTTGCAGAAAGTAAACCTAGAAGCTTTTTTTGACCTGGAATCACGGTTCGATTGGTTTTCCTCAAATACTTTTTCATATGCTCTGGAATCGCCTTCTTTGTGACAACGTTGTTTTGAAACAAAGGAGAAAATTCTTCAAATTTGTCCCACAACTCGTTTGGTACCGATATGTCTACCTCCGCAAAGCCAAACCATTGTTTTGTCTTCAACCGGTTTTCAAACTCTGCAACAGCTTCGGAGGGATAAGAGTAAACTACAATCTTTTCTTTACCGCAGGGCATTTCTTGGAGCATGGTACCAGGATATAAAGCGTTGGCGTCGTAGCCGAGCACTCGCTGGCACAGGCGTACGTCTTCGTACTTGTGCGATCGTATCTTTGTTTTACCAGCCTCATGCTTTCTTGTGAAAACCAGACTCGGGCAAGCAACGACAGCGTCTTTTAACATGTCATATGCCTCTCTTTCTGGTGCGTACAACTCGGGTGCGTTGCGTTCTCCCAACGTACCTCGCAAAAGATACTTCAGCGACACACCTGGGAGAGAAACTACGTCTTTAAAAATGTCAGGGTTTGCGTAAAAGCCTCTCATTGTTTCTAAAGCTTCCAAAAACGGACCCACATCCAGGTTGTTGCAGTATCTTAACCAGTCGGCAAATGTTTGCATACCACGTTCTTGAAATATGTGCTGGCAGTCTTCAGTCTCTTCGGGTGATAAGACAAATGCGTTTTTTAGTTTTGAAAACCAACACCTATAAGGTGGTAAACCTTCACAACCTAGTTTGTCCGAGCTGTCGAACCACTCGTATGGGAACCAAGATTTTGTGTGACCGCTTCCATATGTTTTGACCCTTTTTTCGTAACTTGTGCCTGGCCCCAATTAATTGATAATGTCAAAGAATTTGAAATTCGGTGTGGTCAAGAACATGATCTTTTCTTGTTTCTTGGCAACAGTCACAGTCTTCTCAGCCCCAACATGGGTTACAAAATACTTTTTAATCAGATTTAAGTCATACTTGCCTGAGTTAAAACCATCTGGTTGCACCATTCGTTAATAGCCAATTATTGTTTCTTTGGTAACATCTCAAAATCTGTAGGAAAGTATTTTTGTTTGATATCTTCTCTCAAAACTTCGCCTCGCCTTACAACTGTTTCCCAAAGTTTCTGTACCAAGTCTTCTGGGGCTTTCAAACAAATGTGTTCAGGTTCTCTATTAAGTGTGTCGGCCAATGATACAGACACGGGGATATGCTCGTTTTCAAAGGCTATAGATTTTGTGTTACCACAGTTCTTTTTGTTGGATCTTGATAGGATTCAAAATCGTATACAATTGCATGAGGGAACGCCTCATTCCTCTTTTTTGGTAAACGATCATTCTACCATGGTCGAGGGGTCTCGAGCTCCCAACGAACAACTAAATTATAATCCGCTGCTTTAATTTCCTCATTTCGGCGCAGGGTTCTTTGATACCTTTTTCTCGAGTGATTTTAACCATTAACCCCTTTTCTTTCTGTTCACAAATAACAACCTCTCTTTCTTTAGGTGATGGATAACACGTTGAACATCTATGGAAATGACAACCGTGATAATGAAATACGGTTTTGCTTTCGTGATGGTAACCATCAACAAGATGGTTGGCAGTCATACGCTCACCCCCGTGACCGCAAGCGTGGTGGTGTATGTGGATCCCACGCTGTCTCGACTCGTGTTCTATCCAACAACAAGCTTTGATGCCAAACTTACCTTTCGGATAGAACGCGCGTTCAAACAAAGACTGGGGTGCAAAGTTCCTTTCCCCAGGACACTTGATTTTGGTTTGACCCTTTGTACATATTTCAGCATGGTGCAAAAGATTACACGACTATGTAAATCTTGCATCACAGTGAGCACACGCAGAAGTGTTTGTAGCCTTTTCCAGTTCGGTGATTAAAAAGGCATGTTCTTTAAAAATACCAGTTGTCATGGGTGGGTATTTTCCTTCTTCCTCATCCTCCCCCAACACCTCCCTCGCCTCCTCTATATCGACTTTAAAGCAACCCTTTAACGCAAAAACCCCCTCCGGTGTCACATCATACACAATAATTTCTTGATTGAAATGTTTAGAAATTAACGGAATGTGTTGAAATTCTACAGTTTCATTTGGAATGTCGTGCAATGTGAAAAATTCTCTCGCAAGCTCTCTTGTTTTTCGTAGATTATCTTTCTTGTGAGCCCCACGGTGTACTGCTAAACATCGAACCGCACACATAGATAATCATCAAAAAGATCGAGGGCGATTAATCCTTTCTTCGTGCGCAACCAATTTGGTAAGCGCCCTTCTCCAACACTCAGCGGTTGTCGATCTAAAATAACTTTAATTTGGACCGCCAGGTGCTTTTCAAATACAAATTTTGTGCTCGGTCGGTTAATGTTTTCACCACCCAACCGTCTTTCTTCTTGCTGTTCCAACCACGCTTGTGCGTTACCGTGTGTATCAAAGCAAGGACTTTTCTGTCTACCTTGAAGCCAAAAAAGAGTTTTGTTCGTTTCAATATTTCTTAGACGATAGATGTAAGAGTAATTTATTTTAAACCTGTTGTGAACAGAGTCACGAATTTTATCCATCATTTGTGAAACTAACAAATTATTTAGATTAGAAGAAAATTGCCATTTGATAATTTGCCTACCACGTTCTTCAAACACATTATTATAATTGGCAATTTTAAACCAGTTGGGGTGTTGACGGTTGATGAAAGTGTCTGCAAACATAATTCTCATTGTCCAAGAATTTGCTTTCTTCTGTGATCCCTTCTGGTGCGAGGTGGGCGTACAGGTTAATACCACCCTGGGCTTTATGGTGGTGGAAGTTTTTCTTGCTCCTCAGCGGTTAATGCCACATCAAAGATTGCCTCTTGTGCTGAAGTAACAGGAAACGATTGCTTTGCCATCGTTATATATATTACTTCAAGAATATTTTACATTCATCAACCTTTAAATGAAAATTGGGCCGTCGCTATCGTTGAATTCACGTATTTTACTCGCGTGAGCGCACAGAATATTTGTGTGGTGGTTTAGAAGCTTTTTAAGTCAAAATAACCTCTCCAAACAAGTCGATCGATTATGACTCCGCATAAACTACTGCAGTCGAAGGATAAAGGTTCAATTCAGTTCAGTTTTTGAATCAGTTTAATTTGTTTAAAACGTGTTTGCATGTGTTTCCGTAAAAATGTTTAGGTAATCTTGACGGTTAAATTGTTTGCAAAGAAAACGACGCAGGCGATGAGCTAATCATGGTGTTGTATTCGCCCGAATTTTGATTTTTAATTCAGATTAAGAACACAAGATTTAAGCTGAAAATAACAGTAAAAAGCTTTAATAGTAAAAATCTAAAAAACAAAATCGGAACTGCACACATCAAGAAATTGTCCTGATGTATTTGCAAATTTTTTCCACCATTATTTGAACTTGAACAAAACTGTAAAGACTCTTAAATTAACGATTCAAAATTCTATATTGTAATTCAGGACAACACTTTTCGCTGTTTCTATATATGTCGTGTATCTTATCACCACTAAGCATTAAAAACATTTTCGATTTTCACAGTATCGGACTTTTGGATAGAGTTGAGCTATATCGTTGAATGAGCTATGTCGTTGAGCTATATCGTTAAATTATCAAATTAAAGAAGTGAGAAACGTGCCAAAACCATAAAACAAAATGGCCTAATTAAAAAGCATAGTCAAGGTAACGAAAGGCAAAGAGGATGTGATGTGTGAGGCATGTTCATTAGCCTGAGCAATCCTGCGATGCGGTATATCGATCATCTACAGTTTTAATGTTAATGGGCACACCTACAAATCCTTTTCTAAAGGAAATAAAAATTTCCTACGGACTTAAATGTGTTTTTGTAGTTAAAAGATGTATTTGAATCTTCAATGTGGAAGTCACCAATCTTTTATTTTCTTAACATATTTTTCTACTAGATTGCGGATTCTGTTGAAATTTTCATGGAAACTTGGAGCGGAAGTTTAATGTTTCGTCGTTTAATGGGTTCACGACTGTTGAATCCAACACAGTGTGCAGACAGTAAATGTGATTCATGTGCTGCCTGCTAATAGCATAAAAAGTTCATCTTACCAAAGACTCCCTGCTCCACCTTTGCTTGGTCTTGGCTTGGATTAATGACTCATCATTCACTCCCGTAAAGTTATACAGTCTTATTGACCAATCAGATTACAGAGGCTTGGGCAAAAACTGTAGTGTAATGAGTCCCCTCCCTTACCTCCCCCCCCCC
>Ga0126336_10000915_pt1 | contig 13980 bp, 7 predicted proteins | sample SidCmetagenome_FD_92530 | JGI IMG/M metagenome (GOLD analysis project Ga0126336, IMG submission 92530) | Coral microbial communities from El Islote,Puerto Morelos, Mexico - Siderastrea C C metagenome | ecosystem: Host-associated > Invertebrates > Cnidaria > Coral | place: El Islote,Puerto...
CAGAAATAGCAATAACTGATAATATGTTCCCCAGACCACACAAACTTGAAAAAGAGAACTTAAATGAAGATCTGAACAAATAGATGGGCTCCTGACGTCTGGCAAGGCAAGGCGATAGAGTTCTATTTTTAAAAACAATAGAGTTCTTCTGTCAAAGGCACTATCGTCTGATAGGTTGCCTGAGGAAATTTAATGTTCTTAACAAATATTAGCCTGAGAACGTAGTTCGAGGCCTTGTATGATGTTTGAACGTCAAATTTCCGAGGGAACCTAATCACACACAGGGCCTGAGACAGAAGGACTCTATTGTTTTTATTGTACAATGCTAAATTCTGAGCGAAAAGTGCACGTCACATGATTGATTTCGACCAATGGGAGCACACCAAAATTTAGTGTTCTACTATAACTCATTACATAGACCTGCAGATAACAGGATCATGAGACAAACAAAATAAATTTATTATTTGACATCCAAGTCTGTCTATTCAGGCAATAACCCATTCAGTGACATGATTCCCAACATTATGTAAGCTACAATTAATCATGTCAAACAAATAGACTTACAAATAGAATTATTCCATTTGTTGATTTTACCTTTTGGTCAGTTCAGCCATTTTATCATCCTCTTTTTTCTGTACCTGGAAAAAAAATGTGTTTCATAAATACAAAGAAAATTGGAGAATATTATGAAAAAAAAAACACAGAAATGGGATTAAGAGCAAATCAACTCAATAAAATATAAAAGTTAAATATGGCGTTTACTGGAAATCAGTAAAATGCGGTTAATGTAACGTGATGCCCCAGCGGTGGTAGGTCAGGCAAGCTTTGCTCAACAATTCTCCATGTGTTTTAGCTTATAAGAATTCTCATCTAAAGCTCACAATAGTGACCAGTATGCACATCATAATCTATTCTCTGGAGCATTGCACATTGTACAAGAACATTCACCTTTTTCTGGCCTCCCTTTGAAACCTTGTTATCTGAAAAAAGAAGACACCAACACTTAGTAGAATGCACAGTGCTTGCCATTGAAACGGACGGTATCCACAGAAGCAATTGCCAGCTCCACAAGGTCCCTACTTCCTACACTAATCTAATATATTGGAAAACAGTAGGAATTAATCAGTATTAATCAGTAAGAGAACTTAAGCTTACCCTTAGAATCTGTCTTAACAGTCTTTGAAAGCTTTGAAGGCAACGGATCCTAGAACAATGAATGGTAAATGTTTCAATGTTCACTAAGAAAATGAAATTCCAGTAAAATAGCAAAATAATGTATAGCTTGCAATCTTAATGGGAGCAATTTCAGAATACCCGGCCACTTATTTACATATCTCTCAACGCTTTAAAAAACGAGGCATATAGAAACAAAAGGATCCCTTCAAATTCAATGAGATGCAAATAGGTGGCTGGGTATTCTAAAATCTAGCCTCTTAATGATTTCAGTTTTGTTTTACCTCTTCATCCTCAGATGACAATTCTCTGCAACAAAGAAAAATAAAAGAAAACGCAAATTTGGCAGATGCAACTTTTCCATCTTATAACATTCAGCATTGTTGCCCTCAACCTGTTACACATGTTTGGCTACCCTGTGGAATGATCTTAACCCTAATGCCCACTGTCAGCATATCAATTCTCCCTACTGGTTGCCATACATTTGTTGTAGTGCTAGTTGGAAGAAGTTGCTCAAATATCAAAAGAGTTCATTCCAGGTGATCGTTTCCTTGCTTCTCAGCACCTGTGCACTTTATTGTGTATTGATATTTCAAGGAGAAATCTGAGGCTGATCACTGCTGGGGCTTAAAGGGTTAATTGATGTTGCATGATGTTTGATGCCATTGAAAGAAATTTGAAAGTTTACCTCAGTGTATAAGAATCTGACAACATTTGTTTTTTTCGTAAGCTATTATTTTGCTGTAACTTTTGTTTAAGTGTTTCGTTTCCAAATTGGTTTTATGTCATACATGAGTTTCACAGGTTCTTACACTGAGGCAAAGCCAAATTTAACTGCCACAACATGTTGAACAATCTTAAATTTTTTTTGGATGGAAATGTTACATTCATTTGTCCAGGCCTTACTTAAACCTTTAACTTCTAATATCAAAATAGAAATTCTCCTTTCTTGCCTGCATACATTCTTTATAAAAGTAGTGGGGAGACGTTATGAAAATATCAAGAGAATTCGTCTTGGGTGATCATTTCGTTAATTCTCATGACCTCTCTGATTGCTTGAGCATTGATATTACAAGGAGAAATACAATGCTGATCACTTTTAGGGCTTAAAGGGTTAAACCTTTCACTCCCATAGGAAAAGCTGTTTTTTGGCAAATTGTTTACCGTGCAATCTCAAACCAAATTTGATGGCCCTTTTGAAAGGAGTTGTCTCAGAAAGATCACAAATCACAAGTCAGTTCATTCTCTCTGAGATCCTTGACAATCCTGTGATAAACTGATGTGTTACTGGTACTAGCCATTATTTTTTGTTAACATGCAGATCAGGTGAAACACATACCTCTTTTTGTTATTACTTTCAATAGTTTGATTCGGTTTCTCAGAAATAGTTTCAATTTTCTGTGAAGCATTCACTCCCTTTTCACTGCCTGTGATCCCTTGCTTCTCTGAAACCTTTTTGACTGAAAAGCCAGAAATGAACATGAGCTAATACGTGTAAAAAGCTACACTGGATTACAAGTAACATAGCCAACATGTTTCCTTGTCCCTCTATCCTCAGATAAAGAATCTCACAAGTACCGGAAATACTGGCAAGTTTGGGACTATTAAGTTGAACAGAAGCTAAATGAATGGCTTCTTAATCAGGCAATTTACAGAGTTTGTATGGTTAAAATCAACAAGGTTCCACGCACCTTGTCTGTTATCCCAGGGGAAGGGGGGGATTGGGATTTCAAGAGATGGGGAGCTATGAATGGGGACATAAATTAAAACCCCCCAAAATCTCTTGGGCTTGAAGCGAAACCCCAAAAATCCCCTGGACCAAACTGAAGCCCACAAAAATCCCATACTGAATTCTGGAGCCTAAAAAGTACCCAGAAGGGATTAAATGAAAATAACAAAGAACAACTGAGGTGTTTTTTGAATGTTCATGTTTGTTATTTATTTGTCATACTATCGCAATAAACTTTCCCAGATCTAGAGGTCATTCTTACAAACTACCCGAAAAAATACTTGCCAAAATCTTCTTACCCCCAAAATCCCAAAATTCGTCAATTTTAAACCCAAAAAAGTCCTTTGCACCACCCCGTCACGTGAAATCCAGAGTACCCTCCCTGGTCCATCATTTATCACCTCACAGTATCCAACAAGTGTGAATCAGTAGTCAAGAATAATCACTGTTCTATCAAATTTTCATCTTCAGTAATCATTGCTGAACTGTTTGCCACACTTTTGGGAAAAAAATAAATTATAATCTGATTCTTGGCAACAACTTTACTTGAATGCCCCAGCTCAAGGTTGCCATTGCATAAAATTTTCTTACAAGGCAAAAAGCCAGGTTTATTCGCTGGTAAACTGTGTGGGGTTAACCAGTACAAAAGATAGAGATTTAATTATTGAGTGATTAACTGGCAGAGTTATGCACCTGTTGTATTATGGCCAAAGAATGATTTCATGCTCCCTGCTTTGCTGCTGTCGGGTTTGGTTTGAGCAGCTTTTGACTGATGACAGAAAATACAACTTACAGTTAGGCATCCTGTACAATGGCAAAAATACATAGCTTGCATAAGCCTTCCAAAAACCTCAGACTATAAGAGACATCTACAGTGTATTTTCCAAACATGAAACCACGACCAATACTACTTCAAACGAAAAGAAAAAGGAAGGCAGAGTGGTCCGAAAAGTCTCTTGGCAGGAGGTCTAAAATTACTGAATTCTAAATGTATTTAAATAAAGGTCAACTGTATCTCTGCAGCAGACTCAGCCTTCCAAAGAGTTAAAACCACACTATACCTTTCTTACATCCACAGATGATCAAACAGACCTGATATCCTGGTCCCCATAAAAATAATATCTATTTCTGGCCATCAACTTTACTTGTGTCATCTTCTTTTAAGCTGGCATAATTAACCTTTGAGTTTTCATTTTCATTAGGGGGCGGTATTTACCCAATATATTCCCCCAGACTTGAAGAAAAATTCTAGTGCCAACCATTGTGTTGTGCTAGAAAATATCCATACCCCCCCACCCCACCAACATATGTTTGTTTGTTTTTTTTTTTTTTGTTTGAACCTGGAAATTCTGGAAATTCCAGTTTAGCTTGACTATTCCATTCAAAGTTTGGCCTTTTTGAGGCCTCCACCCCTACCCCCTTAGAATTTCCAATGACCATCCATGGGGTGGGAATGGATATTTTCTGGAACCACACATTTAATGGCTGCTACTAACTGGGGCTCGAATCATTATAGGATCAATATGACAAAAAGCTAAGACCAGAACATATGCCAGACAACACGTAACAGCCTATAAACATGGATTTTCAAGTTAAAATATATAAAATTTTTTTAGTACTCTAGCTAGTGTTTTATGTACCTTGTCATCTTTATCATCTGGTGCATCTTCCAATTTTCTACTGTTTCCTTTTTCATTTTTTGATGCTGATGGCTTTGCTGCAAACATCTCCAGTGCTGACATCTGTCCTTTTTTTGCTTTGGCACCTGAAGCCTAATTTTAAGTCAAAAATAAACCTCAGTCTGTGGTCACATTCTGCCTGCTAAATTAAATTAGAACTGTTTCAAAATTTTTTATTTATGGAACCCAGTACCTTGGTTTTTTGTTCTGTTCCCAAAGTAGATGGTCCTGATAATTAACCAAAAGCACCAAAAAATTAATGTTGAGAAGAAAATGAGAAGAATATCCGTCAATATAGAAAATTTTATATTTAACAGAATAACTAATAATCATAATATATTATTATGATTTTCCTGTACCTTTAGAACTGTGACTTGAACCAGATTCACCATTCACCATTTTAGAGGTGGAACTTTTCTTATCATCATGTAATACTCCATTGACTTTGTGGGCATCCCTCCCTCTGTGAGCTCCATTATCTGCAAGTCGCTTTGCAGCAGGACAATAAATATGACTCCACCTAGCAACATCAAAAACATTTACCTCTGCTTACTTTAAGTTGTGTATGCAAATAGCAAAATACTTCATTTTATCTTAGTTTACCTAAACACATTGGGCATTAAACAATGGAGTTCCTAACTTTTAACACTCTGGAATTAATGTAGCTGTAGCTGACTCTCTTCAAAAGCCCACATTTCTATTTATTTCAAATTCAGTCTGGATTCATTGAGGGTAACAGGTTTACCAGTCATTCAAATAAGATTATACATGTAAGCATGGCTTGATCATCTTGTTAAACAAAGATTCAGTTTTATTTTTATTGATTCATTTATTGCTCTACATGGACATGTACTAACATACCATGAAATCCCAGTTATAAGCCCCCTCCAGTTTTTTGCCCACCCAGTTACAGGCCCATCTACCTGTTAACAAAAACTATTTTCCAATTATTATAAGCCCCCCTCCATTTATCCTTGTTCACTTAACATATTAAGTACTTTTACAGAACAAAGTACAACTTTAAATTGAAAGTTAGGAATTAAAGTATGTGCAAGTAGAGAGCAGAATAATAATTTTGATCATACTGATGTTCCAAATTGTATTGAACTAAATTTGTTCCAAAAAAACGGTATTGAACTAAATTCCTGATTTCTTGTGACACCTAAAAGCCTAAAGACATGAGTAATGGCAACCGTATTTGGATAGTGCTAATATGTTAGTCTTAACTTACTTCTCATCTGCTCATTCCGAAACATTTTTTTGTACCCCTTACAAGCCCCCTGTATAGAGGCCCACCCAAAACCCCTTATGAACTAACCAGGATTATACGGTACTTGATTGTAAAGGTCATACCTATTGTCCTTACTATTGTGCTGTTGTTGTATGTCATAGTCAACGGTGTACAATGAATTGGAATCCTAAAAATAGCACACAATTAATGTACAACTATACAAATTAAGAACAAGTAAAATATCAAAGAGTTTGCAGACAAAATTTCAAAATTAGTATATATTTAAGTATTTTGCATTGGTTGATCTGACCTTTAATCTGCATTTCTGTATGCTGTAAATGTGTAAAGAAGTCACAACAGAGAAGGCCTTCTTAGTGTCTGAAAAAGGAAGGTATCATACAATACATACATCACAATGCTGAACAAGGGACTACTGCTGTTGATGTTTTGCAGGCAATCTTGATTTCAGACAACAATTAAGCCATTTGTGTTTTATACATACCTTCAAGATCTTTATCGTGGGTAATGACATACCGATGAACCTAAAACAAAAATACTCACTTTGAGCAAGCAGTAACCAGTGTGCATGACGTTCTACAAAATAATACACAATGTTGTGAAATTTTCCTGTTCCTCGTGCTTTCTTTCACCTTGTGGCAGTGTGGTGGTTAGTGCACTGGACTCAATCAGTGGATATGGGGATCAAGCATGGTCTCTGTATTGTGCCACATTGTTTCCATGGATAACAACGATACACATAAATGTTTACTGGTGAAAAACTTTATGGGAGTAACCCTGTGGAGGACTAGCACCCCGCTACATTCTCCTAGTTGCTTCATGCCATAGAAACCTGGGTTTAAGGGGGGAGACTCTTAACTACAGATCTGCCGTTGTTGCTAAGGTATTATCTCAGATTGTATTTTGTCGTGTTCTGTTTTGCAGCATTTTGTGCTGCTAGATTGATGAAAAGTATGAGGATGAACCCCTGAATTTTAAAATTCAATGGGCAAACATAGCTAGTACCAGTCCCCAACCGCGCATTAGTAAGGAAAATCCCTAAAACTTGAAAGAAAAGAGCCAAGGTTCCCATTTTTTTTGCGAATCAGAGATAAATCGGGTAACATAAATAACAGAAAAACTGTGGTATAAAATGTATAAATTTATGTACTTATGACCTGCATCTTAATGATCGTTAAATGTTGGCATCCTTTTTAATAACTAAAACTTTACGCCATTTGTGTTTTAGGCTTTTTCTGTACCGGTCATGTGACCTGCCAAATATGGTTGTGACTCGAGAACCTTGAAAATGTCTCTCATTATGCAAATATGGCCAAGCAGCTTATCTGTGGAAGTTAGGGTTTTCAAGATAGGACCATTAGGAACTTTCCATAGCAAAAATATGGTAGTTAAGAGTCTCCCCCCTCAAGTGGTGGATGACAGTTCTTTTGGGCAGCAACTGCAAATTGATGGACTGGAGTGCACTTTTTAATTGACATGTGGAAATGCAAATGAGAAAGGTTATTACCCTTTAAGCCCCAATATCAATATGCATATTCTCCTTAGTGTTCTCCATATATTTCTTATGGTACTAGTTGGGAAAATTTGCACAAACATCAAGACATTTCATGCTTGGTGATCAGTTCCTTTACTCTTATGACCTGACTGATTGATTTCGATTGATTGTTGTTGTTGTCAAATAGTGATACCGTAAGGAGAAATTTGATGCTTGTCACTATTGGGGTTTAAAGGGTTAAGTGGGCAATGTTTGATCACCTACTGATGTACTGTAGCCAGCAATTTTGCTACCCATAGCTAACATAAAATACTTTAGAGGCATTAAACCAGCCTTTGTACCCCACCCGATTCCCTGGGGTAAAACATCATTAGTGACAATCAAGACACAAGCCCACAAAATGTAAAGCAGAAGTTAAGGGCTTTAGTTTGTTTGGCTGAGTGAAAACCAGAAGTCTGGGAAGTCGAGTTGCTCATGAAAAAATACAAACAAACAAATGAGCACAGGTGCTACTACACCCAGTCATCGCCATATTGACAACACCCAGCTAAGTATTTACTACTTTTGTCCCTCTGGAGTTCAATTAAATCCTGACCCTACTGCCCTCTACTTTTGTTATCTCCCCTACTGCAACAGAACATTTTGACAAGGCTGATTGAACTAGTAAGATAACTTACAATATCTCCATCCACTGAATATCTTCCTCCCACCACATATGTAATGTTGAGTTGAGATGCAGATTTTAGTGCCCTTTGTTTCTGTACAAAGGCATAAAGCATTCTGAGGACACAAGCAAAAAAGGAATCAAGTTGGCCATACCTGTGTAAATGCAAATTTTAAAGGCATATTTTACTCATCCGCTGAACATGACAAAAGAATTAGGTTGTCTTTTAGTTATTAAATTTTCAATACTCTAAGGGGCCGTCGACATATTCGCAAATTCCCTGCTTAACGTCCACTGGACGTTTAGAGGGGGGGAGGGGGTTAGGGAGAGTCAAGATTTGGATGTTAACAAGGGGCATTTCGAGCAAACAGGAAGTAATATTAGTTTTTAACCTTAGAAGGGCCACGTTCTCATATTCACTTTATTCACAAAGGAACATGTCAAATAAATCTCCTCACTACAGTCATTTTAACATAAGTTAAAGCCACAGAAAAACAATGCGCTACTGAAGAACATGTAGATGATGAATATTACATTTCAGTGGTTTTCATGGTCAGATCTGCTTGAAACGGACATCTTTAGAAAAGAAACATGTTGAAACAAAATGGCAGCTGTATTCTCTTTTCCTTTGCTTAAAAAAACTCGGAACTTGTTGATCACTCGAATTTCAGGCAAGAAGAAGGCGTAAAAAACATGGCAGAGGAGGGGGGTGTCTGACCTTAACGTCCAGTGGACGTTAAGCCGGGAACTTGTGAATATGTCGATGGCCCCTAAACATGCCGAGCTTGTACAAAATACTTTGTGGTGCTGTTCTTCAACAATGCTAAAACCTATCATACCATAAAGGTTTTTGCAAACAAACAACAACAGTCATGCCAATGATAACAATCGCCTTGCACATGCAAACAATTCTCCTAAGAAGACCCCCTGCCATGGTCCCAGCTCCATGCAGCTGCAGAAAAGTACAGTCTGCACCTCTCATAAGTCGTCACTTCTCCTAAGCGGACATTAAATTGCAGTGTACAAACACTATGCTTATTCATCCCAAAAGTGGACACTTCTCGTAAGAGGACACTTGAACGTGGTAACAATTTAAAGCTTATCTAAGTCCTAAGTCTGAGGACAGAAGTTCCATGGAAACTTAAACTAAGCTTATATTGTTCTTTTTTGAAAGTTCTAGAATCTGCTAATTCTGAAATTCTCAGCTGTTCATTCTACATGTAAAACGTGTATAACAAATGCTGTTGTTGTTGTCATTGTCAGTGTTGCCATTTCAATTTACGAATTTAAATTGCAGCTTACTGTTTAGCCTTGTTGACGGGGACGGACAGAGTACGACTTAGCCATTTATAGGTCACCTGAAAAACGAAAGATATCATCAAAATATGTTTTCAAAAAGCTTAAATGCTCATCCACCCCAAATTGTACCAGCTAAAACCTACGATTTTATCTTCATCATTCACAAATTCATCGAGATTTGCTAGGTAGAGCTCTTCTTCGTCCGCCATCTTGATTTCCCGCCAAATTTAGGGTTCGCGCTTTCATTTTCATAGGTTACCGCTGCCTAAAATTGAGCCATCGTTCTTCAAGTACAGTGTGTAACCTGGATTATGGCGTCGATTTCTCCTTCGATTTTCCACAAAATCGCCAGTGTTTCTGGAGCGCTCGCCATTGCCTTAGGAGCTTATGGTTCTCATGGTAATTTTTTCCTCGCTACAGTTGTACTATTTTTTCAATAATTTATTTATTATTTGGCCTTGTGTATACCACTACTGACCCGCAATCTCCCCCAATGGAACTGTTGTCCGGGGGGTGGGGGTCTCCCATATGAAAGGGACGTGGATGCTCGTCGGAAAATTAGAATTAAACCCCTAAAGGAGACCAATATGGGCGTAGGTCAGGCTTTATTTGACCCCTAAAGGAGACCATGATAAAGTGCGGTAACAACCAAGAAAACGATTGAGAGGTGTGAACAACGGAAATGGATTAACGTCGTGCCCTTTTGAATATAAGATATTTCTTATTTTTTATATAGATTACTTTACGCACAACACTAACTCGGATACCTGTACGAGTAAAAATGTTCAGCTTTGCGTCCTGAACACCCTAAGTGAGACCAAAATCTGCCAATTTTACCTCTAGAGGTCCCCGCAAACGAGGAAACATTGTTGCAGAAACATTGTTGAGAAAACATGTTCCCCGAAATGTTTCCCAATTTGCGGGGGCCTTAAGTGAGACAACGAGCATCCCCCTCCCGGGAACTGCTGACCAGTAGAACTGATGTTCAAGGACATCAGACATCACATTCAAACAAGTGCACCTACTAGGTTATTCAGCTCTCGTGGTGAACACCTAAAAGAAATACACCTGTGTTTGGGTTCCTCCCCCTGATGATAGGATATTAGAGGTATTCTGTATACTTGTGTGGCTGGTGCTGTGAGGGGGAGGGTGGGGGGACAGTGGGGTACTGGAATACTGGCAGAGGACAGTTGGGGGGTGGGGGGTGCAGAAGGTTTGAAAACTTCCCAATTCCCAAACCACTTATACTCCCAGCTCCTGCCCCTTTACTTGGTGGCCTTCATCGCTATGAATGCCTATCATTTGCACCCCCCTTCCCTCCCTCTGACCCCCCCCCAAAAAAAATGGGTGGATGACTGTTGAATAAGGGTAGTCCAGAATTACCATATACCAGCTAAAGGACATGGTACTTAACTTGTCAATATCCTCTCTCATTTTTCCCATGTTACTGTTTTCTCCTTAAAAGGTGACTGGAAATGAGAAATATTTAAGAAAAGTTAATAATTTGCAGTTTGCAGTATTTTTTGGTTGTTCCATTCCAAACAGAAGAAGTTCAATTCAAGCTGCTTGATGTGCTCCAAAGTTTCTGAAAATTTCTGAAAATTTTCATTTCCAACCAAAATTTCCAGTTGTTTTGGATGAATCGTAAGTACAGGCCAGAGCACCTGACATTTTGCATCTCTTCTACTTCCCACCTCCTTGCATATAGTATGTTATATTACTGGCTAAAAAAAATAAACCAACTTCTTCTGAGAAAAACATTTTTAATGTTCTTTATTGACAGCTTCATCAATGAATCAGGAAGATGTTAAAAGGTTTAAAGAGGTAATGTCATTTTTAATTTAACCCTCCTTTTTATGTAATTCTTTAGAAAATTAAACAGATAGGGACTGCTTATTTCACTTTTAAGCTGCTCATTTATCTTCACATTTTTACTTTTTCAGTCATTCATGACAGGCAATCTATATCATCATATTCACAATCTTGCACTACTGGCAGTCCCTTTTGCTAAAAGACCAAATCTGGTAAGTGTGACTCATGAAATTTTAGTCATCTCTTTTTGTTAAAAAAAAGTGCAAAAAATAATGATAATTTTCAATTAAGAAGCATTTTACTCTGCCTTCCCCATTTTGTTGGTCCACCCTCCCCCCCCTACACAAAGCTGTGGATCCCCCACTGCAAACCACGAACTTTGATAGAATTCAATTTATTCCCTTATCAAAGTATAATTATTTAACTAATTTTAACTTAAGCATGCTTTGAATTTTTTTGATAGTTTGGCAGTTTGATTTGTGCTGGAATTCTTCTATTCTCAGGAAGGTATGGAAATTTGAAGGATTATACCCACACATATACTAATTTAATTACTATAAACATCCGAATGCTAGTGTTACTTTCTGAAAAAGTGGGGGGGGGGAGGTGGTGGGGGGGCATTATTTTGGGACTTCTTTGGTATTACATTATGACCTAAAATCACTAGCTGAGTGGTACTACAATCAAAAAATCACTTTTATTTTTTCTTCGGATTTCGAAACTTTGTTTACTAAATACTCCCCAAGCATGATTTTAAGCCTTAATTTTGAGAAGAAGACTTTAATTTAAACTGCAATTAGTCTGCCATTATCACACCAGAAAGGATATAATGATGTCATTCACTCAATAGCTTTAGAATGCAGCGCGTGTGAAAGTGCCTTATTTAGCACATATAGTATTCAGCACGGGAGTTTTCAGCTTTCAGACTCTCAAACTCATGTTTTGCATAATTTGTAAGCTGTGTTCACACGCTGCATTCTACAGCTCTTGAGTGAATGAGGACATTGTATCCTTTCTGGTGTAGTAATGGTGGACCATTAAGACAGAAAATTGCAGTCTTCCTCTCAAAATTAAGGCCTAAAATTTTGCTTGGGGAGTGTTAAGTAAACATAGTTTCGAAATCCGAAGAAAAAATGAAAGTGATTTTTTGATCGTAGTACCACGTACTATACTGTATTTAATTGAATAAGACTGCGGTGCTTATTAAATTTTTCGCGCCTCAAATGCGGCACTTATTTGAGGGCGGCGCTTATTTAAAAATTGGACGCAGCAAAGGAAAAAACGCTGAAAACAGACTACTTGCACAAGTAACTGGAAAAAGGAAGGTAGAAGTTGGGCTTGTTGTGCCGGCAAAGTTCATGGCCTTCACAACTGAACTACGTATTGCAAGAATTCTGGATAGGGAACTTAATGGGCGAGCAGTGAAATATAATCACTTTGAACTGAAAAACATCACTTTTGATGAAAAGAAATTTCCAATGCTTTGTAGTTAGTTTTTTAGTTATACGGAATTCCTCGAATAAGCACTGCATCTGGACCGCGGCGCTTATTTGGGAGCGGTGCTTATTAACTTTTTTTGTCCCAAATGCGGCGCTTGTTCAAGGGTGGTGCTTATTTGGGGGCGGCACTTATTTGAGTAAATACGGTAAGCTTAATAAGCTCAGGGATGCCATCTGGTGCTACAAGCTGAGCAGTGTCATACTAATGAATACTCTCTTTCTGTTTTCAGCTGCTATTTAGTTGGATTAAAACAAGACAAGTCATTTGGCAAGTTAGCGCCAGTAGGTGGATATCTCCTCATGGCAGGATGGCTCACTTTTGCTTTTTAAACTCTCAGAGACAAAGCATTACAGAGGAGTCAATTCAGATTCACTTACAATATTAAAATGCATTTGATTTGACTGTACAGGACTATTTTAATAAAAACGTTCTAAATAGAATGGAGGGCTTATTATAGCCCATCTTTGAAGAATGGAGCGAACATCAAACTCTACTCCCTGAAGCAGGCTCCGATGGGTAACATTTCTGCCTGCCTGCCTGCTGACTCTTTTACTGCACCCTTAAATTGGCATACATGATCAAGCTGGGGAGATGCAGGAATGTTTGATTTGAGCCTTCTTAAACCGTTAACTACTACTTATGGCCTACTTTCCTTTAGATACCATACTGCTTAATTATGAAACTCCCTCCCAGATAAAACCAGGACATCAATTTTTCTCTGACTGATTTTAAGCGCCATGCAACTATGGGAACTTGACCTAGGATGCGAACAGCTTAGCTTTAGATTAGATATTTTTAATGTACATTTAATTTTAGTATGCTAATTTAATAGATATCTTTTTTTTTATTATTCTCAAAGATATTAGCCAACAGGCTACTCTAAAAATTTGAGATAAAGTAAAGTCTATGAATGTATGTATGATTGTACTAAAGGCTATTAATTTTGTAAGTTTGCAGTACTTCAACACCAGAGAATGATAGCTTATGAGCTTTACTAAAAAGTCCTTAAGATATAAAATTATTCTGATAACCTTGATTGACTGGTCTATTCTGTGTCTGTTTTTCTATTTATTCTTTTGTTTAGCTTAAATGCATTTTGTTCGATATTGTAAAACCAGAGTGAGGAGGAAGCTGGGTCTAGACCCTTGGACCCTCCTCCTAAATCCATCACTATCAAGTAACATTCAAAAACATGTAAAATGCAAAATTATGGATGGCATGTGTTGAAAACGTGGAAAAAAAGATTTTCCATGGCTGTTCCCCCTTCATATCATTACAATAAAGATTTGAACCAGGTGGTGTGCTGTCTTGATACCTGTTTTCTCCAGTCTGCAGTATTGTTTCCCCAATATTTAATGGTAAAGGATTACGTGAAATGTA
>Ga0126336_10000916_pt1 | contig 13979 bp, 5 predicted proteins | sample SidCmetagenome_FD_92530 | JGI IMG/M metagenome (GOLD analysis project Ga0126336, IMG submission 92530) | Coral microbial communities from El Islote,Puerto Morelos, Mexico - Siderastrea C C metagenome | ecosystem: Host-associated > Invertebrates > Cnidaria > Coral | place: El Islote,Puerto...
GTCGGTTACAAAAAACACGAAATCATCAAAGCGTGGTAAAAACTTGTCACAAGATTTTTTCATTATTTCACTCAGAAAAATGTGAACTTTAGCCGTTAAACCGTTTCAATGCTCAAGGAGTTCGCGATGCGATAAACAAGTCAAAACCCCGGCCACGATTGTGAGTGTAATTTGTCACCCATGATATTAATAGGTAATCAAATGGTATACTCGTGAAATTAGGAAATAATTTCACTTGCGTTTTGTCAAAATTTTAATAATTTCCCTCTCCTAAAGGCTCGGGAAATTATTAGAATTTTGACAAAACGCGCGTGAAATTATTTCCTAATTTCACTCGTCACCATTTGATTACACATACTTATTTCACTGACTTGTCTACATGCACTGTATCATGCAAAAGATTTTTGCATGACTTTTTTTTCCCTAGTTTGCAAGTTATTTCTTTGCTTCCTCGCGGTGTGCATGATTTTTCTTCTGAAAAAGCTTTGCAGTATTTTCTTTTTTGGTTTTTGCCTAGTTTTGCCCAGCCCCCTCGCCCTAAAGTACAAAAATGAAATGATCCCTTGCTTTGCACTCGATAGGAAAACCTCACCGGGTATGTGTGTGCAATATTTTTGGCTTGCAGCATTGTTCACCGATGCATAAGTGAAATACCATGAGATTTTAACTGGATCCTGTTTCTAGCTCTTTTTTAGCCAGAGAAGCTTGGAAAGTTATTTGTAGTTTCTGCGGAAGACAAGGCACGAAAGACGAATTGTGGGAATCTCTACATGGTGTAGGTAGGTACTTAGTACAGAAATAGTGATTCCATGTGTATTTAGACAGCTCAAATCCCAGATAAGTTTAAATGTGCTTTACTGCTGTGTTATTTATAAATAAACCAGGATGGTTTCTTTGAAGGACGGATTTAAAGTGATTTACTGAGATAGATTCTTTATTTACAAGAGCGCCTATTTTTTGTGCTGGAACTAAGACGGGGTTCGACTGCACGTTCTTATTAATTTTTTGGGCGACTTGAGCCTGAAAACATTCTTCGATGTTCTCAGGTAACGTGGTATGGTATTTCAGACACTAGTCGAAAAAATTAAGATGACGAAAGAAGTACAGAAAATCACACTTAAGGTTGTCATGAACGCGTGGGGAAAATTGAAAAGCCTTTCTAGACAAATCTCAGCCTGGACATGTTTTTAGCATGTTCTTAAAAGTTTGGCCATTTTCAGGATTATGTCAAAAAATAGCCTTTGAACAACCACATTGGTTATACTTTAAGTTGAAAATTAAAACATAGAAATGAAAAAGGTTCAAATTATACAGTTTTGTTATAACAAGGCTGATGCATATTCAAATGAGACATAATTTTTATGAAAGTCCCCCTGTTTACCGAATTTATGTTATATTTACTTTTCATTGACGTTTATTAAAAAATAAAGGATTACTTAACATTCGATCGAAAAGTCTTTCTCAGTTAGTCTCTAAATTAGTGATAAATAAAGTAACTGACCACAACAAACCTTTGCATGGATTGTCTATTTCCAATGTTCATGTTTACTCAACCTGTCAACAAGTCACTATCTAGCCTTTTTCATGTTCAGTTGTCGGCAAAAATATTAATCTTCATTGGCCTTGAAAAGTGACTTTAAAATTACTGTGGCAAAAGTCCAATTTACACACTTTTAGTTCTTGTTTGAAACTTAATGCGATTTCGGGTGTGACGTTTCCATATAAATTTGCAGGTGTACCTACATGATATTATGACTATGATAATTTGTAAATGAGCTGAATGCTGATTAACAAAAAGACAGGAAACCTAACCAAAGGAAATAAGCTGAAGTTCACGTACCGATATTAAGAGAAATTGTGTATTTGGCAGTTTGTTCTGCTTGTGATGCGCGCTGAGGACATGCAAGCAAGACAAAAGATGTCCAAGAACACTGCAAGGATAATATTGACGGTGCGTAAATATGTGTCTTTTTAAAATTTGTTTCGAAAAAGTCGCGCCATCGAAACTTCCATTCACTGGTGAGTTCAATTCAATTTCTTACAGAAACCACAAAATACAAAGTGCTCTTATGAGCCCAAGGATTGTGCTAAAACTCTCGATAATCAGGGTTTCGTTTGATGTGACTTACGACCTAACGTTCTTTATCAAATTGACTCATTGACATTTTATGAATTTTCCGCCGATGCAAAAATCTGCCTGCTCCTGTTTTAATTACATTTTACATTTGGTTTATACACGTACAACTAGAAACGGTTACAACCGTTGTAATTTTTTACTCTGGATTTCCGCTTCAATTTCATGAACTTCATTGCGTTTATCTGGTCACCAAGCCTGATTGAGATACTAGAAAAGGGCCAATACATATACATGGGTGAAATTTATCTTTAGGTGTTCAACTCGAAATCCTGATCATGACGATGTCCAAAACAAATATTCTGTACTCATTTTCTCCACATTTCCAAAGATAGATCTGGAAGATCAAAAATTCTTAACTAATTATACCTACAAATTTAGCTTTCTTAATCTTTAAAAAATGCAAATACCAGAATCAGTTAGTGAACGTGACATCGATATTCAATATTTGCATTCAATATATTTTCACCTATTGCATTAGCCTGCTATCCATCATTTTTCGCTACATGTAATAGTGGTATTTTCGGTTGTCCAAGTTCTTTCTCTCGCCACTCGCAATATTTACAAGTTGGTGATATTCAACATATAGCCACTTAACTTTGCGAAGAAATTACCAGTTAGCAAACTTTTTTGCGATGTTCACACTGACAAACAGGTTTTATTTCTGCTACGTTCACAAGGGGAGACTTTTTTTGCGACTTCCATACAGGCAAGCTGTTTTTGCGACTTACACACCGGCAAACTGTTTTAGTGACGTTCACACTGGCAAACTTCTTAATTTGTGACATTCACACCGGCTGGCAAACGTCTTTTGTGACATTCACACTGGCAAACCGTTTTTGCGACATTCACACTGGCAAACTGTTTTTGCGACATAAATCCCGACTAATTAATCGAACTTAGAATAATATAACCATTTGATGTTTACCAACATTAACTTTAGCCCTCCCTATCACTTTTTAAGTCGTTTCCACATGTAAACCAAAGTATACGAGCTTGTGTTGTTGAGAAAAAGGACTGGGGCAAGTTGCATAAAACTTAACGTTTGGAGTAACTTCTACCGTCGGACGTTCATCCCCGAGTCAAAGTCACTATTTTAACGTCCTGGCGTAAGCAACTACGCCCGGCGTCGGGTTTTATGCAACTTACCCCTGGTCTTTATTCTTGCCAACGTGCCATTCTTTCGCATTAGTGCTCCATTACACTTATTAAGAAATACCTTGTTGAAAAAAAGGAAATCGTAGCTGCAGTCGTTAATTAAGGAACTGGGCTTTAACCGGATTCGATCCCATGACCACTGCGATACCGGTACAAACGCCGTACCACTTGAGTTATGAAGCCATTTACTGTACATGCACTGTGCGGGAGCTGGACTGAGATGAATTTAATTCATACACTCTCACACACCATACATTTCTGGGGTAGTTTCATAACGAGATCACTGAACATACGCTTGGAGTGTAGAGAGGCCTTGAAATTGTTCTTTTTTCTGTTGACAGACTTATGCAAGTATAATCATGGTCTTTGCATCTGGTAAGTTGATCGTCCTGAAAGTTAAGGGGCTTAGAAGCCAGCAAAGTGGGTTACCCAAAAGCCATGGGTTGTTTAGGCGAAGTAACCATGTTAGGCGATTTGTTCCCCAGTACAAATGGTTTTAAATCTTTCACCCTCACAGTTAAGCAGTGCGTCATGTTATGTGATTTTAACTTTTGAGTATCTTTGCCATTCGGACCGTTCACATTAAAACTATAGAGCAGCACTTTCCTGTGTTATTAGTCAGGCGCTGAATAAGTTGTTTTTATCGTTCAGTTCTGTGATGAACTGAGTAAAAAATGAAAATTTATTGAGCTGTGCTTTCCGTGATTCTTTCCATCATGTTGCACAGAGTGACTATCGGGTTTAAGATCCAATTTTGTCCAACCATCCATCCATTCACCATCCATCCATTCATGCATGAATGGATGGATGGTTGAACATGAATCTTAAACCCGATAGTTTCTCTGTGCAACATGATGGAAAGAATCACGGAAAGCACAGCTCAATAAATTTCCTTATTAATAAATTTTCTTGTCTCGTAAGAAGAATTCGCGAAGTGAAATTGAGTTCTAGAAACCGGACAAATCCGTCCAAGCTCACCTTGATGTTAAACTTCATGGTTCCTTTTCGCACCCTAAATGTCTCGTTACCAAAATCAATTATCCCGTCTCCAAGAAACACGAACACCATCAGTTCAAGACGTGCTTGAGGGCCACTCAGGAAAGTTGTCAAGTTGAGGTTTTTCACTGGGATTTCTTTATAACTAGACGAGTTATCCAATGCCGAGAGGTTAAATAATTGAGATGCCAATGAGTTGATGCCGTGCCTTAACTGTGAAGACGGCCCGCTGACACCAGCATTTGCTCCTGTGCGGAGAAATCAGCGCGTCAGTACGCAATTTTCCTTTGAGTCCGTGGATAAAATTTTAGGGTGTGACCTTTTAAATAAAAAGTTGTAATTTTCACGAATTACTTCTTTATTTATTTATTTACTTATTTATTCATTTATTTACAGATTTAGTGTAATAAACAAGTAAGCTATATATAAGCCATTTTACGAGGTAGAGAAACAATAGGAAGCGAAGTCCCCTACAAGGTTACTCTGCCGGCCCAATCCCCAAGTCCCAATTACAGAAATACATAAAATATGAGCAATCTTATAAAACAACTAAATTAGCCTAATAAGTTATGACACTGTAGGACAAAAAGGGTCTGTGGATGTAATTACTAAGTGTGACCATTCAAATTAAAGCTACTGAGCAGTACTTTTTGTGGTACTGTTTATGATGCTGTACAAGATGGTGCGTCAGACTGTTAAGGCTACTGATTAAATACCAAGCGTTTTCAAGCTCCGATGTCTTGTGGGGCTGTTTGTGTCTCAGTTTTTTTTACTTACTTTTGATATTTAAAATTAAACATTTAAATGGGTTTAATTAGGACACGCAACTTGTTTGCTGATTAAAAGATGTCTCTATGTTGATTACAGAACACAAAAGCTGCGAGGAAGTCAATTGGCAAATCTCTTTAAATCAGCCAGGATGGGCAAACTGCTCACTAGGAAGCTACTTGAATGGACTATGGAGAAAATCAAGTGGTTTTCAAGGCGGTATTGACCATGTCACGAAAGGAAAATGCTGCATCCCTCTTCAAGAATACCAAAATGAAACTTCTGTCTGCCAAACGGTAAACTGGAAAACGTCATTGAGAAGGTCAGTTTACAAGAAGAATCACATATGCTCGAGTGGACCTGTAATCAGGGCTGCAAATAATTTTTCTTTCTTGACAGGACGTATGTCCGACCAAGTCTCAAGTTTGGTCGGACAAAACAGAAATGTTGTAGGACGTTTTTTTTTAATTACTATTTTTAAGTGGAAGTCTTTCTGAAATAATTATTTCTTATCATTATTTACTTATTATTTGGTAAAAAAATTTGTCCGGACATAATGTCTGACCGAAGTTAAGATTTCGTCGGACATGGGCCGATTTTAGTCGTACATTGTCCAATGTCCGACAGTTATTTGCAGCTCTGTGTAATTAGTTTTCTTTTATTACTTTTTGTTACCTTCTTTTACAACTACGTTTATAAAGCTTCATTTAATCATCACCAGACAAGAATCGCTGGATAAAAAAATTGCGGCCTCGATGAGAATTAAGGTCGGCACACAAGAGATGGTGGACTCTTCGCAGACAATCGCAACTCGTTCCAGACAATTCCTTTGAAGGGACGAGATTAATTAAACACATGATGTAAACTAAATAGCATCAACATCATGTTTGCTTTGTTTTATTATTTTGTAATCTAGAAAGAACAACTGGGCTACCTGTCCAAACGGTTATTTTCTCCAAGGCTTTTACCGTTCGAATGACAATTGGCTGCACAACATTGAGCAAGCAACGTGCTGCAGGCCTAGAAACTTCACAAACAAACCCTTGGATTGTTATGATCGTGATGTGAGCGTCTCACTCGATAACAAAGGCTGGAGCGCATGCCCAGAATGGTCATACATGGTGGGCGTGTATAGAAGTGACTGTGATGAGCTGCACTGTATTGAACAGTTTAGATGCTGTAGGATGCCCCCACCAGGTACACACTCTCGGCATTACATAGACGTAGGCTTTTTGTTTCCCTTATGCATGAGACGAAACAACACCGTGAACAATACTGAACCAAAAACTCGCTTAAAATGGCAACGAATTGTTCCCAAATTACACAAAAAACTAAGACATCCAACCTCACGTTGAAATAAGTGAACTTTCACTTTAGCATTCTGAATTCCCATATGAAGTTTATAAATCAACAATACCACTCACGAGTAAGAGTCATGTTCACTCGGTTAGATCGTGAGCTTTGTTCGTCGTAAAAGTTCCTGAATTTGTTTAGATATTATTAATTATATTCAGTAAGGAGATGTTTCAAAGTTTTCTTTTCATTCTTATCAAGTGCTCACCATTGGACTAATACAAAAGGCGGTTAACGTCTTGATAGATAGCACAACGGTTTTACCCCAGCTGTCCAGAGACTACCCCATTTTTTTTTACCAAACTGCTTTCCAACTTAGCTTAAAGAAAATTTTTATAGGTATTTGAACAAATAATAGCAGATAAAAAAATTGTGAATTGTAATAATTGTAAATTATCTTTAGTTTTTTCAGAGCTCGACTTACTTGGTCACTGGCTCCTCAATGGCCATGATGAGGATATAAGGTAAGTGCTGTACTTAACTGAGTCGTGTCAGTGTGTGTATCAGATGGGAAAGAAATGAAGCGCAGAGCCCATTCACAGCCTTGGCTTCCCATTCAACGTGACCTCGAGAGGAAAGGTGAATTGGGTTTCAGTCAACTTCTTAGAGTATATATATATATTTATTAAAAACCTGACTAGGTATATTGGATTTCTAGCATTTTGATTGGCTGAACGGAGCTGGGTTATCAGCTCATATACCTGCTGCGATCAAATATGGTGAATGAACATTCAACAACAAAGTCAGCTGAAAGTTTTTTCCTAGCGAACAACCCGGCGAGAAAGATGGGCGAGAAAAATCACTTGGCAGCGAAATCAATTTAAATTAACCAGAAATTCCAGCAGCTTCACTAAGACACCAATCAAAATTGCTCAAGAAACTGTGCAGAAATAGAAATTTAAGTATTAAGCATTGTGTTTACAATTAATTTCTTTCATCGATGGTCACATCAATCATTAAAATTAAACAAACGGTAGGTTTTATCAGGAAGGTTTTCCACTCCAAAATATCAAGACAAGACATAAAATAAAACACGGTGAAGTGGGGTAGAAGTATTAAATAAAAACTATCACATTCATGGCGAGTCGGTGAGAAAATCATGAAGCAATCTAACCAAATACGAAACAAACTACCAAGAAGGAAGGAAGGGCGAAATTTTTTTCGGCTATAACACGCAAAATTGACACTGGTTTACCTGCACTCGTTGTAGTTCTGTTTTCCAACAGGTCCAAATGTTCAGATAGAAATTGGATGCAATGTAAACGGAGTTGAATCGCTTTCCCAGTTGTTTAAGTGTTGTTTTTACCGTTCCGTCCGCAACCTCTGAACCGAGAACAATTGCGTTTTGTGCCTCTTCAAGTTCAAATTAGTTCTGTCTTCAGCTCGATCAAATACCCACATGTATGATGGATCCGTTCTGCGAACGGATTACAAACTTGTTCCATTTCAACCCCAAGAGCTAATTTGGTGAAATCATACAGCTTCAATTCGCTTTGAATGATGATTACAACAACGTTTCAGGAAAAATCAAACAAGTACCATATTTCAGAGCGAATAATTAGAAGATTTTCTCCCCAAAACTTGTAACACGTCGTTCACTTTCGAGCAGTTTCATTCATTCATTCAGCTTTGCTGAAACGCCTGAACTCTTCGCAAGGTTTTGGCGCCTTTTTCGTTCAGTCATGTGATCGATTCTTGTTCCCTTTTTATCTCTTTTATCTCTTTTCTCTTTTTTCCCGTTCTTTCTTGATTTGTTTTTAAAATAGTGGTTAAGTTTTTAATAAAACAATTATGCTACTCGGGCTTGCTGGATATCAAATGATTATAACCAACTTGGCGCTACGCGCCTCGTTGGTTATCTATCATTCGATATCTAGCGTGCCCTCGTAGAATAATTGTTAAATATTTTTAGTTTGTCAGCTGTTTCATCGCTTTATAGCGTTGTATTTCTGTAATAAGCATTCAATGATAGACCTTTAAGCCACTTTTAACTTGATAACACGTGCTTGTTAGGCACTGAATTTGTAATCCAAAACCACTTACATTGAGTCCCTTTTCTTAACAATGCCGCCGCGATTTATCCAAAAATAACTTAAGACGGACTAATTGCCTATGATATAGGGTATGTTTTGGGATGGACTCTTTAATCTTCATCCTCTCTTAAATGAAGGTCTTTGAGTTTTGTTAACTTAGGCCCGTTTACACTGAAAAGCGAACCAAAATTTTTTCGTTTTCATATTTTAGTTTCAATAGACCGCCATCTTTTATCGAAGGGCGTTGTCCTGGCAGCAAGGCTCCAATTTTCAACCAAACAAATCCGTTTGCCACTGCCCCGATAATCAATCTTAACGGCAGGAGTTTTACGATTTCTTGTTGGATAAAACAAACGAATTGGGTCCGAGACCAATTTGGAGCGATCTATGGAGACTGGTACGATCCATGGCAGTTTCTGCTCAGCACTAAAAACCAGAGGATCGCATTTCAACGCCACAGCAACGGAAGAGACGAGCTTGAGTGGCCGTACCTAGAAAGTAACATCCTTCCTCTGAGAAACTGGACACATGTGGTAGTCACGTGGCAACACGTGACAAGGGCTTTGCTGATCTACGCTGACAGTAAACTAATAGGCCAAGGGTCGTATTCGGCCTCCAACGACGGGTTCTATGGGCCCACAGGTCAGCAGTACAAAATTGGTAAAGACGGTCATTCTCAAAACCACCAATTCAACGGATCAGTGATGGATCTTTACGTTTTCGCCAAGGCATTGACGCTAGATGAAATCAATAGATTGAGAGGTTTGAGATTCATCATTCTATAAACAGAATCTATAAATGGAAATAAATATCCGATGAAATGGAAACGAATTTTTAATTTGCATGCTTGTGTATATAGTCTTCTTTCATACAAAGGTTGTCGCTATAGATAGGCGTTCTCGAGCGGACTGACAATTGCATGTTTATGTTATAAACCTACATAGTGAATGGATGAAAACGGGTGCCTTTTCAACGCCCATGAATTGATGCATATTTGGCCATATGTCCCTCTACTTATGAATCTGCGTAGGTGTCCCTGTGATCAGAAACAAGGTCAAGGAAGTAGCAGGAACAACCATTGCAGTCAGTTGGGAGCCTCCCTTGGAAGGGGCGTGTCCAGTTATGAGTTACAATGTTTACTACAGAGAAGTGATTTTACAGGCAGCAAAAAGCAAATGGACCACAGTTACTGTCGGCAGAACTACGACTAGCTACACTCTTTACCTAAACTGTTGGAAAGAATATGAAATAGCAGTTACCTCGCTAAATGCAGACGGAGAAAGTAATTTTCATGACAGCAACACGTGGAAACTCAGAACCAGAGGAGGTACGTTTGTTCTTGTCTATGCGTTTACGATACTCCAACATAGAAGTAGTGAGATTCTCGTCTGCGGGGCTCAATAATTTGACATCTAACGGTAAACGGCACTCGCGAGTTGATCACAAGCAGTCCACGTGAAGTCTTTGAGACGAGTTTGTTGAAAATCGAAGTGATAAATGATATCTAGAATAACTCAAAATGAATGAAACGCAATTCTCTTCACTTTATAACCTTTTCATTTGTCCTATTCACTTCAGCTGTCATTTAGCAGTCAACCTCACTTCATTTATAACTTTCGCTCTCAATTTTTATGGTAAGTTTAAACTTGAGTTTGTTGTGATTATTTATAAGTGCTGTAATGACACGGTTGGATTTCTAGCGGATCGAGTGCGACACAAAGATTAAAAATCTCACAAAATAACTGAGGCTTTCTTACTTTTACTTTATTGTCTCCAGTTTTGTCAACATTTTTACTCGAGGTGCTATCCAACATTAAAAAGTTGATAGGACCTCAAGTGACCAAAGCGAAACTGAACCACCTTTCATGGGACTTTTTGATTTTATGTGTCTTACCAGATCCATTGCAAATTGTTATTAAGACCCTTGTAATACCACACAAATTCCGAGTAATACCGCAAAAATTCCCAGTGTAGCTCACCACACAAATTAGAGTAAACATGCAAAAAATGCATGCAGCGAGGTTGAATCGCAAGTGACAGTTCGCGGCTGCGAATTATGACCTAACTTCCATCCCCTTTCTGCACCTGCCCCACAGGCTAAATTAAAAGCTGAAGTGAGCAGGTCAAATGAAGAGTCAACAAAGTGAAGAGAAATGCGTTCCATTTCTAACTATTCCAGATTTTCGATCTCCAACTTCAAATCTTACAAATGACCTCGTCTCACGCCCCACAACCGGGCTGACTGTCATCTTAGTTTGAGTGATTGCCCAAGTGATGTCAGTTCTTTAAATTGACACTTCCATAACCTGACGGGAAGATATCTTTAGAGTCAAGGCTGAGTGAAAGTTTTCTTTCACTTGATGGTATTAACCAGGGGCTTTCTGTGGTTGATTACTAATCATGATTACACTGCTAGGTCGTCTTTTGTCGTTTGGGAGGGAGAGGACAGCAAAAGAGTAATCGCATTGTGCTCCACTCTTTATTTAATGCGAATAAAGCGAAGTTTAGTCTCAAAAAGTGAGCTCAAAGAAGTGCTATAAAATAAAGTACGTTTTACGCAAGTTCAGCACGAAACGTCGAAGACGAAAGGCTTACGTACAATGTAAAATGTGATTGCTCCTCAGTTGTCGCGTGTCAATTTGATTCACCTTTAGAATTTTTAGTGTAGTTTTTGTCGGTTATTGTTAGTATGATAAGTTGATATTTGGTAGTATTCTAAACAGTAGGTAATTTATTCAGCTCAGTTGTAGTCAACTCTTTGATCTGTTTATCACGTAGTACAACGGAACCTCCCTGTACGACTACGTGTCACAACTAAATGTAATAACGCTAAATGTAAAGGAAATACAACTTAACGCTAAATGTAATAAAATTTAACGCTGAATGTAATAATTGCTCTTTAAACTTCATATCTCCTAGCGGAGCATAAGTCTGAAACGAGCCCTCTTCAACTGTTCCTGTTCTGTGTAGTTTTCTTTGCCGCCGCCTATGAAATCCCTACAGCCCTCAGCTCTGCCAAACGTGTACGTCTCCATGTTTGAACATGTCACCCGCGCTTTCTCCTTCCTTGTGGATTCCATTCAAGGGCTCTCTTTGTGATGTTCCCCTCCAGCTTCCTCAAGATGTGTCCCACCCAACTCCATCCCCTGCACTTAAACTCCAACTCCACTGGCTACTGGTCGGACAGGTGCCAAAGATCTTCCTTTGTGATCCTCTCTGGCCATCTGATGCCCAAGATGGTCTTTAGACAAGCTCCAAGTTTTTGGTAATCTTCCTAGTCTCATCCCCGGAGTGGGACTGCCTTGAGACTGGAAGAGAAAACAGTCATCTTTGTCTTCCGTGACAGAGAGGAAGTTCTCCAGACTGGTCTCAACATCGCAAATGCTTGTCTCGCCTTCCCTATGCGAGCTTTAATTAACATCCGCAATTCATTCCACTCCTCCTTTTTTTGCAGACACGGCTTTTATCATCTTCGTTTTCTCCACGTTAATTCTGAGACCTACCATCTCCCCAGCCATTTTCAGGCCTTCCATCTTACAGCGCATGTCATGCAACCTTGCCATGGCAGAGCTAGGTCATCAACATATTCCAGATCTTGCAGCCTGCTCATCAGGTGCCACTAGACCCCCCTCTCTGAGGACCCAATTGCCTTCCTAGTCACACAAACAAGAGCTACAAGGAACTAAATGGGAGAAACCAGGCAACCTTGTCTGACTCCTGTAAACATCTTTAGTGGCTGGGTCAGTTGCCCATTATGTACAACTTGCGCTGTAAAACTAATATATATATAGATAGGCTAGCCTAACAGCGGAGCTCCCATGAATAAGTTGGTGTTCGTTTATTAGAAAACCCGAAAACTCTTTCGGGCCCCAAAGTTTTGCGGGGCTATTTTCGGACGCGATATTCTTTCGAAAAGTGTTCTTAAAAAGCCGAAAGTGTTTTTTTGCAGCGCCGCAAATTGTTCTGAATTGTCCCAAAATGTTCGGGCTGGTCATGTGAATTCGAAGTAGAGAGTCACAGCTCGATCTATTGTGATTATTAATTTTTTCGGGCTTTAAACTGTACGCATAATTTCTCCTTTTCTTGCGCCGTCTCCTTGGTTTTTACAATGTTTCAATATCCTGTCATTTAACTGTCAAGACTTGTCAAATCGTCTCAGACTATTAGCCGTTCGCTTGAATGAGCTGGAACAGGAGCCCATAACTATAACTCACTCTAAACTTGGGTTATCGTTTTGGGTTTTCATCGAATTCTGATGTTGTCAAATAACAAGAAATGCCACAAAATCGGAATCAGTAGCGTTGCAGCAAACTGACTTGTATTTCGCGTCATGTTCAAAAAAATCGTTTATTAGTACTAGTAAAATTTTTTAAAAACTTTGTAAATATGTGAAGTCCCTGTTTTCGATTTGTTGTTTATCGTTCGAATAGCTCATTGGCGTTTATATCAAAGTCGGCAACTCGTCTGCCTGGTCAACTTCTGACAGAGTTTGGTCGACCCAGTTTTCGTTCCATCGGTTGCTGCAGTTGAGTTTATAAAAGCTACTGACAATTTTCCAGACCGAGAGGAGGAAGGTTTTCTGTTAAGACCCCTTATAGACTATCGGCTGGGTTATTAGGTGCCGTTTTTGTTTTTCCTCCATGAAGTTGCTTCCCAATTTGTTTACTTTTCTTAATCTCTGAAGAACAAATTATAAAGGGAAAGGTTTTTCATCAGATATAAGTCTTAGATACATTTCCTTCCCTCTAAAAGCAAATACCACTTGTAGAAAGGACAACATGAGTAATTTATTTTACTGCATAAGATCGGAAATTCAATTACCGCTCGCGAGAGTCTGACTGAAACTTTAAACTCGCGTTTAATAGGTGAAATATTTTTTTAAATCTAACACAGGTCGTTTGCCTCGAAACTACCAGTGTAATTGTTTCACCCACAATCGTCCGTGGAATTCAAATTTACGCGTTGTTCTGTTTTTTTTTCCGATCGCATAAAAATTGAGCAAAATGCAGAGCCAAGTTTTTCTACCAGCTTTATTTAAAAGTTGTTCGAAAATCAAAACGAAACAACAACCAAAAAAACCAAGAAAGAAAAAATGGAGGAGAAAAAATTTAAAAAAAATTGTGAGGATTTGAACTCACGCCACCTGATGCAGGTGTAAATTGTATGTATCCACTGCGCTGGCGCTAGCATCCTACGTTGGTATCCTACGCATGGATCTCTTCTATTGCGGAACGCAGCTTATCTCGCTTGAGTACAGCATTTTCCGCTTCTTTAAGGGTAATTGTCGCTTTCAATGCCCTTCTCAATATTCTGTTCAGTGTGTTGTGAAAGTCTGGGACACAGAGACGGAGGAATGACGGGCTTTCAATTCAAATGGCCTCTAAAATAATATTCACGGCGTTGAGTCTTGTCATCCGGCATTTTTAGTCTTTTTCTCTTTTAGAATTTAAATTAAACCTATTGATAGACTTCAGGCTGAATTCCTAGTAATTAAACACAGACACAAACTTGTGTTTTGAAAGTTTTAGAGGGAAGCA
>Ga0126336_10000917_pt1 | contig 13976 bp, 7 predicted proteins | sample SidCmetagenome_FD_92530 | JGI IMG/M metagenome (GOLD analysis project Ga0126336, IMG submission 92530) | Coral microbial communities from El Islote,Puerto Morelos, Mexico - Siderastrea C C metagenome | ecosystem: Host-associated > Invertebrates > Cnidaria > Coral | place: El Islote,Puerto...
AGTTACCTTTGCTCATTTACATTACAATGTATTTGAACGTGGATGAGAGGCAATTTCGGGCAATTTTGCAGTTTCTGCCCGAAATTGCCTCACATTCACGTTCAAATACATTGTAATGCAAATGAAAAAGTTAACTGTGAAAAGAGCTATTCAATCCTAACAGTAATCTGTTTCAGCGGTTTCCCACTGAAAATTGCATCCCATGAGGCTTACGGCAGCCAGTGCAGACCAAATTAAATGGCGGAAAGGCTTAGCTCAGTAGTTTGTTGTGACATGTGACAAATGTCGAGAAGTTGAAATACGACCACAATGACTGAAACGTCTGTTCCTTTTGAGTCAAAATTATAATTGTCTACAATTATAGCAAGATATATTTAGAGGTTTTTGGCGAATGCCTGTAGAACTTATTTTGAGAATTTTCGGCAACATATTAAGACCTTTTTTCAAGATATTTGTATCTAAGCCTAAACCTCTGTCCTGTGAATATCCGGTGCCTTATTCTGATTGGCTATCTGAGTACTTTTTCGTGTGGCTTTAGAATTTAACCAATTAACTTAATGTTTTAATATAACTCTTGCTAAAACTCTTCAGACTTGTCATCATTTTAAAAAAAGTGGTTAACGGTAGTAAGACAGGGGCACCCAACTGTTCGTTTCGGGGAATATCTGTTCGGAAGGCCTAAAATCGCCTGAGATAGTCGAATTCAGTTGCAGTCAAAGCTAGAGATTTCTTTGGCGAAACATCACCTCGGACTTTCGTAACAAGAGGACTCATTAGTTCCTATTGTTTTCATGGGGACAAATATGTCGTGTAGAGTGTGAAATAAGGTCAGCTAGCATTCTCAGAGAGCCATCAGCAGCTCGGAAATCCGGCGGGTAGGATTCTGTTTCCTAAAATGTTCTGCGGCCTAAATTGTCAGCTAAGAACGCCGAACAGATCAATCTGTATTACCTCACCCAAATATGTCTTTAAAAAATGCTGAAACGATCTAAGAAAGCTGAAAATGACATTTCAAGTGTTTGGCTAGAAATTTCTCGTTGGGTGCCCCTGGCAAGAGTGCACAGTATCACTACCAAGTTGTTGCTGGGGAAAAACACGGACCGGTTGACGTGTTGTCATGACACGCACGCTGAACTATATAAACAGCAGCTCTGTGATCATAAGGCCACACCAGCTCACACTCACTTGAGCACCAAGGCAACTGAAAAAGGAAACCACTCAGATTTCCGAAACCGGTCTTGCTGGTTGATAAGCATTTTCCTTGTCAACAGCACTACACCCAAACCCAACTGACATAAATAACGTCGGTGCCATACTCGCCAAAAACAAAAAAAACAATACTGTTGCTTATGAGAGGGACAAATCGCTCGCAGACTTTTTAGTCAGAGCCATGACTCATTCCCTCAACAGTAATGGAGTTATGTATGGTAAAAAGGATGACAATGAACAATTACTATTTATTTACAATTTACAATATACAATCACTATTTGTTAAAAAGTTGTAGCGCTTAAAAGCTAAAATAACATGTATATTCCTTGTTCCTAAAAACGTACCGCAAGACTAATGACCATATTCCGTAAAAACAAGCCGTTACAAAGGGAAATTACTGTTTTACTGAAGGGGTTCCAAATCTGCGAGAGGGTGTCCATATCCGCTAGCGGATTGGACCAGCGGTCCAAATCCGTTAGCGGATATGGACCGGGGGGTCCAGGGGCCCAAATCCGCGGGGGTCCAAATCCGCCGTGACACCGGCACCCAGAAGCGGCGGAAGCAAGGTGTCTTTTCTATAAAGAACTTGACAAAATTACCTGTAATTTTCCAGCGCTTTTCACTCAATCGTCCCCGCGATCAACGGATAACTTTGCGTTCCTGACCATAATATTTATTGCAAAAAAAAATTAGAATTGTCCCAAAGCAAGAAAATACATGAGTGCGATTATTACGAGACATTAAGTAAGTAAATAAATAAATAAATGAATAAATAAAATAAGGACAACCTTTGTGCGTGACCAATGTGCGTGACCAACTCTGGCTCCTAGTACTCCATAGTTAGCTATGCGTTTCTTTAACTGGGTCACGTGCTTTGTGGAAGACGCTGAGAAAAAGCAGGAACAGCCTGATAATATTTAGTCAGTCTGATCGCAAGTAAGTACTGTTGTTGATTTGGGCGGATTTGATATCGGTGAGTGCAAACTGACCTTTTTGTCATATTTTCAAAACATCGATTGTACATCCGTAACATTTAGCTTTCTTTAAGCAGATTTCAAGAGTCCTATCAAAGGGTCTATTGTTTGCTCCTACTTTTGCTAGGGCTGCTGCAATATGAATGTTTTGTGGGCGATTATCTGGCTTCTTGTCCTGTGGTTCCTTGCCTGGCCGATTGGATTTTTCTGCGCCGGATGGTACGTCTGTCTGTCGCCATTTGAAGCCTGTATTGAAGCCATAAAAGGGGTCACCGAGCTTTTGATGCGAGGCGTGAAATTGCCTCTTGAAGTTGCTCAACACATGGTCGAAGGAAAACAGGGATGGTAACAAAATCGCTCTGAACTGGACCGCTTCAGTGTTATCCGTTTTGGTGTGGAGTATTTATTTCTTGGACTTGGAGACATTTTCAGTCGTGCAATATATATAGGGACTGGTGAAAAAGTGTTATTTTACGTTGTGATATCGCGATTTGAATTTGATACTTTGAGCTTGTGGAATCATGAATGCATGAAGTGTTATCGTGACAAACTGTTTTATTATGCTCTCAAGTCTGAAACGATGAGAACTCATAATGAATTGCTACTTGTCTATATAGACCTTAAAAGGACTAATTTCACTAAAGGAACTTTACTTGTAACCTAACTAGCCATTCTAAGTTATATGTTCGCTATGTTTATGGTAGAATTAGAATTCTTTTTGTCTTGGCTTAGAACACTTAGAATAAAATTACAATTCATTATTTTAATGTCTTTTGTTTAAAATAGCCGTTGACTTTTCAAATCCAATCTCTCTATGATAGAGAAGTATATTTTCAGCAGCTTAATTTCCGATCAAGCAAATCTAGCCCCAAATTCCCTGAAACTGGGCCTCTTTCAAGATTCAAAACCTTACCATTCAGATAGGAGTGTCGAATGTTTGTTCAGCGTTTTATTATGACTGATGAATTTGCTTAAAATATGTTAATTGATTTTTGAAATGCCCTCAAGAGATTGAAAGAAAATAGTATTAAATTTACAGGTTTATTTCAGGTATAGACTAGTGTTTATGTTAAAATAAAGGATCCGAGTTCTCGCGCGCTTATTCTGGTTTATTTGCCACCTATGAACCTCACACAACGTACCGAAGGGAGAATGGCAAAAAAGCACAGTGTAATGCTGCCACAGAGTAATTTTACACATAAACTTTGCTGCCCAGTTTCAATCACGCTAGTATAAAGATCTTGTAGACATGATAAGGGCGCAGTGTCGTGTGCAATTGTTAATCTCGTGATTCATGAACTAACTGCACGTTTTCATGAAGCAGTTTATTGACTTTATTATTAGGGATGACTGTTTTCCTCAAGTTAGTCTACAACCCGGGTACACCAGCCCACCAACTCTAGAGGACTGGGCTGCGATCGTGATGGGTTTTCACAGGAAAAAGCATTCTCACTTTCAAAATAGGAAATTCTTCCAAGGGGAGATCTACAAGTAGATAAAATAATAATAATAATAATAATAATAATAAAAAGAATATTGAGTTTTGATCAATTTTGTGTGACTTGGATTATTAAAATATTGCGTGACTCAGTGATGACAGACAGTAACTCGTGATTCCCCTGAGCTTACAATCGCGCCCAGACCGGTAAAGCAATATCACGCCAATTCTCGGAAGAATAAATATGCGTTCGGTTGTTTGGGAAACGTTTTAATTGTACTTCCTAAAAGAAAAGGTTAGTCTTGTTCCTTTTTACCTTTGCAGTTTTATACTACTTTAAATACGCTTTTTTTTAATCATTTCAACCCAAGGCAAACTGGAGTGCTAGATATTCAGGATATTGCCTAACTGGCGATACGAGCTGCTGACTGGCTGGTCCAATTCTAAAACTACTCTTGTCAACATGCATTGTCTTTTCGTAGATTCTTTACCAGTCGTCTGTGCTTGGAAGACGAAATTAGCAGTTGGCTTTCATTTGTGGACTAAAAGTCTTATTAGCCACACCAGAGCTCTCTTGCTAAAAATTGTGACAGCCACGTTCTGTAGCTATAACACCAACTTAGACTAGAGGTAAATATTTCCTATCCTCATTATTTTGCAATTTATCTTATTAAACGCGGACTCGAAGCAGTTTGAGCAGCAGAGCCGCGAGAAAGGAAAAATATGTTCGCGGCTGATCAAAACCGCTAAACACGAAGGCTAAGGCGCGTAGAACGGTGACGCGCGTGGAACGGTGACGCGCGTGTGACCCAACGCGCGTCACGTTTCAATGCGTAGGCGATTTTAGCGCTCACTCGTGTGTTATTTTCACTAGACTTGCCCTGAGCGGAAAGAGAGACTGCTCGTAGCCTTAAACGTTAATTTTTGTCATTTGCCTTGTCATTTCAACTTGAGGTGCACTGTCTTTCTGTACGATTATTTTCTCTTTCACTTCCTTTGTACAAGGTGCAAGATTTTCTGGCGTACCATTGCTTGAAAGATTTTTTGTTTGTTTTTTTGCTTTTCCCCCCTCGCCCCATCACTTTCCTAATGGTCCTTCCCTAAGATAAGAGACCGTGCGCGAAAATCCTCTTTACTCAGGTATCTAGTAAAGGTTTTTCATTTTGACTCATCTTGCTCTGCATATCCAGGTACCATATAAATGAAATTGAGTCTTATTTTTATTTTTTCACAGTTTTACATGCGCAAATATTTAAGCAGGACTGAGTAAGCAAGACTGAAAACTGGAAGAGAAACATGAAATTGGGAAATTCCACATGGGTGAGGTAGCGCCGTCAGACTTTCTGTGCGCTAAAGCTGGCAATTGGGCTGCGAAACGTCGTATTTACTTTGGCTATTTTTTTCTGCTTAGGGATAGGAGCTTGTCTTGGTCAATTCGACAACCAACCATCTCTCCACCATGCCTCTACTCTCAACCTCTTACCAACGACCTTTAAGGGTAAAGGCCAAGAAATTTGGGCAACGTTTTCGTGTAACTTCTCGCGTTGCGTTGGAAGTTGAGATTGTTGGTTGCGCGTATTGCCACCTTGCGTACCAAATTTTTTATGTTGCAGAAAGAAAGTTGCGTCTACTTTTTGCAACATGGAAATTTCATGAAGCTTGGTGGTAGTGGCCATGCACGCCCAACAAACAATCTCAGCTTGCAACGTAACATAGTTGCCCGACAAGTTGCACGAAAACTTTGCCTGTGTTACAAGGCGTTAAATAAGTTTCCACTGAAGTAATCTGAAAAGTTTTTCCCCTGCAAAGTGCAGTAATCCAAATATTTCTTTCATCTACACAGGAAACTAGTCGGTTATATCAACACCCCTTAACAGTAATCTCGTGAAAGAAGAAACAGCCACACTCGGCGGATTAGTTTATCAGTGAGATCACAATGAGTGGAAAGCAAATCCTTTGGGCAATCGTGTGGTTTCTTGTCCTTATTTTCCTGGCCTGGCCAATAGGATTCTTCTGCGCTGGTTGGTACGTGTGTCTGTCCCCGTTTGAAGCCTGTATCGATGGAATGAAGAGCCTCACAGCCTTACTAATGAAGGGTGTTACTTTACCATTCTCAATCGGGCACCACATGGTGAAGGGAAAGAGCTATTCTTCAATTTGATGCAACGTGACATTTTGCAGGATCGGAACTCTATCAGATAAAACTTGAACAGAGTAACAGCCTGAAGATTCCTTTGTTGGGAAAGAATAATTTTCTTTTTTGAACAGAGTAATTATGGAAATAAACGAAGATTTCTAGAGTTTTAACATAGTAAATTTATTATTTCACAAGCTGACAAGTGAACATGTTTAGGACCGTTTGTGATTGTCAACTAAGGCTCGCCTGCTTTAGAAAAGTGTTCGTCTTGTGCCGAAAATGAAGTAAGTGAGGTTGACGGCCTTAGCTTGAGCACAAACGACTTCTTTTTTTCTACACTGGGTGCTTAATTTACCTCGCGAGCGGCCACGCACGCACTTAGCGTCTTACGTTTTTCTCACCATTCGCGAATCCGCCTTCGTTTGGTAGCGACTACACCACGAACGCGCGCAAGAAAACTTCCGGTACATAGCAAATCATGAAAACGCCTGCACGCCACAAGAACAGGGCTCACTTTGCATCTTTGGATCCGCCTGGGTTTGTTGGCACAACATTACGCCTAGTAATGCTGCAGTAGTAGTATGTTGAGGTAAAATCAGTGTTAGTTCGATACTGCTTTTTTCATGATATCAGTGCAACATTGCAATAGGTGTCCGTAACCAAAGGAAATCTGAAAACTCTTCTGGGCGACATAGCTTCAAAACGTTACCTGGTCCGACAAACATATTCTTGCAAGTAACGGGCGAAAAACACCTCTATTGTGTATCGATGTTGCAGCACTACCCAACCCGCGCGCTGCGACTGCTTTTTTCTAGGGAGGCAATATACGTGGATGCCTTTTCCCCCAACGTTTTAGCCTTTTTTCTTAATTATCTCCAGGAGATTTCATTCAATCCAAAAATGCTATCACAGAATCATAGTGCGAGTTCCCATAAATCTGAGAGAATTTTTTCGCGATTTTCAAATTAAACGTAAAGAAGGAGAAGGGGGAGGAAAATTGAAAATTGTTATACAGTAATTAATACACGGATACCAAAACAGGCCACAAACAACGCCAATTGCTCTTGCGTGGGGGTGGCCCGTCGGGAGTAATCCGGCTTTTACTTATCCTATTTCCTCAAAATTCACGTATATTGCCCCATTAACTGCAGGTTAAAATAACTTTGTACACCAGTAAGACCCACGTCCCGGATTTGGATAATGCTGTTACGTCATCGAATTGGAATGCATGCGCTCTTTCCCCGGACTCAACCGTTCACTGGGGACTGCACCACTGTACTGCCACTGTAAGTGAATATCTCAGGGGTCCCTAGTTTGTACTATGCACAGGCAGGAGCCCAGCACAGGAAAAGTCCACGAAAGTGCTTCGTTAGCGGGCTAGTTGTCTGTCGGTATAGTAACTTGATCCCGAAACTTGACACATACTGAAGGGGACTCTTTGAAAGTTTCAAGACGTCCTGTCTAAAATACTAAATCTTATTAACTGAAAAATACAGTTTTTTAGCTGATTTTTATGCTAACAAAACATTAACACCAGGCTTTCGAAAATTGATAGTTTTTGGAACTTCATTGACATAGTTGGAGAAGAGTTCTAACGATCGATTAGTAAAAAACAGGTTGAAAAAGGTTGTCTTGAGGTTATTGTTGTTGATGTTGTTGAAAAGTATTGGTCTTTCAAAACACAGTTCTTCTACTAAGAAGAAAAAAAAACAAGAAATTGAGAAATCTCCTTGAAGTCCGTTTATTTTGGCCGATTATCACCACAAGCCAGAAAAAAAATCGTGGTTCAAGTACAAGGAAGAAAATCATAAAAACAAATCTGTTGAAATAAAACTAGTAGCTTAATAAAAAAAAAAAGAGTTAGATTGTAATTGCACTGAGGTTACATTGATTCTTATCTTTTATTTCTCAACAATTGACGATGTTCGTTATTGATTACTTCACAATACACATAAAGCGGTGTCAAATAAGAAAAACTTCCACAGTTATGATTTGCTTTCTACGCGAACTGAGTCCTTCGTTACTGCTGTCTACCATCCCGACTTGCCTTGCACCATGTGTTGCGCGACTTCGAGTGGAAGTTGTACTCCTTTCATTAGCAACTCGGTGACTGCTTTAATGGCGTCTATACAAGCTTCAAACGGAGACAGACAGACGTACCAGCCGGCGCAGAAAAATCCAATCGGCCATGCAAGGAACCACAGAACAAGAAACCAGATAATCGCCCACAGTACATTCATTCTAACGTCAGTGCTTGAAATCTATCAATCTAAATAGAACAAGAGAGATGTAACATGTTACGGCGAATTTACAAAGTAACACAAGCATTGGGACCCCCTCCCTTCCCCCCCCCACCCAACTCCCTGATTCTACGTTGTACGGTTCACATCTGTAGTATTACGTACAAAATTTTCAGCTTTAGTGGGCACAAAAGCAATTCATATTTTGTGCGCAGTGTTACACAACTGATTTGAATGTCATATAAACTCTTGTTCTTAGGCCATCGTAGCTGATTTAGAAAAAAACACAAACAGAGGTGATAAACATGGTAAACAAAGCATTTTGATAATAAACTTGACGTTTCGTATGCTAAGCAACGTACATTTTCAAAAGTAACCGTTACAGTGTTAACTATATAAACAGTTAACTATATCTGTAAACAGTTTTCAAACACTGTAATGGCTACTTTTGAAAATGTATGTTGCTTAGCATACGAAACGTCAAGTATATTAGCAAAATGCGTTTGTTTACCATGTTTATCACCACTGTTTGTGTTTTATTCTTGATTTGAATGTTTTTCCTTTTTTCTCTTAGCAGTGGGTTGTCTACTAAACTGGTAATCAAAAACAACGCTCGCGAATAGAAAAGAGTAGCACAGTTGCTGGAGAATTCAGTTGACCAAAGGACATTTCCTCAGTTTCGCCACACTGGGTTACCCTGGGAACAAGAGGCTTATTTTCTTGCTAGCGTCGGGCGAAATCGGCGGGAGGCGGCTTGCAATAGAGAACTTGAGCTGCAGGCGGAAACCGCGCAAGAAAAGCTTATGGCACCCAGGGTACCACAAGGTGAAACCTTGTCCAACCTTGTACACCTGTTTCTTATTAAACGGTGAATTCTTGCTGTTTTTTCAGCGAAGTCTATTCAGTGATTTGCGCGCTGATACAAGCTGTCGCGCAATTAAGCTGTCGCGCTGGACGAGGGTTGATCGTCGATAACACCTTATCAGCCATGCAGTATCAATGTAAGTCAATTAGAAAGCAATTACATCTTTATTTACTGGCTGATATTCTTTGGTAAACTTTGATATAAGCTTCAGTCTACCCTCTCCCTTTTTCATTTCACATATGAATGTTTTGAGATCATTAAAAAAAATTGCGGGTAAGAAACATTTCCATGTGGAATGCTAACCGCAGAGTATTGAGGCAGTTGACCAAAAAAGGGAAAACTCTTGGGCACCCAACGAGAAAATTCGAGAAAAATATTTGAAATATCATTTTCTGCTTTCTTAGTTTGATCGTTTCAGTGTTTTTAAAGGCATATTTGTGTTAGCTAATACAGATTGATCTGTTCGGATTTTTTTAGCTGAAAATTTAGGTCTCAGAAAATTTTAGGAAACAGAATCGTATCCGCCGAATTTCCGAGTTGTGATGGCTCTCGATCCGAAAATGCTACCTGACCTTATTTTGCACTCCTCAGAAAACAATAGGAACTAATAAGTCCTCTTGTTACGAACGTCCGACGTGAAGTTTCGCCGAAAAATTTCTAGTTTTCACTGCAGTTAAATCCCAAAATCTCGGGCGATTTTAGGCCTCCCGAAGAGATATTCCCCGAAACGAACCTTTGGGTGCTCCTGAAAACTGAGCCGTCTCGCACAAACAGCAGCGCACATTTAGGAAAGACTGGTATATAAAAGCTTGTTATCTGTTTGTAAGTGAGTTGCATTGATACCTAATCCAGTGTTCACTCATTGTCGGCAGATGGCCGATTAAAAAATATTTAAAACATTTGAGTAACCAGTGCAATCACACATCACCGACTATAGGCTAATACAGCCTTTTGTTTCCAGTAGCATTAACAAAAGCCTCACACCACACCGTGCAAAATGTCTTTCGATAGTTTTAAGGGAGCTCAAAAAACTCATGTTGCTTGAAAAACTTCACGTCAGTAAATTACGAGAAGCTTAAGTTAATACTATTTTTACACTTCAGAAACGTATAAGCGAAAAGGAATTGCAAGCTACTCGTAGCCATAAAAGCGAGTAGACTCGATTAGTTGAGCGCAGATCTATGGAAACGTCTGGAAAACAAGCCTCTACTTAGCTTTTAAATTATAATTATCGGTTGCTCATTAAGAAAATATAACTCTATGCTTAGCTAAGAGTCGACGTTCCAATATATTACAGTACTAATCACTTATCTCGCTTTTCATTCTGTATTTACTTTTATATTTACTCAGCATTATAAAGATGTGTCAAGAAAGTTCTACATAAATCGCTAAAGGATTGCTGGCGTAATTATTTATTCAATGTGGTTTTTGTTAGCCTCGCGCAAGCTCGCCCTAAAACTAGCGGATTCTAACTTTAAATTTGCTCACTATCTTTGACTTTTTACTGTACGTATGACGATTATTAATGACTGATTACCGAAAGCAACTGCCCTCTCGATCTCAAATTAAACGCGTTAGATTTCAATCGGTGGAGACGGCTACGATCCCAAAGGCCGGATTTTCCTTAGGCCTCTTCCAAAGTGTTTGTTTATCCTTTATACTTTTGAAGGCAAAATTTGATTTATTGCAAATGTTTTAGTATCCCAGCAGCCTATTAACGGAAATTCCACACCGGAGAAACGGTTGATATTGTAAGTTTTCTTCGAGTAACAAATGGAAACCGACAAAACGATATGGACCCCCATCAGTCTGTTATTTACCCATTCTGCGGTTAGGCATCGGTCGAAAATAAATTGCATTATCTCACCTCTATTTGCTTGTTACAAGTGCCTGCTGGATGCGAATTAATTCGCGAGCGCGTCCTCTTCAGTCTCTTTCAAGCTCGACAGAACATCAGCAAATGAGTTATAAAAATTGTAACACTGTGTTTACATGCAAATTATTCGTTAGCTGTTAGCAACTACATCGATATGCATATCGTTAACGTCACACAACAATAGATCACAATATCTGCACTAGTGGGTTTTTGTTTAGGATAAAAATGCTAATATAAAATCCACCAGGATTGGTGAAAGAAACACTCTTTAAAACTTTAGTTTTCGTTTAAGGTAACATTAACAGGCTCGTGGCGTCTGATTTTCGGCGGCGAATATTTAATGCAACTTCACAGTTTTTTAAGGATGCCTTATAAATATCTCATTAGGCTGACTAAGGAACCTGTACAAAAACAGCAGTTTTTTATTGTTCACGGTGTCTTCACATGAAAATTATATTAAAGCTTGTAAGTGGGGGGCTGGTCACTTAAGGCCAAACTAGTTGCGCAGTTGTTTGATTTTTAGTGAAGTTTTAGCGAATTCAGTTTTTAGGATTTTTAGTCAATTCAGATTTTTGGTCAGTTTAGTGACTCCATTTGTTTTAGTTTCATTAGTCGGTCATTGTCTTCCGCAGCAAAAAAAAAAAAAAAAAACGAGAAAAAAATGATGAAAGGTTTAGATTGAGGTCAAGGTCTTCAAGCGGAGTAAAGAAAGAGCAACACACTTCCTTACTAACAACATAAGCACAAAGCCCACGGCTCTGAAACGCAAGGACGAGCACAGGAACTCGTGCTTGTGTATCGTTGAGTTTCTATGTTTCTATGGACTATTACTCGCCCTCATAATTCTACTTGAGCTTGGGTCGCTAGTCAGTGGATCCATGCTTCTGAGGCTTGGATAAATTAATTGGCTGATTATGGCTGTTGTTAGTACCCATAAAAACATCTTTTGTGTCAATCTAGTAATTCTGCTTGTAAATAATGAAGTATACCGTTACGCTCAATTTATTTTGGATTTCATGAGTTGGTCTGGTTTTAGATGCAAGATACGCCAACCATCACTTAGACTGTTTTGAGAACTCAAAAGTGGCTTAAGGATCAGTTTTCAAGCAACAAATGATATTTGCCCGGGTATTTACTGCTCGTCATTTAAACTAATTGCCGTCAAATCGCCTGAAACGAGTTGCAATATGGAAAGTAGATTTTTCTTCAATTAACGGCCGCGTTTCTCCAAATGTTTGATTTCGGGCATGCGCACCCCTCCTCCCCCTCCCCCAAAAAAACCCAGACAGGGACCAGAACAAATTTCCCATTTTTCGTTCTCGCACCCGTCGCTTTTGTTGTACTTTATTTTTTACTTGTTGCCGGCGTTTACCCTTTTAGTAGACGTCAGGGTTCCTTGTGACGGAAAAATTTTGGCCTAAATTAACTTTTAGACAAAAGAACAAATTTTTAACATGAAGTTGCGGTCCGAAGGAAGGCCACATGAGTTGTTCTGCCATTTTGCTAGGGAAAATTGCTTGGTTTCTGCTGTGTCAGTGCACTGGACAGATTCATCCGATCGTTCTTATCTAGGCATGACTTGTGGGATCTCATTCTACTACGTTGGCTGACTATCAAAGCACCTTGGGCCCGGTTGAAAGTGATCGGAAGTAACGATGGCACAACATGCTTGGTCCTTCATGGGCGAAACCGGTATGAATGGGTTATGACATTTCACAGTAACTAGCTCGTCGTTAGTGCACTCTATGAACAACATTGCCAACATTTATTTGGTAAACCAGGTTTCGACGTACTTTGAAAGTCACTTAGCTTATGTAAACTCAATATTTCAAGGCCTTTTAAGTCCTCAAAAAATTCCTTGGAATTTTCGTTTTCACTTCCATGCAAGATTTCAAAGAATTGTGGCTAAAGCTTGGCTTGAACGAAACAAGTAGTTGTCAAATTTTGTCGAGAGAGCACCGTCTTACGATATTTAGTTTGTCCTCGAGAAACTCAGAGAAACTGGATTTGTGTTCAGGAAAATCCCTACGTGAAAGGCCCTTGAATTCCTGCTAGAAGAAAGGCTGTAAATCCTATCAATTAATAGACGTTTTTCTTGGCTGTATCCCCATTTTACTGGGAACTGTTGTCAAATGGAACCGGTTATAGGTCAGGGGTAAAAAAAAGATACATGATTAGACTGACTTCAGGTTCTCACTGATAAATATCACACAAGAATATTAATGTTGTAGGTTCTCTTTGTCTCTCCTCCTGTTCCTTGTCCAGAGTTTATGTGACTTGCGATAACAATAACACTAAAATTCAACATAAATTAGAGTTTAATACTATTGAACACACAAGTGGAAGCAGTTATAAACAACAACCGGTACATGGAGCCATAGCAAGCTCTTGAACGCAGAAATTGAGGAAAATTATAGCCTGCGTGGCCGGCGTTCGAAGGGGAAGGGAAAAGGGGAGTTCGAGCGCGAAAAAAACCGGGAAATCTCTGAAGGGCGCCTTGGACAGAGTGAAATTGAAAGTTGGGTAACCTGTGGCAGAAGAGTTGCCACTTGCCAATGAGGAGACTGGATCGAGAGTGAAATCCAAGATGGCGCGAGAACGCGCCAGTTCTGCTATTCCTTTGACTGAGGATACATTGTTTGTTGGGCCAAGAATTCCAGATGAAATAAGGCGAATGGTACCACACCTAACTTCGATTGATAAAGCGTTATTTAGAAAGATTTTGCAAGGTAATTTGCCCCAGAAATAATGATTCACATCTCGATATCCTCGCTCAAACTACAGCTCAGCTCAAACTGAAATCGTTAAATCACGAGCAAACAGCTTTTCGTATCGTGTTTCTGCTCGCTTTCTGTGTTCGTTTGAAAAGTGCCAACGTTGATTTATTAACCAAAGCTGAGTTGAGTGTTTTCAATTTTTTATTTGTGTTGTTAGCTTATTTAACGGCGGCTTGAATTCAAAAGCGGCAGCTGGGGACCCTCAACTTTCTGCACATTTCCTATTTTAATGCCTGTTTTACGTAAGCTTAACTTATGTAAAACTTACCTTTAGTACAGACAGTACCATATTTCACACTGTCAGGTGCAGACTTTGTTAACAAATATAATGGGTGTGGGTACAGTGGAACCTCGATTTAACGAAGTGCCAAGGGACTGGGGAAATTGGTTCGTTATATCGAGGGTTCGTTATATCGAGGTTCTTTTCCATACATTACACTATTACTGGGCTGAAAAATA
>Ga0126336_10000918_pt1 | contig 13971 bp, 4 predicted proteins | sample SidCmetagenome_FD_92530 | JGI IMG/M metagenome (GOLD analysis project Ga0126336, IMG submission 92530) | Coral microbial communities from El Islote,Puerto Morelos, Mexico - Siderastrea C C metagenome | ecosystem: Host-associated > Invertebrates > Cnidaria > Coral | place: El Islote,Puerto...
GTGATAGTTTTTATTAAATGCTCCAGCCCCATTTCATTGTGTTTTATTTTATGTCTTGTCTTGGTATTTTGAAGTGGAAATCCTTTCTGATAATACCTACCGTTTGTTCAATTTCAATGATCGACGTGACGATCGATGAAACAAATTAATCGTAAACACAACGCTTAATGCTTAAATTTCTATTTCTGCACAGTTTCTTCAAACAATTTTGACTTGTGTTAGACGAAGCTGTTGTTGATGCTTGTTGGTGACGTTGTTGGAATTTCTGCTTAATTTAAATTTGCTGGCGAGTGATTTTTCTCGTCCATTTTTCTCGCCGGTTTGCTCGCGAGGAAAAAAACTTTCAGCTCACTTTGTTGTTGAGTGTTCATTGGCCATATTTGGTCGCAGCAGGTACATGAGCTGATAGCCTAGCTCCGTTGAGCCAATCAAAATGCTAGAAATCCAATATACCTAGTCCAGTTTTTAATAATAGAATTTAGACATCATGCATATGACCAACAAAATTACGGGGAGGGGCGAGTGAAATAAACTGTTGGAAATTTCATCAGTACAGCACACGGTAAGGCCATCAAAACATGTCACTCGCTGAATGACCAAACATGATCGTAAGAATCTGGTGGCTGATGATACAGCTTATTAATGGACCATGGTTCGTGGGTGTGTGTGGGAACTTTGATAAAGATAGTTTCACTGAATCGCTAATGACAAACAGGAAAGATTCCCAAGGTGGAAAATTTAAGATAATGCTCCCTAAATATATAATGATATTCTTTTTTCTAAACTGATCATTGCATGCAACTGTTTAGTTTCTGTCAATGTAATGTGTTTTTAATACTATTATTTATTTGATCTCAGATACTTTCAAGCTTGACATGGAGCCTTGCTTCGATCTTGCTATTATCTCATTGAATTATTAGATGTGTCAGAGAAAAACTGTTCGAGTTTGCGCTTTGCTTTTGAACATTTGTAATTGTTAAAGCAACTTCTGGGTCGTAGAATAGAACGAAACCTGGTTTAAAGTTATTGGTTTTGACTTCGGTGGCATATCACCGATAATCTTTCTCCGTGTCAATAAATTAACAGTGATTTTACTTGAACCATTTTATGACGTTTATTTGGTCTATTCAGTTGATAACCACATTTGCAAAAATACAATTTAAAGGAAGATCCACCTTGATAGACAAATGATGGAAATGCGTCAAGCTCGTCAGGAAAACTGCACAATAACAGATGGCAAAATTCTTTAGGGCTTTCTCTCGATAAAAATGTTTTATCATCTGCCACTACTCAAATCTAGGTTACACATTGTTTCCTTCCAGCTCCGTTATTCTTTTGATATAGTAGTGATTTGTTGAGGAATGAACAACCAGTTAGATGTGAAGTATGTGTGGTCTTTAGATTTCGTGAGAATTTGCGAACGTTTGTTAAAGACGCCCAATTTCATCTTGTGCGGTTAATTTAATCTTTAAGGTGGGGCCACTTAGCTTGGTTTTAATCCCTCTTTATTGAGCTGAAATTGCGAGCATCAGTTTGATGCATTATTTTAAAGCGGAGATAATGTGTCATGTTCTCAACAGGGGCAAAACGTCATCCGCTTGTTTTACGGTTAACAGTCGAATGCCGAAATCTAGTTTTCTCTTTAGAAGCAGTATAACTATAACTGTATAGAAATGATGAAATGTTCTGATGGTTCAGATTGGCAAGTTGAAACAAAGAAACACAACTGACGACACTTTGATCAGAGATAAGAACGCAATCTTATCGAAGAGCAAAGTTGGAGGTAAGAAGTGAAATAACTTTTAAACGATAATGGGCTACTGCTTATAACCTTATAAATGTTCCTAGTCCTGGCGTACCCTTGTGTGAATTACTCGAGCTGGATTACTTATAACACTCGTTTAATTGATGATATTTTTTACAACATCTAATCTAAAACTACCGTAACTGGTACCTTTTAACATTAGATCTAATCCAGGCTTAACGACATTTCTTCTTATACTCGTTACAAGAATACTGGATTCTCTCGAAAAATCACAGTAAGGGTCATTCAAAGGTTAACTTAGTGGTTTCATAATATTAGGGTGTGAGAGATTAAAAAATTCTTGGAATCCCTTCACAAAGAAATTTTACAATGTACTGCGAAGTCGTTCAGTTCACGTCCATGCACTTGGTACGCTGTGGTCCCTGGTTGGCTGTGAGCTTATGTGCGTCACGATTTAATGGAATAATTGTTAATAACTTTTATTAACTTACAAAACAATATTTTTTGTTAAGAGATTCGATTTTTCTACTCGTAAGATGTGAGCCTATAGCCTGTTAGTAGGGAGCCAATTAGAGGGCACACTTGCTCATAGAGTAACACTCAGTTAGGTTTATAAAGGGAGAGAGAGTGGTCAGGACATCTCTAAGCTAAGGTCGGCATTCTGTTAGTTTTCTTTTTAAAAGGACAGGCACGGAGAAGGTCCCAAACACGTCCATTTTACAAAATGTTCATTGTACTGTACTGATCTGCTGCTAGATCTTAGAAAATCGATTGACACGTCACTGAGATCACAAAAGAACACAGTTATTTGGCAGCTAATACTGCATCTTGGCAAAAGTCTGAGGATCTTGCTCTTTCTATCGAGAGAGAAGACAAAAAAAAAACATTCTTATAATAACTATAAAGAGTGCTCTCGGAGAAATTTGGGAGAGGCGACTGTGTCCATCGAAAGGTTCAAGCTTATAAAACAATAACTGTAGAGTGAACAGAAATCATCTGGAGGAATTTTTATAAACTTCTGACAGTCTGCGTGAGACATTTATTCTTCGAAGAAAACTTTATCTTCTGAAGTTACGATGACGATTTTATCGTGAAATTGCCTCGAGGATAACTTGAAAGTTTTCCGTCAATCTTAGTGTTTAGCATTTTTCATTCACGCCCGTGGGCCCAGTAATGTTAAGAAAGAATAGTGAATTATGGCGTTGAACGTTCACATTAAACCGCTTGTACTTAAAGGTTGGACTTCGTTTAAATAATTAGTCTTTTTGTTAAAATTTGAGGGGTCTTTACAAAGTGGAAATAGAAATATGTCTTTTGTTAAGTACATTCTTACATTTCACTTCTGAAAAAGTTTTTTTTATCGTTGGAGCAAGTTTCCAGTTATCAAGCGCAGATAAAATTTAGGTAGAATTGTTGATAGAAAAATTAGGATACTAAATATTATTGATCATCAAGATCATCGTCAAAGTACTCTGACGATGATTTTGATTATCAATAACGTTTAGTATCTTAATTTTTAAAAAACATCTTGGCTTATTCCCTTTTATCTGGCGATTATGAAGCGCAGATAGTATTAAATTAAGTCACGCAATCCTTTAAGCAATTAACAACCACGTGTGGGATTTAATTGGTTTAAACAATGATCCGTCACGTCAGTAATGATCTCTGAGCTTCTTTCTTACACTGTTCGACAAATTTGCGCCGCCGAAAGCGGTTTAAGACTTATGACAAATGATTGGTCTTAATTAGCTTAGATTAACCGTTTACGCACGCAAGTGAGAAAATTTCTTGTGTACAAAAATAAACTTAGCATAACCAAATAATATGGGATGTTATCCTAAAAACGTAAATCTCGTTTCTAAGAAAAAAGATTCCCCGAGTGAGGTAGCACTCCCTTCTCAGCTGGACACTGACAAGTTCTCTTGTGTTTTATCAATGCCTTTGCGTGTGAACACTTCAGGCGACCAGCGTGCGCTTTCGCCATCTTTGTCAAATCGAACATGAAATCAGTGTTACGAGAAATGTATTGTTTTCCCAAGTCCGATTAGAACTATATATATTAACTCAAAGAAAATGTGACAGAAGAGCGCCTAATTTTGATATGGAACTCTCGTAAGTGATATGTTGACACGTTGTTTACGCAGTGACGATAAAACACTCTCATTTAGCGCCCCCATTTTACGCCCACCTAATTTGTCCTTAAACGGAATGACTGAATAAATCTTCTCAGGCTGTGACGTTTTGGTTTTGCACTCTAAGCTCGAATTCCTTGTTAAATTTTATCGGCGTTAGCTGTTTAAGTGAGAAGAGTTGTAAAATGTGGCGGCATTTTGTGACGACTCAATTGTTCTATTTTTGCAGTGTTGTTTATTTAAGGAGTCCAGACATGCCCACCTACCGCAACTCTAATTGTAAGCGATTACCTTAATTAATTTTGTTATCTCCTATGGTACATACAAACTCTCACCAAGTTATAATGGGACAAAAAAGGCACAAAATAAAAAGGCGGCATCCTTGTGGTCGAGGACAAAGGATATAATTGAAAGAAGACCAAGTATTGTGGGTTTTTGGAATGCTGGACATTTTTCTCTCCTCTACGCAGTGTCGGCTAATAGTAACTGACTTTCCTTCTCTCGTGCGTTAAAATGAACTCCACGTCTACAGCGACATCCAAGCGATATCTGTTGTTTTTATCGTTGTAAGTATAGCGCACTGATTCTTTTGGTTTTTGCCAAACGTTTTGCATTCAGTCGACTTCGATGTGGCGATCGAAGGAACCTTTTCGTCGTCAAATTTTGCACCACTTCACCCACGTAACTCTGGTTAGATAATGATAAATTTAACTCGCTATGATTTTTAGGAATTGCCTGATATTCTTCATTCTGGGACAAAGCAACGAGGTAAGCCGGAGAACTAGAAATATTGTTGTTGTCGCATTAGAAGGTTGTTAACTATCGCACGATTAACCATAATTTGTAATAATCCAACCGCAGAAAAAATACTTAGACAACCACGTTAAGACGGAAAGAAGACGCAGCGATACTAGGAGCCTTCCATTCCATCGAGAAACACAGCTGTATTCACGGTCCAGTCGAAGCCATCTTCGCATAAATGGAAAACGTATTGATGCTCTTGGAAGAGATGGGGACAAATATGGTAAGTCAGAGTAATCAGGGACCATAAAGAGAACAGTATTTGGTGAATATTAGCTGATAGTTGCAAAGCTTTTACTTGGAACACACATTATTCGTCATAACATGATCCATGCTCAGTCGCTGTTGCATGATGTCAAAGATTTCATCCTGATAGACTGAACTAACGTTGCGAAGGAAGCTTCAGAGCTAAGGCCTAACTATAACCCAAGATGATGTTTCTTTATTACACTCTATTAATGGCGCCCCACGTAGTAAAGCGATTAAATTGAGTGTTAAAGTTAAGTATGGCAGCCCCACATTTAGGCCTTCTTTTCATGCAATTGACAAGAGCCGTTTAATCGGATATAGTATAGCATCCAAAATATTTCTTTAAACAATCAAGCCGTTTAGCTCCTAAATAGTCCTCTTGTGTTATGTATTAGCTCGTCCTTTTGCTGAATATATACGTGGAAGCTTATTAGTAACACTGATATAGTTTTATAAAAAGCTCTCGGTTCAAAGCGCTTCGCAATGATCTTAGTATGGATAAATATTAGATACATTTTAGCAGAGTAATGTTAAAAGCTAAAGCTATCATTAAAATGTAGCAGAAAATATGCACGGCATTTACAGTTTACTTTATATGGAGGTAGCACAGGACAGGTTGCTGACGATTGAGAACAGTGTACTTTCTTCAAGCGAGCCTTATTAGCGGCAAAAGCCTAATCCTAAGAGAAACACTTAGGTCATCCCATAACTGAGCAAGGAATTTAATCTATTTATGTCCAGTCAGCGATTGTTTGCCCTTTAGCGGCGCCAGTATATGCCATTGATAACTTTATAGTTGATAACTTTATGAGATCCTAATCAAGCCTTTTAGGCAAAACTGTCACCGCTGGGGGTCTCTCGAGAAACAACCTGCTTCGTTCTTTTCTTAACATAATGTGAATCCTTTTAAAATGACGTTTAAAAGTGCTATAATACGGAATAAATAACGCTTTCAGAGTTAATTTGCAAGGAAAATTGCTTCAGTGGCTAGCTGCGAGCTGTTTGTCATTTGTGATGTACAAACAGTCTAGCAGCAAACTGATTGATTTATGAACTGAAGTCGGAGAGTATGAGGGATTACGCAGTGTGTTAACCAAGTGTTACCGACCGTGTTATACGCATCAGAATTAAAGCGTGCTTAGAAACAATATGAAAGTTTCCGAAAGAATTTTCTAAATTTATCCTGTGCAAACAAACAAAACTAGTCATTTGGCACACTAGGATTGCCTGCTAACCGAAGTGTCCATGCTTTTCTTGCAGCCAAGTTGGTTATCGAGTCCGACAACTTTGGCCGGGTACGGATTCGCGGAGCGTTAACAAATTACTACTTGTGTATCAAAAGGAACGCAACGCTGATCGGAAGAAAGGTAGCTCTTGTTGCTTATAGCCATTTCATTATTTTATTCGCTTAATGTTTACAAAATGCTGTGTGTTTTTTGATATTAGGTAGGATTAAATGCATGAGAATACGGCAAATTTGTATCCATCAAGGAGAAAGGCCGTTTCAAAAATGACGTTGACCGAACTTAATTAACATTTAGCAATCGAATCGTACTTTGCACCACAACATACTCCGAATAGAAAATTGTTCGCGTCCACTCACAGCAACGAGAAAGAATTACTCGCGTCAAGCTGTCCGGATGTTTGGCTTTGAATGACACTTGGTCAACATAGCCCACGCACGGCAAAATTCCCTGTAGGTCAGACAAAAGATGGTCAAACAAATTTCTTGAGCTTGTCAAAACGTGATGACCACCTGAACTTTCAAATTACTTTCCTACAAAGACATCGCAGTTGAAACAACTGTCAAATATTTTTTGTGATAAAAAGATGATTGGTTTTCTACGACGTACCGTTGAATGTTTTGTGAATTCAGTGAAAGTTTGCTCAATCAAGATAGTTTTTACGCAGATGATTGAATAACAGCTCTTCATCGCAAACAGACTACATCTATGAGTTTCGTGTGCATTTTTTAGAAGCTCCACTTTCAATTACTAAGAGAAACACGTTGTTCGTTTACAGCATTGACAAGACGACGCCCAGAAGATTACATTCTTATCAAGATTTCAGTAGAAACTAATGTAATTAACTGTACCAATAAAATAGTTGGAAATCTTTCAAAATAGCCATTAGTCCAGTTGAAACACGATATACTCCTATCGTTGGCTTTTTTGGGCCACAACTCACGCACAAATTCCATCCATCCAGCATGGCAACCCTTTCTGCTGGAAAATTTGGGGCTTAAGAACACTCCAAGTCAATCTGCTAATTAAATCCGATTGATTGAATCAAGCACATTAATTGTCCAACAAACCTTCCATGCCGACCGGCGTGTAGTTTAGGCTCTCTAGTACAATCATGCCTGTGTGGCAAAGGTTGAAAGTTGGAATTTTAATTAGGACTTTAATTACCAAGACCGCCAAAGGACTGTTTTTCTCGGTTTCTTATTTCTTGTATGAGAAAATGTCAGATTGTCCGTTTGGTTTTTCATCCTTTGTGACCATTAACAAAGTTGGAGCAGTGGTCATGCAGTTAGGTTCTGTTGAGAGATTAACAAAAACGGAATCGGCAGAGGTTCTACTGTGGGTAATCTGGCATGGACTGTTTGTCAATCAGTGGCAAGCCTCAGAGGAAACCAGGAAATATAAAGCTGTTCGAAAATTAGTAAGTTAAATTAAGGTTCTCTTTATTGCAGCCCACTAAATCCAAAAGATGCGTGTTTTACGAGAAGTATGCCGAAAACCACTACACAGAATTCGTCTCTGCCTACAACGAGAGTTGGACAATAGCAGTGTCCAAGAAAGGCAAGATGAGGCCTGGCCATAAGGCACGGAGAGGACAAAGAACAATTCAGTTTATTGAAAGAGCTTCAAAGATCATAATTCAAACTAAAAATGTCAGGGAATCTCTATACCACGGGCTCCGTGATCATATTGAGCAGTTGCTACGTGCTTATAGAGCTAAAGAAGGCGATGGTAACAAAGGCAAGACCAGGAAAATGCCACATCCAGCGGGCTATACAGAATCAAGGAAACTTAAAAGCAAAGTTAAAAGGAAGGAGAAGAAAATGAGACAACGATCTAAAAAGAGATTACTGAAACTGCTCAGAAAAGAGCAACGAAAAGTGCAAAAGAAAGAGAAACCTTGAGTATGTTCCTCTTGTTACTTACTTCCATTTTTTTTTGTTTGTTTTTGCAATGAACCCTTTAATTCCTGAGGTTAACAGTTGCAAGATGATGCCATAACTAGGAAACAAATTGCTAGATTTCTATGAAAATTTGCTCGCGAAAATTACTTGTAAAGGTCTGTTTATGGCAAGCATAAAATTCTGGCCCTCTTATCTTTAATATGGTTGACCACCCCTACAACTTTGACTTTGACATAAGTGTAAGGCATATGCCACATTAATGTATTCACGAAGACCTGTACAGAGCTTGTATTTATTGACTTGGAAAAAAATGGCTTTCACCTCAGAGATTAAGGTGGCTCATCTGGATTTTTCCGAGGCACACCATCCCAACTTTGAACGACTAATACTTAACTGTCTGAGCTCGGTGGGACAAGCTGCTTCACACATTTACCAGAGACTGAATGAACTTGTCAAAAAAGTAGGTTTGATTGACATCGGTGTTACCATAGCAATGAAACGATGACGTCATGATTTTGTATATCAGCAATTTTTCTCGACATCTAGACCTAAACTTTTAAAACGACCCATTGCCTCTTATAGTCTAGGTGTAGATCTTCAAGACTGCAAAGTTTGAAAAATTCTATGAGAGCGTTTTCGAAAAAAATCGGGTTGAATTTTTTCCCATAAAAAATTACAGATTTACGTTATTTTCTATTGTTTCATCGGTACCAGTGTTATCCTGACAGATCGAAAAAATGTTTTCACCATATGTCATAGCTGTAGCATACAGCTACTTTTCCTGGAGGTTTTATCCGGTTTGCTTCCCTAGATTTCAAACGAGGTAATCAGAGGTAATGTCTTAAATATCCTCATTTTACAAAGAGAAGCAACGTCTTTGTTACGGAAGCTTTTATTCAAAAACTAGTCGATGAATTTTCTTTTAAATCTTGTGATCTCAAGTCCACATGTATTGAACTATCCCTATAAATGTCACGCGCATTGAATCATTTTAAGCGCGCGAAATACAAATAAAAGTATAGGATACTTTTGCACTAGTACAATGGCAATTAAAATAAGGCTTTCTTTGTCGTTGTATTAAAAACAGAATTTTCACGATCCCTCCGGCACCAGCGAAGCGTAGCAAGCAGGCATGGCAAACTCGTTGGTCCCAAAGCACACAAATATGTAGAATACAGACAAAAGAGAAATTCCTGAAATAAACCGGCTGTCAACAAATGATGCAAAAGTCCCCTATACTTTTATTTGTATTTCGCGCGCTTAAAATGATTCAATGCGCGTGACATTTACAAGGATAGTTCAATACATGCTAGACTTTAAAAGAAAATTCATCGACTAGTTTTTGAATGAAAGCGTCCGTAACAAAGACGTTGCTTCTCTGTGTAAAATGAGCATCAATTTACGACATTACTTCTGATTACATCATTTGAAATCTAGGGAAGCAAACCGGATAAAACCTTAAAGGAAAGTAGCTGTATGCTACAGCTATGACATATGGTGAAAAGATTTTTTCAATCTGTCAGGATAACACTGGTACCGATGAAACAATAGAAAATAACGTAAATCTGTAATTTTTTTACTAGAAAAAATTCAACCCGATTTTTTTTGCAAACGCTGTCATAGAATTTTTTTAAACTTTGTAGTCTTGAAGATCTACATCTAGACTATAAGAGACAATAGGTCGTTTTAAAAGTTTAGGTCTGGATGTCGAGAAAATTGCTGATATACAAAAATCATGACCTCACCGTTTCGTTGCTATGGTAACACCGATGTCAATCAAACCTACTTTTTTGACAAGTTCATTTAGTCTCTAGTAAATGTGTGAAGCAGCTTGTCCCACCGAGCTCAGACAGTTAAGTATTAGCCGTTCAAAGTTGGGATGGTGTGCCTCGGAAAAATCCAGATGAGCCACCTTTTTAACTGATTAATTTAATGTTTTTCTTTATGAATGATCATTCAGTGTTCAGTTCGGCGTTTAGCCGTTAATTGAAAGCCTGGGAGTTTTTATTCCTTGGGCCCATCCAGACACCATTTTGAACACGCAAAAAAACGCTAGGGGTAAGGTTGAAACTGTCCAAGGTGGGATCAAGTACGAATGGAAAAAACGCCTCGTTACAGTTGCTGAATCACCTTTTGCTTACGGGTTCAGCATGAGTTTGAACTAACGAGTAGAAGTTACAGACAAAATACAAGTGTGACGACAGTGCGTGAAACAAGACCGCTGATGACAAAAAAGTGATGGAACGTGATAACTTGATTATGTGATTCAACCAGTTTTCAGCGCAGGAAATATCCCCAATTCCCGCTTAAATTTGACTGATCTTAGTTAAGCACAGGAAACACACTCCAGTAACACAGGGAGCCCTGTTTGAAACTGCTAAGGGTTGGTTTGCGTAGATTTATACTCCCAGACAAGTTTGAAACTTGGACTTCAATCACAGCAGCGTGTGCGGTCTCATTTTCTGAAATACCCTTAGGGCAACAGAAAGTTACATATAGAAACTGCTACAAAATTAGATTGATCTGTTAAGGGGGGAGTCTGGTTAAATTTTTAGGAAATAGGATAAGATTAAGAGAGAAATAAAAGAGGGATAAAATTTTTGTACACACCCTACGTTAATAAATTTGTAACAGTGACGTAGGACGCAAAATGTTTAAGTTCAAAAGCAATAAACAATTGAAGTTTAAAATAAAGTTACAGTTTACCACAGAAGGCTCAGTTTCACTTGTACTCTCTGTCTTCCTTATCCAACACAAGCCTTAAACAACCAATCCAAGTGTGATGTGTTTCGGCTTCACAAAAATCCTTGTAAAATCCATGACATGAAATTCTTAAGTACAAAGATGCGGGCTGGCACCACATCCCCACCTATCAGCATTGTTTTCAATCGACCAATAGGGGAGTTTCTAAAGAGACAGATGGTTCATGATTATTGATGTCCCAGGTAAAACCGAGATCAAGAGTGGAAAAACCGACCTGTCTACGAATACCACGCTTCTTGTCGCTATGATAGATCGTTTGCTGTTGTGGAGCTTGCAAAAGAATGTTACGGACATGGTCAATTGGAGAGAAAGAAACTTTGAAGGTTAGAATGGAATTTACAAGCAATTTTGTGGAGCCAGTTTATTTATTCACAAAATTCTCTCCAGCCATGATGAGTTTATCTCGGGAAAAGGTATTCACGGTATACTAATATACTACAAAAATACCAAGCGGCCAGCATCTATATGATACTTTCCAAAGTCATTATTACTTGAAACTACTGAATATCGGATGGCGATTTCCGACAGTTTTCTCGTACGCTTCCAGTCATTTTGTGGTCTTTATTTCGAAGACGGCAGAATATTTTCGATGTTTCCTTTGTTGATTTCCAAGCTAGAAGCAATAATAATTACAAGTAATTTTTTTTAAGGGCGGTGCCTCCTATTGTTACTGCGCATACGTTCTGCGCATCTCGGGATGTTCGAGTTTCTTAAGGAATTTGCGCACTAATACAACAATATTTTTGCGCGGATTAAGACTATGTGGAAGAAGCAGATCTTAGCAAGGACTATCAGAATCCAAAAAGAAATTGGGGGTAACCACGCATTTTTCAGAGATAATTGAGCTTAGATTTGGAAAGAAATTGCATTTTAATGCTTTTTTTTAGAATTATGGTTGATTAATTATCTCTGAAAAATTTGGGTTACCCACATTTTTCTTTTTAGATTCCAATAACCCTTGGTAAAATCTATTTTTTCCACATAGTCATAACCTTTGCAAAAATACCTCTGAATTAGGAGGCACCGTCCTTACATACGCTCTATTCACACTAAAGTGTTATATCGTATATTGCCACCTAACTCCACTATTACATTCTCTGCATTGGCTACCAGGTAAGCAACGTGTTTATTTTAAGATATTATTAATTACCTTTAAAGCTATCCATGGCCTTGCCCCGCAATACATCAGTCATGTGATTACAATTAAGGAAGCCACAAGATGTAGCTTACGCTCAAACGTCAGTTTATTGCTAGTACCTCCCAAAGGTAAATCGCCATCAACTTTAGGGGACAGGTCTTTTAGCGCTGAAGCGCCGAAACTTTAAAACGATCTTCCCAAATACATCAGGGGCTCTACTTGTGTAATACGTTTAAATCTTTTATTAAAACATACCTTTTTAAGACCGTTACTATGAGTTAAGATAATTGAAACTTGGCACCAATATTGTCCCTTAAGCAAGACCCAAGATAAGGCATAATGTGGCGTTGCCGTGGCAACAATCTTAGCTCCAGTCTCTTTCTGCTTTGAACCAAATATTCACCATTTGTGACCCTATGAGGACAGAGAGAGAAGGACCTATTCACAACACACGCAATGCCCACGTTTTGCCTCGTTTCCTCATTAACTACTAAGGGGTAAACGATGTTTGTTAAGCCCAAAAAGGGGGAATGTCTTTCTTGAAAGAAAGAGACCTGAAAGCTAAACTGTTGCCATGGCAACATCACAGTATGCGTAACTGTGTGTCTTTTTCAAGGTACATTACTGGTACCAAGTGTCATTTACAATGCATCAATATATCCAGAGATATTCTTGATTTTGTGGTTTGTCTCCACACTGTAACCACTGATGACGTCATCACTTGTCTCCTTTTAACTTGAATATCTCTAGAACGAGAGAAGACATTACAACAAAGAAAACACCATTTCATCTACATTTTGAACTTGAACACACTATCAATCACAACTGACAAACCACTACCATTAAATGTCAAATTCTTCAAACTATGTTCCTGCCCAGTTTCATTTCATTCTGAATATTGCACATTTTTCAAACAAAAGTGGGGGCAAAAACACCCATTTTTGACCATCGTGAAACTAAGTCAATAGTCGAATTTGCTGTCGATTTGGCGAGAAAATGTTATTGCCTTTTTGTATATGCGGCAGTCGGGTGGCGGGCGGCCGGCAGGCAGATTTGGTCAAAAATTCCAAAATGAGGCAGGTATGCAGAGATCCATTCTTTTTTTTTTATCAGTTGTTTATTAAACCGATTCCTTGCCAAAAAAGCTGATTACGTTAGAAATGTTTGAGTCTGCATGTCACCTCAGGGGTAGTGTACGACCCCTTTCGTCCGAAAACACATAATAAGAAGTGGTATCCTGCATTAGTTGTAAAATAACATTTATTCCGCGTTTTTATGTTTTTGCTTGCCTTTTTGCAACTGAAAGAAAGAGAGCATTTCTTCTGTGTCAAGTTTTGCACTATGCGGCAACCATGTTACTATTTTAAGAGGAATAATTAGAATCCATTCGAATGCTCAAGTGGTAGCAACATATCAAACGATCGTTCCGGCTAATTGTCGAAGCGAGCGAATTTTTTGCAGTACATAGAAACCAAAGCAATGACCCCGTCCTTTTCTCTCCCAGTGAAGTGAATGTCATCTGTCTAGTCACAGCTAGAAATTGCCCGTTTATCCTCACCTAATCGCTCAGGTTCTCCTGGTTTTAGAGACGTCAGGTTATGAGAATATAAACAGCGACCATGTCGGCATGTGTACGGCAAAGATAGTTTGCAGCGACGAAATAGATTCTCTTGCTTCCGTTGAACGCACTTTTTTGGTTAAAACAAATATGTAAAGATTGTAGTCAAACTGAGAACAACTTGGCAAAAGTTTGAGGGCATAGAGATGCTTATAACGAAGTACTGTAATATAAAAGGGAAATTCGCCCGCCAATGGCGGACATAACCAATGCTTCGCAACAAAAGCTAAAAATACAGAAACCCTTTAATATATAGATTTAGCCAAGCCTAAAAGCGGAGCCCCCCTTTTTGTTTTGTCTGTTTTTTGCTTTTGTTTTGTTTTTGCTGGCAGTTATTAATTTGTGAAAATACTCTCA
>Ga0126336_10000919_pt1 | contig 13969 bp, 3 predicted proteins | sample SidCmetagenome_FD_92530 | JGI IMG/M metagenome (GOLD analysis project Ga0126336, IMG submission 92530) | Coral microbial communities from El Islote,Puerto Morelos, Mexico - Siderastrea C C metagenome | ecosystem: Host-associated > Invertebrates > Cnidaria > Coral | place: El Islote,Puerto...
GATGATGATGATGATGATGATGATGATGATGATGATGATGATAATGATGATGATGAATTAGCCTACCTTTCTCAGTAGAAACCAAATATATAAGAACCTTTTTTGGCTAACTTGGGAAATACTGATTCTCATCTGCAGAGTTTAAGCGTGTCGGCATTTTTACACATCGAGCTAAATGTTTGGACTTCAATTAACGCGCAAACGACTCACATCCCTTCCGAAGCCTCATGCTCATGAAAACAAAGCCCCTGGTTAATACCTTATAGTTAAGGCTTTACCTTGCCGAAAACAAAATATTTCCAAAATATTGTAAATTGTCTAATTTATCTCGCTACTTGCTGAACATTCTCTACTGAAGCAAACCCCCTTGATTAGCCAAAGACTGCTTCTTTGATTTTGAAAGTTAATACTGTGTTTGAGTTTCAACGTTGTATTTTTCTGTATTATTTACCTGTGTTTTCTTTTCCCCTGCCTAGATTAATTCTTTCTATTTGCGAGCGGAAGTCTTTCGTGGTTCAGTTTGTGTAATAACAAAATCTCGTCTGCATCTTCCTTCTCAAAAAAAATTGGTATTATGAAGCGGTTGCATAAAATTGGTTGTGACAATGCGCTTTACTCTTTGGTATTTTGTGGCGTATTCAGTTTGCTATTTCTGAGGACGAAGGAATCGATCCAATGACCTTCCATATGTAACGGTCTGGAGCCCTAACTACCGAAGCTTCATGGAAATAGTGAAATGCTATGCCATTTGCTAGCTTTATATAGGATAATGTTGAAACAAATCATTTTTTAAATGTTTTGAAGGCACTTAGAAACACAAGTTAACCGTTGATAAGCTGACTGCTTTATTGAAAAGTATCGTTTGTTTGTTTCTTTCACTGGCCATGGTTTCGATTCACACTTGACTACGAGAGTTAGATCACTTTTCTCATGACTATGTTGTACTTTGTTTGTACCTCTACAAAAACTGACAAGTTTATCGGACAGTAACATTTCATAGAAATGGTTTAGCTGTTCAAGAAACTACCGGTGCGTTTTACAATTTATATTGTTTTACACAAAAATGATCCTTAGCGTCTTTCTCTGTGATTAAGATGATTTTGATATAAAGCCCAAAATAAAAACAATCTGTGAAGATCACAATGACTTATTCAAACACAAATGAGTGCCTGACACGAGCCGAAATCAGCATGCATTATCGCCTGTTATCATATGTTCCTTATCACCTCTTTTGATCTTCCACGTGCCCTTGAAATTATCGTAAAATATTAATTTTTGTCAATTAGGAAGGTCATATCAACACGATAAATCAAATCAGAGCCCGTTATCTAGAATAATGGAAAATGCTTTAAAAATTAGAAACAATTTACTTTGCTTGTTAAATTCGATAACGAATCGTTTAATTTGCAAGCTACACCTAAGGTTAGCGAATTCATCCAGTTCAGACATTTAGCACAACTATAATCTAATACTTGTTTACTAGCCACAGATGGAAATTCAAGTTCAATAAAAATTAACTCGATTTTGTTCGCTATGAAGATGTGTTTTAAGCGGATTGTAACAACAAAACGTCGCTGAGCAAAAACGTTAAGCAATGCCAGTAAAAACTGAAAACTATTTGTCTTGTGGTTTTGTGGCTTTCTAACTCAAAGAGGTTTTGACAAAATGATATTTTACTTTGAAGAACAAAATATCTTCTCTTTTCAGATACTTGTATTTAAGGGTCACACAGGTGTTTTTTAAAATTGCTTTTGATCTGAAATGGTTTGATCTTCAGCTTGTACCGAATTCACTGCTGTGAAAAATATTAAAGGAATATTAAATATTTATGTGTTGATGACTCCCTGCTGTCAAATCTTCGAAAACTGTTACTTAAATTATCACCTATTGAGAGTGATAGCTACTTATTTTCATACGATGTTTCTGAAAGCTGATTTCCGATAATAGATTTGACGAGGTGCTAAAAGGATTTCAAAAAGTTTGCTTTTTAAAGAGGCTTTTCATTACCTATGCGTTTACATCGGTTCTGACAAAACAAGGGTTGCATTGTCCGAAATAAAGGAATATTTGCTAATGCGGCAAGATTGTCTTTACATCACGGAGAACGATTTTGAAATTATTCGATAAGTGCGAGATGGCAAACATTGGAATTTCACACGAATAGGCGAGTTGATAAGATAAAAGAACGAAAAAGAAGTACTTTCGGAAATAAGTAAAACAAATTGAGAAAAATTGTGTAATAAAAATACGCACAAAGTGGCAAAAATGTTCTTTCAAAACAAGATTGCAGCTCACGTTAAACACATCGAATAAGTCTTTGACTGTTATCAAAAAGAAAAAATGTCAGACAGACATCTGTATGTTGTGTCAGCTAGGTGCATTTAAATTCTTGTTAGCTAGCTTATAACAAGCTGTTTATGAGAGGTGAAAATCAACTGTTATGCATGTCAGTGTCATAACCACTGATTGTAAGACAACGTGGCCGAAAAGCTCGAGTAAATTAAATATTAAGTAGTTGAGTGTTTCCTTCCAAATACACTCGGTTTTGCAACTATGTCCGAAAGCTATTTCGAGCCACTGATGTCAAAAGATCGTTTTTGCTGTTTAGTTAGAATATTTAACTAGAAAGAACTTAGAATCTAAAAATCTATCCACTTCGACTTTTACTCTGTCAAGGTGTCAATTAAATTTAGCGCTCATTATTAGAATCGATAATAAAATTTTCTTGTTTCGAGACTTTTGTCGTTAGAGCGTTATCACATCTAAAAAAAACCTGAATGTTTCAACACATAATTAAAGAGGCAGGTTCAGTGTTATTTAAGTATCACCGTTAATTATTGAAATCCGAATGTCTTTGAACATCCCCACGCACACACTCATGAAACTTACTACAAACCGGAAAAACCTTATCTAATGCTAAGACTATATTCAAAGACGATAGACTACGACAGCGATACAGAGAACATCGGCTCTCGTTTGAGCCAAAATTGTAAAGTATCTCTTCATGTTGTTTTATTGCCTCTTAACTTTTTGATCTGCTTTGTAAACCACCCATTTTCTCTCTAATTTGCGATCTCTAAAGGTAAAAACTACCCTTCCCGTCATGCAAGCGGCCATATCCAAAGTCGATCCTTTCTATTCATAGCTCGGGAATCTTGGAACCGTGTCTTGAATTATCTTTCGGCTTAGAAAGGAATTTTTCAAAACCCCTTACTGCGGGAGACCACCAGATGAAACATATACAGAAAAACAAAGAAACGCCCATTAAAAATTAAATCATATAATACGTTTAGTTATTGTACCACAATTTTGTCGAATTGAAAGCTGTTATATTTTTTCTGCACTAAGAAATCAAATAATGCCCCAAAAAGAAGACAAACACAATTTATGACTCTTGGAAAACTGTTTATTTTCATTCAGTGCGAAGGATCGAATATTATTGACATTAAAAAACAATAAAACTGATATTTCACAGTATACTAGGTTATAAGTTATCCCATTAATGTTATTTTCTTTATTTCTAAGGCATGGAAGATGATAAAATTTTCTTATCTCTGTTTTCCTTTGTTATACATTCGGAGGTGATATCTTTAAAATCACAAGGATTGCCCGTTGGATTTTTAGAAAACATAATTTTTTAAAGGTGAAAATAATTATCCGGAAAAAGAGGTAAGCCAGCTGAAATCGTGTTGCACTTTAATGGCTTGCTTTAGCACCTGTAGATTTTTCTTGAATATTTCTCTCCGATATATTTGTTTATTTATTTATTTTGCAATTTTTATGATGTTTATAGTTTATGGATTATTTTGGTTCAAAACAGCATAGGAAACCATCACGAAAAATCTTTTAACTACAAATTTCAAATTGATAAAAAAACTTTTTCTGCTCAGCTGGCATCTCCTTTTCGATATATTTCCAGCCTACATAAATTTTGTAGAAATAAATATTATGTTTTGAAAGTGTAAAAGACCCTAACTAAAACTGATTAAAACCAATTTGAACTTATATAGTACATTCTTATGTCATGAACCGATACTTTTATTAAGCTCGACAACTGGCAAAACCCTCAATGTCAATGTTTACTGATTTAACCTGGTTTTTAGCTATTATAAACCAGCTATAAAATATGACTGACACATTTTAAGAAATTTATGTTTACAGCACTAACTAAATAACGTTCATATTAAGTTTCGCTAACTTAAACCAAGCCGGTGATGAATTTAAAATCGTCTAAAAATGAAACATGGAGCGTAAATTTTGTAAAGGTCTGCCAACGATTTTATGTTGGCAGCGCCCGTCTTTCTGCGGGGTTTTGTCGCGTCTTTTCGATGGAATTAGCATGACTTTAGAAACCTAGCTTTCACCTTCTTTAGTTTCAGCTAAGATCACATAGTTACCTCACAATTTAAAATGCTTGAAAGTGCCTCGAGTACAATTATCTGGAGATTAATAAATGAATTCTATTCCCATAAGAGGAGACGTTTTAAAGCCAGATGGATTTCTTGCTTAAAAGCAAATTTATTAAATACGCCCAAAAGCTTTCGTTTTATCGTCGCGCTTTTTGTTGTTAAGAAAAGTTCATAAGCTGAAAAGCGACTGATTTCCTGAGGCTTTTTGCGCTTAATTACGTGTCCTTTTACGATTTTTCCAGCTAATGAACTTATTGAGACCTATTAATTCGCCTTTCCTGCAACCAGGAAATTCTGCGAACCAGCCCTTGTCAAAGAGTGTTTAGAAATATAGAATTGATTTCATTCGGTCTCGACATTAGGGAAGATTTTTAAGATCAAGAAGAAAAATAGGAGGTTAAAAAATAACAATCTGGCTAAGCAGAATTGGGACATATAAACTTGTCCCCGGATTAAAACAAATCCATCAAACAAAACAGTGTGTACTTGAAAGCTGTGTTGATTGTGTGTGATAATAAATTCGCTTTAATTTCCAGACATTTTGTTATTGTTTCTGTTAATTTTCTTTCCAGTTTAAAGTGCATATACGGATTAATTTATTTGGTTTTCCGTTGAGTTTTCAGTCAGCGAGAGATTTTCCCAACTTTGTTGGAAATTGTACTTAAAGTAGCTCACTATAGACTGCTTTTGCTCAAATTTTTATTAAATGAAAATTACCGCATTCATTCTAACCACTGAAGTAAAATAATGGCCGAGAAGGTTCTTTTAAAATGCCAAAAAGCTTTTCGATGTTAAAATAAACTGCGCCGATGAATGTGAGTTTTTGAAAGAGGCTCGACAGGAAAATGACTTTTAAATGACTTCTATTTCAAGCCCACGACAAATGCGCGAAAGAGTTAAAAAGTTTGCTTCGAAAATCAATCACTTTTTCTTTATGTTCAATATCGGAAAAGTCTTTTGGTATAATTTCATTATCATGCTTCGCTCCACTGTTCGCTTGGAGACAAAGAATTGCGCGGTCATTACAAAGTAATGCTTTATAAATTGATTTTATCTCGAAGCGAACGAATACAAAAACAAACCGCGTAGAAAGGAAGCAACTCTACTTTGTTCATAGTTTTCTCGATGTATAAAGAGATGCTTTTTAACTAAATTTTTAAACATTAAATAAAAATAAATTTTGCTTTAATTTTACCGGTCGGTAAATCCGGTTTATAAATGACAATTTAATTCGAAGTGTTGAGCACGGACAAGTAAAATTATCATCTAATCGTTGAACAGCTAGGTGATATGAGGGTTGTTGAATCTCAAAGGATCTTGAGATAGCCAAGATTTTCTTTCTTTTAGCGGACGAAAGTCAAACAGTTTTAACGCTTTCTCCGAAGATCCGATTAGCGTTTAAACGGTCGCCAGTTTCCGTGGTTGTTTTATAGGGGTGTTAATAGGAGAAATGTAAATATACGCATTAAAGAACGTTGTTGATTTTGAAATTTTGTTAGATCTATAGACGAGTTTACGCTATCAATAAATAAAGCTAACAGTACTAACTAAAGCAAGTGAAATGGAGAAAACACGAATATCCGCGCTAAAAATCGCATGAAAAGACTTAAATATATTTCCCCTACACACAACGCCCAGAGTAATTAAGCATAGAAAACTGATCCTCTTACCATCTTTGTTCATGGTGACTTCAAAGCATTTTTTCAAGCGGCACGACCGGCACTGGTTTCTATGGATTTTATCCACCGGGCAGTTTCCCTTGCCATTTGTAGCTCTGCAAGTGTACGAACGGTTCCTGCGAATGCTTCTCTTGAAAAATCCACTGCAACCATCACAAGCGTATATTCCGTAATGTTTTCCCGAGGACCGATCTCCGCAAACTTTACAGGGGATATCGAGGAGGCGGCCTTTGCAGATGAAATTAAAAAGATGAAAAACATGATTTTAGGACAAGTTAGGGAAGTCAACGAATTTTACACATAGCACACATCCCGAAGTGACACTGGTTTGCAATTTAAATTTATACATACCATTGGGTTTCGATTTGTCGCTCTTGTCGAATTCCATATCGTCAACTTGATGATCAGAGTTCATTGCGGATGGAAAATTTGTTGCGTTGCACTTCCACATCTAATTTTCCTGCCTTGCTCGAGTGAACGATATCTTAGAAGAATCGTGCACCTTGTTACGAGAGGCCAGATTAATAGCAAATGTCAGGAAGCCTAAGGAAAAGCAAGAAGCTGATTGGACGAGCAACAGCCATTACTGTTTCATTTTCTATTTCTCGCGAAACAACAAACAGCCTGATTGTGGCTTTTGATTCGCCGAGACACTTATGTGCATTGTTTTCCGGCGATGTCTGAGCTGTGCCCAACAAATCAAGGTCATAAAGAGATATCATTTATTTTGTAGAGATCACATGTATGTTTTTCTGTGACGCCAATATTTTTTCAATACCAGCTGAGAAAATTTGTCTTAAACGAGGGAAATACCTTCATTTTTGTACACTTAACTTCGAGATGACTTTCAAAACATTGTTTGATGCGTTAATAAAATATTTAACGTAAGAACACAATCTGAATTATTAAAAAATATCACCCCCAAAATATCAATTTTTTAATCATTTAAAAGTATTAAATCAGAGATAACATTCAGACAAACTGGGATTCCTTTTTCATTATTATCAGGTTTTGTTTTTTGGAGCTGCGGTTGAAATGGATTGCATAAGTGCCGCTGATGGCAAGTTATTGACTCTTACAGGGCATGGTGCTAAAAAGCGAGACGATTCTGAAAGAAAGTAACGGTTTTCTAAAGCCGAGAAGAATAAATCAATGTCAGAAGTTTGTGAAACTTAGCTTCAACAAGCCAATCGCATTCATAGTCCGGTTCTGAATGACACGTGCGGATTCAAACAATACAAAATGGGAGGTTGATGGTTGCAGATTAACGGCTTTTTTATTCTTTCCATTCTCTGTGTTCCACCCAGCTGTCAGCAGAACAAAAATCGCTTCATGTCAGCTGTCCGTGTCTCTTGATCTGTACACCTGGCACAAGCGTTGTAATAATCGCTGAAAAAATATATGTAAGACGGATACCATCAACATTTTTGTCATTTGATTTTCCTTATCGAGCTTTCTAACTGCTGATTAGTACGAACCCATTCAAATTCTCCACCCGAATGGTTTTACTTTTTTAATCCCTTCAGGGCCGGGTGAACCATAAACTTTATCGTTTTCCTTCCTCGTTGAAAGCATATTGTCCTAAATTAAATCGTTTATAATTTTTACATTGTCCAGTTCAGCATAATTAGTGATGGCAAAGAATGCAGCGCGTGGTTCTAATTATCACTTAAGCAGACGGCAAGCAAACAGAGAAAAAAGAGCCTTAAATTGAAGAACAATCACTCAAATAAATGGCTGAATTCAAACGGATGCTTTATTCTGCGAAGGTACTTAAGTTTGCTTTTCATTCCTTGTTTTTAGGCTAAAACCAGTGAAAATCACTGGTGTTAAAAGTATTTCTTTAAAAAATAGTCTTTCAACTCGACACCCCGGGTGTGATATTCACCTCACGCCGAGTCAAGATATGAAATATAAAAGCTCAAAAGTAGGCGATAAGTGATTTATTATGTTGGCAGTGTACGGTGCCTCTACTCAATTTTTTTTTTTTTTCACATTTTTATCCTTACTGTTCCATCCATGTAAATAGTTGCTGCCCCGAAACATTGCAGTGGTCAAATAAGCAAAAATTGGGAGCAAATAGAATTCGTCTGTGATTGTTATAAAATTACCTATGGCATTTTTCCTCCCAATTGCTCCTTGTTAAAAGCCTGTACTTTCGAATATCTGAATATTTCTCACAGCCACATAGGATGAAACCGATTTCACTGAAAACAATAAAAAGAATTAAATATAGAAATGTGTGGAACCAAAATATGAAATAAATTCTTAGTTGTGTCTTTTGCTCTTGAAATAGTTAGGTATCTAGGCCTTTAAGATCAAAATCCAGCGAGGAAGGGAGCATCTAATGAGACAGGCGTTTATTTTATTGAACTTTGTGTTATAGTCAGCTCAAACGACCTTGAATTTCTTACAGTACACAAACTGAGATTAGTATTAAGCAGTAAATAAATACTTATAGGTCTACAAACGTCAACGGCGACCTTGTACTTTCCAATAGTTCATGAAATGTACACTTATGGTTAAGGTTCTATGCGAAACACCGCTCATCCCGATGGAATGCTCCGTTACTGAGTGAATAACAAAGAAAAGAAACGCTACAAAGAGTTAACTGATTTTTAATAAAATGACTTTTAATGTATATCGCCGAGTTTTTGTCTGGGTATGGAGGCCGATAAAACATATTCCTGTTTTCGTATAATGTAAGTGTTAATAGCATTGTGCCTCCTCAAAGATGTGCATTAAGCCGCGGGGACTTTTTTTTTAAATTTGACGACAGAAACTATAGCGTTAATTCCTAAACAGTTTAAGATTTTGATCTCTACCAGTCGTCTCCATTTAAAAACTAAAAAACGACCACTAAAAAATGACGTTAAGAACTAGAACCCTAAATTTTTCTTTTTTTCAAAATGGCTTCCTGTGCAATTTTCTTGTCGAGATTTGTCGTAGGTATTCCAACTGAATTCTTGATGTAATGGAAATAAATAAATATTAAAGCATTTGAGTGGTAGACGTTATGAACAAAAACGCATTATTTGCTCTTTGTATAGCCATTTTTTAAGCCAATTCCGCAGCGAATCCTGTTTAATTTTTCTAAGCCATTATACTAAAAATCAGTAAGATTTTGCTAAATTTTTGCGGTAATTTTTTTAATAGCAAGCACGGAATATTTTAAATCTACCTTATTCCTTTATTTGTTTTGCTAGAGGGCGTGTAGGAAATGATTTCAATTTCATATTTTATGTTAACTGCTGCGTTCAACTCATAAAACTGAATGTATTCCTTCGGTTCCCTTTAATCTGACTTGATGAATTACTCCCACAGAAGGTATACATTTATTTATTTTAAAGTCACTGCTAGGTTAGCAAGTTAGTGTAATATTGTTGTGTGCACAACAAAATAATTCATTGTTAAAGACTGGATCAACAAAGATATAACTTTAGGGCGGCGTAGGATACGGTTTCGATAATTTCGCAAGAAAGAAAAAGCTTTATATATTGTCTACCGTTTCAGTGTTGAAATACTTTGGAGAATCTTTACAAATTAGCTTTTTAAAGTCTCGTTAGAAATGCTTCCCGGGAAATGCTTTGAAGAACCTTGACAAATTATACGTTTCAAATAATGCAACAAAATACAAATTTCGGAAGGGTTAAAACGAGGGAGCTCATAAATTCCAGTTTTCAGCTAAAATTTTTTTTTGATCCCAGTTGACAGTTACTTAGATTTCCAAGATATCAGCTAACACATTCACCCAAATTTTCGAGGCCTCTGTTGAGAGCGTGATGGGACCAGGTTTTCCAATACTATCACTTCCCGTGCTCTTTAACCACGGTTCCCGCCATGTTTTCTTTGGCTTCGGCCTCTTTACCCTTTTTTGGATGCAAATACTACGCAAAAATGCGTGTAGTTTTTCATTAGTTTCTCCCGCTTCCTCCCCCCCCCCCGGAGAATTATTATTCACACGTTTGAGCCAACAAAATTTTAAAGTCTATGCGAGCTTCACTGATGTTAAGATTCTTCAAGACCTCTCAGCGTGGGACTGTGAAAGGCGGTTTGCATAGGCAGGGATGTTGATGCGACTAAGTTTGCCGTTTACGCTTGTCGTGATGGGTGAAATTAAACAATAAGAGGGAGTTTTCAATTGCGTACCCTTGAGTAAAACATTAAAGAATTTGGGCGGATAAAGTGGAACAAATAACTGTCTTTAGCTTAACATTAACTGAAAACATCAAAACCTTTTGGGCTGTTGTCTAAAGTTGAAATGAAGATGAAATGAAAATAATGTTTTAAAATAAATTTATTGCTCTAAGCGGGCGGATAGCATTTATCTTCTTTCCAGAGTTTTCTCTTTGTTCGCTTTTTTTTTAGGCAAATGATTGAGCTGGAAAGCAAAGAAAGCACTAGTACGAGCATGTTGTCCGCCATATTGGATCTCTCTCATCAAAGGAGACTGGATTTCAGTTCATGCGATGTGAATGACTTCAAAAGCCTCCGTTTTCACTGTCCGCAGTGAAAGCGATGCGTATTCGAAACGATGCGTTGTCAAATGTCTCCACTTTGGAGAGCGTATTCAAATGCTTGCGTTTTCGTTGAAAACGATAGCGTTTTCGGATCTTTTTAATGTGGACGCAAGGTCAAAACGCATCGAAATGTATGGGTCTTTAAACGAAAAGGCATTAGTGTGGAAGGGGTCTAGAAATAAAGAAAAATCGTGTCTAACCAAGGAAGGCTTCTAACCTGGAGTAGTGTTGACAGGTAAGTAATTGACAAGTTTACCTACTCAGAAGTCGCGATGAATATGTATGATTTTCCTTCAAACACACCTCAATAACGATTCCTCTCGGTAACAGGTAACATTCTGGGCCCTCTTTTTTGAAAGCAATTCAAGATTGAAAGTTACCGCGGTTTTCATCTTGCTTGTTGAAAGTGTTTTTAAAAGCTCATTTTACGCTTAAGGTAAAGAAAACTCTAATTTCAATCTGAAGTGCAAAAACATTTTGCAAAAGTCTTTATTGATTAGTAATCAAACTGGAATAAAGTTCACACTAATCAGTCCTGGCTTAGCTTAATCGTGCTTTGAACAACTGGGCCCTGTTCTGATAGCCTGTTATGTCAAGCCACAAAGTAGCATCACATATTGTATTTACTTACTTATTCCTCACTCTTCGTTCCTGATGGAACATAGGTCCTCTACTAGCGTTCGCCATCTCACCCTATTTTGAGCAGTATCTTTTACCTCACGCCACGTTAGTCCTCTCTCCTACAACCCACAATAGGGCGCATTGGCAACGCTAGTTTCGGTTTCCGTAATAAGCAGGTTTTACGGGGGCGGGTTATAAGCCCACCGCCCAACTCCCAACCTGGAGAGCCAGGGGATCACTCTTCGTCTGGTCTCTACCCTTCGACCTGTTTGACATGGGTGGCCCTACCAGGAGTATAATACTCCAGTCGACATAGCTCTAGGGGTCACGGAGACACACAAACTATCCCACCACGGTAAGGTAGTGATCCCATCGGGATAGACATATTGTATTAAACTGTGATAAAAACAGCCAGCCTGTTTGAGAAAGAAGTAATTTTTCTCTTAGTGAAGGAAGGAAAATACGTGTTTTGGAGTACAAAAATGTCCAGCTTGGGTTCGGAACAGCAACATATGTATTCCATGCAGTTCATAAATTCATGAACTGGTGAATATCGTATAAGCTGCCCTATAAAATTCTGTAGTTTTTGGATATTAATCACCTGAAACAGAACGCAGCAATGCCCAGGTTCATATTTTAGCCGGGGCTGAAATTTGAATGTGATTACGTGAGGTTTTTCAGCCCGTTTGACCGGGCTGAAACTCTCTTCATGTAATCGCAGACGTCTTTTCAAGAAGATTTGTTCAGAAAGCCGAGCTGAAAACTCAGCCCGGCTAAGCGGGCTGAAATTCGTCATGTAATCGGCATCTTAGTGTGCTGTAACTAAAAGGAAAAGAAAAGATAAAAAAATGAAAACAACAAGTAAAAACACGATACAATGAAATATTCATTTGGTGTAAAATGCTCGTGCTCACTTTTGCGTGCAACTCATTTGTCATTAGTGGGACAAAATTATGGCTTTATTATAAAATTTATAGAAACCAACAAGCTATTAAAACATGCCAGATTGTTCATAATTGCTTCAAAATTAGCTAACAGAGGAAGTTTTTTGCAACGACATTGTAACATGATGCAAAGGTGGTAAACAAAATTTGGAACAATCAATTAAACTGATGACATTTCTTAATCCTAGTCGACAAAATAAGTTCTAGGAGTTTAAAACGTTCTGTTGATGGCTAATGGAAGTTATTTGTTCCAGGTTTTAAACCGGTCGTCCTCATCATATTCAGTATTGTTTTGTTCAGTTGTTCTTCTTCAACTTTCCAGCCTACCCTAAGCTACTGTGTGTGTAACATGAAATTTTTGCGAATCAAAATTTTTTGCAACTTTTCTACGTCCTGCGAAAAACTGGTAGATATCGCAAAATATTATTACCCACAGAATAATTTTGCATAAAAACGTGCTCCTCTATAGAAATAACTGACTAGGTGAAAGTTGTATGCCATTACTAAAACCACTTAAGTCTTTTCTTGACACTCTTTCGTATTTGTAGCCTGAGAAAACAGCCGACGTTTCGCGAGGTCGCCACTTGAGCCCTTGCAAAACGACGTCTGAGTAACGAGCGCAGAAATTCCATACTGATGTCCCGTCACTCATTCAGTAGGTAGTGCTTCTGATTGGTTGAAACGCGCGTGAACTTCGTTTCAACCAATCAGAAGCACTACCAAGATCTGGTAATTTCTGCGCTCGTTACTCAGACGTCGTTTTGCGAGGGCTCAAATGGCAACCTCGTGAAACGTCGGCTGTTTTCTCAGGCTATCGTATTTGTGAAATCCAGTTTTTTTGCCATAAGTTAGCTCAGCCTGACTGCTCAAGAAAAGTTAAAACTAACTTAATTGTCCAATGTATTACACAACCTCATACTAAAGCACTGCTAAATATTTAACACGTTTTATTTTATTACTGAAGCTTAATACTTCTAAATGACTTAAGAATAATTTATTTGAGTGGCCAAAGAAAAATCATTTGTTTCGTTTTTTCAAATCTTTTAATGGTTTCCCGAGGGTGTACAGGTGAAAATTTTAATTTCTCATCATATCTTTCCCGATGTGAATAAAGTACTTATGGTTGGCAAAAACTGCTCCCGCACAACGATTGTTATATAGTGAAACTGCTCCCCCTGAGCGATATAAACGGCGGTTTAAACTGCTCCTCCACAGCGATTCTTATTGTATTTTTGCTACGACGTCTGTTCACTGAGAGTGTTCAAAGCAGGATTTAGTTAACCCTGGGGATTATCGTCAATTTTTAATTCAGTCTCATCGCCAAGCGATGAGGATGCCTGTAAATCTTTTTTGCCCAGCGTTTTGACTTTTGGTTGCTTTCACCTGAAACGGCCACTTAAAATTAGTTGTGAAAGCTCTTTTCAACAAGATGGTTGTTTTATAAACCACCAAGCTCTCTGGAGGATTATTAATATTAGATGATGCTCATTATTTATGCTCGAGGGAGGGTTAGTAATACTCATCATAAACAAGACGCCCCTTCAAACAAACAAAATATCATGACCTCTAGCACACAATGCTTAAAAATACATAACCCAACCCCATCACACTTTGCCTTCTTTTGCTCCGTAAAGAGACTATCTTTTTCTCAGCTATATAAAGACACGAAACAATAGTAGTTATAGAGTTGGCGGTTCGAGACCAGTTTTGAAGCAAAACTGTTCTTGAACAACGCCAACTCTATAACTACTATTCATTTGATGGAAATCATTTTTATGGAAAATCATTTGGAAATC
>Ga0126336_10000920_pt1 | contig 13968 bp, 8 predicted proteins | sample SidCmetagenome_FD_92530 | JGI IMG/M metagenome (GOLD analysis project Ga0126336, IMG submission 92530) | Coral microbial communities from El Islote,Puerto Morelos, Mexico - Siderastrea C C metagenome | ecosystem: Host-associated > Invertebrates > Cnidaria > Coral | place: El Islote,Puerto...
CGATTCTGGTCCGACAGTATGAATGTCCTGTATTGGATCCGTGGCAAAGGCAAGCAGTACCGCCCATTCGTTGCAAACAGGATCGGAGAGATTCAAAGGCAATCTAACCCAGAGCAATGGCATGTTGAATCTAAAGAGAATCCCGCTGATTTATGTTCTCGTGGTCTCGGAGCTGACGTCTGAGTGAAAGTGAAAGCACACTTTGGTGGAGAGGCCCTGATTTTCTGTCAAAGCACGAGTCCGAGTGGCCGAAGGTCAAAATTGCAGAAGGGTCGAAAGTGAAAACCGAGTATAAGACAAAATTCGTCTCAGGGCCATCGGTGAACTTCGTAGTACGTCCCGGTCCAGTTGGTTGAAACTTACAAGAGTTGTAGCGTGGGTCCTAAGGTTCGTTGACAACTGCAGATCTCATCGTCAAGAACGCCGTAAAGGATCTCTTTCTCCCGAGGAGCTGCAAAATGCTGAAATTCGAATTATCCGAGCTGCTCAGCAAGAAGAATTCTTCGAAGAGTACCGTGCATGCACTTCACGAGAACAAGCCTATTCCAAAGAAGAGCTGTTTGATAAAGCGAACGCCAAAGATTGATGAAGATGGCCTGATCCGCTGCGACGGACCCTGCAGTTTGCGGAGTTTCGTCCTTACGATATGCAATCACTGTGCAAGATCGTGGAAAACGGCGAGAAAAACGCTGGCTGTGCCTGTTCACCTGTTTGGCATGCAGAACGGTGCATTTGGAGATACTGATAGTTTTCTCAATTGTTTCGTCAGAATGACAAGTCGTCGTGGTTATCTTCAAGAAATCGTTAGTGACCGAGGAATAAATTTCGTTGGAGCGGACCGAGAACTTCTGGAGCTAGTGAGTGGAATGGATACAAACAAGATCCAAGACCAGACCGCAAGCAAAGGAGTGAAATGGTGTTTTCATCCACCTTTGGCGTTCCACTTTGGAGGTGTTCATAAAGCCACGATAAAAGCCGCCAGAAAGCCATTCGTGCGATCCTTAGTAACGCGGACATCAATGATGAAGAATTAATGACGACGTTTATAGGAGTCGAAGCTCTACTAAATTCTCGTCCTCTTACGTATCAGTCCGCTGACTCTAAAGATGCTACTCCACTGACACCAAACCATTTCCTCCACGGACAAGCAGAAGGCTTATCTGCACCAGAATCCGTTGATGAAATTGCTTTCAACCCGAAGAAAAGGTGGAGAAGAGTTCAAGAACTGATTTTTCATTGTTGGAAGAGATGGTTAAAGGAGAGGTTTCCATTGTTGAACGCCTGTCAAAAATGGAACGAAACCCGGCCGGATCTCAAAATTGGAGACGTCGTCCTCGCCATCTCACCCGAAAGTCCCAGAGCTCATTGGCCCCTTGCAAGAGTACTGTAAGTATTCCCAGGCCAGGCTGGACATGTTCGAGTGGTGAAGCTTCAAGTAGGCAAGGAGACCATCGTAGGACCGATGTCAAAATGCGTTCCACTGGTCTCCATTTAAGGATGAAAGTTTATTTAATACATTCACCAGAACAGTGACCGTGTTGAAAGTTTGTTTAATAAGTTCACCGGAACATTGACAGTGTTACACCCTGTCAAGAAGGGGGAGGATGAATTAATGACTTTGCAATTAATATTTTTTCACAAAGTTTTTTTGAACAATAGCTTTCAAGAACAATAGCAATAGCAGTTCTATTCAACTATCGAATCTGCATAAGGTGATACCATACCGCATTGCAGAGTGCTTCGGAAATATTAAAATCGGAGAACGTAGTTTCCATGTCTGTGGTACTTTAAAAGCACAATTATTCCGCAGTTGTTTGTTTTGTGGCCGTTATGGAGAGGTTATTTGGGAAGTTGAGGACACGTTTTACTGGCCGTTGCCGTTGCCGAGAGGCGGCCGTTGTAGGGCGGTCAAAATAAGAGCAAATGTGTGGATCTTCCGCCGGGACAATAAAAAGTGGCCGTTGCAGCGAGGTGGCCGTCGTAGGGAGGTGGCCGTTGTAGGGAGGTGGCCGTTAGTAGAGGTTCGACTGTATGTAAAAGGCTACGCGGCTTTCAAAGGTTTCACAAAGAGAAAATTTAAATCGTGTCTAAATTTCCCTACTCTGGCGTGACTCACGTGATGCCCTCCTTTGTCTCTTGGCCAATCAGCGTAACATCCAGATTCTGGACGTTGAACATGAGCCAATCAATGGCTTTATGTCAGGCCCTCAGCTATGACATATGGTGAAAACATTGTTTCAATCTGTCAGGATAGCACTGGTACCGATGAAGAAAAAGAAAATAACATAAATCTGTAATTTTTTTACTGGAAAATATTCAACCCGATTTTTTTCGAAAACGCTCTCTTAGAATTTTTTCAAACTTTGGTGACTTGAAGATCTACACCTAGACTATAAGAGACGATAGGTCGTTTTAGAAGTTTAGGTCTAGATGTCGAGGAAATTGCTGATATACAAAAATCATGGCGTCATCGTTTCGTTGCTATGGTAACCCCGATGTCAATCAAACCTACTTTTTTTGACGAGTTCATTCATTCTCTAGTAAATGTGTGAAGCAGCTTGCCCCACCGAGCTCAGACAGTAAAGTATTAGCCATTCAAAGTTGGGATGGCGTGCCTCGGAAAAAACCAAATGAGCCACCTTAATTGCACTGAAAACTAGAGACTTCTTCTAGGAAACGTCACGTCGGAGGACTTATTAGTTCCTATTGTTTTCGGAGGGACAAATATGTCATTTACAGTAGAAAAAAAGAGTCAGCTAGCATTTTCGGAGAGCCATCAGCAGCTCGGAAATTCGGCGGATAGGATTCTGTTTCCTAAAATTTTTTGCCGCCTAAATTTTCAGCTAAAAAATACGAACAGATCAATCTGTATTAGCTTACACAAATATGCCTTTAAAAAGCTCTGAAACAATCTACGAAAGCAGAAACTGATATTTCAAGTATTTTGCGAAAATTTTCTCGTTGGGTGCCCCTGACATACCCCCTTTGTATGTAAATTATTTGTGTCTACGAATATCGGTTGGTGTATCACATGAAGCAATGGCGTGGGAAAATGCTGCACTGGTAGGGAATGGAATAGCCTGCGAGCAGATGTCTCCTATTTCCTTTGCTTCGTCTCCTATTTCCTACGTCTCCTATTTCTTTTGCTTCGTGTGAAGCAAAGGAAAGAGGAGACGTCTGCACGTAGGCCAGGAATGGAACTGAATCGGTGGGCTGACAGAGTTTTCGCATATCCACTGAGGGATAGTAAACAGAAATGGGACGAATTATAACGACCTACGTAATGCGCCGATCAATTCGAAACTTCAACATCCCCCCCCGGGCATACCCCGGGCATTTGACTTTGCATCGTGCCCGGGGAGGGGGGAATTTGAACCTTGCGTTGGAAGGGTGGGGAATTTGAACCAGATTTAGTTCTTGTTCTGACGTAATACTTTTGTGAGGTTTTTCGGTTTTTTGCAGGGTTTGACTGATTTACAAGATAGAATTTCGCCTTTGTTAGTGAATATCTCTTTCAAGGGGTCTTTCAAAGAAGATTGAAGGTGTCATTACAGCATATCTCTCTCTCTGAAAGGCGTGTAAAGTGTTTGATTGTTGAACTTTCGAATTGATCGGCGCATAAACCACAGGGGCCTTCATGAACTACGCAAACTGTGTGACCGTTTGTAGTATCAAAATTATAAGGGAAAGTATGGGGAAACCGAAACTTTTCTAACAACGTGAAATATTGCAAGGAATATTTACATTTAAGTTCAAAATAAATGTAGTCTTGCTGCAATCGTTGTGTTTTGTTGTCATTGTGCCTCTTAACGGTGAATATTAGCTACTCCAGGGTTTTGCGATGCGGTCGACTGTACGACAGGAAACCTTGTTTTCCTCTTATGGTCTCTTATTACGTACAGTCGACTACATTGCATAAACCTCCTTAAAACGTGGACTCTGCTAAGCACATGGAGTATAATATTTAACCACAAAAACATTTTAAACTCATAAACCCAATGCAGACGACATGAAGTTGCCATTACCACTTTTATTTTTTTATCTCACCCAGTGTTTACATCAACTAACAACGGAAGTTCGTTGATCATGTACAAAAGTGAGCAAATGCCGCACTCTTACGATTACATTCTACCTTAGATTAATTAATCAGTAAACCAACCAGTTATAGTTTAACATAGCCACTTTACCTTTAACTTACTATAGTCCTATATAAGCAAGCCCGCTTAGTTCACAACATTACGGTTAGGAATAAACTGGCCACCTCAAATGGTCTTCTGGCAAAGAAGTCCGCTTGATCCTCCATGCCCGCAAGGCAAATCATTCCACGCTCCTGCCTTTCCCGCTCCTGCTTGTTTTCCATACACGTTGGCACAATCCTCGCGTCTCCCCCGATAGTTGTTTGGTTCCCCGATGTACCAGTTCTGATAGTGCCCTTCTAGTGGAGTGCCGTCAACCCAGTAGAACTTCGAGTCAGCCTTTCGCTGGAGGCCAATCCACACACCCCACACTGTGAGTTTGTCCTGCTTTTTTACCAGGTTGAAAATGAAGCTCTGTTGCTGGGCTGATGTGATTATGGCAAGATCTGCTCCCATTTTCTGACACTCTTGCCGAGCAGCGCTCCATACCAGGCGGCGAGAATCGTCGATATAATAACATGAATCTCCTTGAGCAACCCAGCCAGCTGGACAACCTACAGAACGTGAAAAAGTTAAACATAAAAAAGAATCATGACGTAAGAAATAAACCTGTTTTAGTCTTGAGGCTTTCAACCACCTTTCTTTCTCAGAGAGTCAAGCCGAGAAAGATGGGATGCTCATGAAGTGAATTTCAAACGTTTTACGAGGTTTGTGACTGTGATGGTAAGCAAATCTCGACCTATTCGAGAAAAAGTGACCACCATATAAACGTCTGTGTGAAAAAGGAAGAAAGATTCACTTGGCTATTTTCATTTCAGCTCTATGCGGCATTAACAATTACAAGTTGAGCTCGTTAATTCAAGCCGAACTGCAAAATTTATGAAAGCTACGCAAGTGGACTGTTATACTCGTGATATAAATTAATACATCGGCGGTCTTGCATATCCTGCATACAGGCTATTTTCCTATATTTCCCTTTCTTCTATTTCAAGCAAGAGAAATAGGAAGCCGGTCTGCACCCAGGCTAGTCTCTCGTGAGTTGAGTTTTAAATTCTTTGAATTTCTTTCTCCACATACCTTTGCAACGTTGAGCTTTCGCGGACAGTTCATCAAGTTGTCTCAGAACTACATGAACCGTTCCTTTAATCTTTGTTATGTCTTCCTTCAACTCTTCGCCCAGACTCTTTCCATTGCCTGCGTCATTCTCTTTGGCAAAGGGGCCTGCAGACATGTTTTGAAGTGATTCTGAGAAAAACAACACGATTATCATCACTTTTAATTCACCAATATATAATTCAAGACTTATGACCACTTTTGCACGACTGGGTTTTGAAGTATTTCCTATTAGGACCCTTATTCCCCACTGTTTCTCGTAATTTTTACTTGCCTCGCCAGTTTTTTCCACTCCCAACTAAAGAGCCGGATCACAGGCAACTTTTATACCTAACTTTGACTAAGGCACTTAGTGACAGTTACAAGGATACTCCACCCAGGCTTTGGGAGTGGTGGGTAACCACTTGAAAATTACTTATCGGGACACGTCGTGAAGCTCACACTCGTGGGTTGTATTCGAGGATGATGGGTCTGGGGAGAGCATCTGTTCGAATATCGCTAATGGGGAGAATTCGTCACGCTCACATGAAGTATGTTGCGACGTTTGACCGATCGAAGTCAAGTCTCATAGTTATATACATCTCATAAGAAGGGGGCTTCGCTTTCGCAGGCCTTCGACCCGCGAAGGAGCTTCGTTTAAAAAAAGGGAACCTGTCCACAGACTACCCACTAAAATTCCTGTTCACAGGTTACCGCAAATGTTCAGGAGAAATAGGTGAGTTCTTCAAAAAGCCCAGAAAACCCAGTTATCAACTTAGAAATTTGCCTATATGTGGCGAATTGTTACGTAGGTTTGGCAGATTCTCGAGAAATCAAGGGCAAAACAACAAAAATTCCTTTTCATTCAGTGAAACCCAGTGCCTTTTCACTGTAAAACTGTAAAGTAAACCCTATCTTTACTTCTTTTACGCTTCTTACCAATTTCCCTCGAGTGCTTTACGGGCTCCGGCCTTAGCCATCATCGCTACTGGTAACATCAAAACAAGAAGGAGGAAAACTGTTTCCTTGATGGCCATTTCCAGTTCTGGTTAGAAAAACAACAAAGATCACGACTCGTTAGTTCTCAATTTATCACTGATGATTAAGGGAAGTTTGTTTCGAGTGAACGATTACCGATTAGTGAACTCGTTTACTGAACGAATACATGGTCGCCTACTGAGCAGACCGGTTTAGTTGGGATCGCAAATCAGTCAATGATCCTTGAATGACTGATGTCTAATTCTTATAGACCACCTTCAAATAGAGTAACATTGAATTAGCCTGTATTTACCTGGAAATCGTAGTTCTCATGTACGTAATGACACCACTGTTGATTTTTTCGGTATGAAAGCAGACCAAAACCTGCGAAAGGTGAATATGCAGACAGTTAGAATAAAGCTTAGGTCCAATTCACAATTTACTCCACAACTTACCTGGACTAACGCTGATGCTCCACTGCTGCCTGAACAACGAAAACTCTGATTTATGAAGTAACAGGTGTGGTTAATACTGACATGTTACTCTGCTATTGATTGCCGAAGACGTCATTTGTTGTACAGCGGCAACGTTCATGAAATATGACAGGATGTTCAAGGTTAAAACGACAACGGTGATGAAGTATTACAGGATGTTCAAGGTTAAAACGACACTGGCGATGAAAAATTACAGGATGTTCAAGGTTTAGAAGAAAACAAAATAACCATGGATTCGCATCGATCTGTCCACCTGTGAAAGTGAACAAATTGTGCACGCGCACGCGCTTTAGGGTGAAATATTCCCTGATCAGTATCGTGTTAGTACAGGGAAATATAATCACGTTCCACTTTTTTGCAGGTTTATGGACCAATATTCTCCAAATAAGGAATTTTTCTCTAATTTGCCAGGAAATGGGATCTAAAGTACAAATAACAAAACATTTTTTACGAACTTTTTCAAGAACAAATTTAACACAATGCAGTCAATTCGTGTACGGTCTATCTTCTAGCGGTCCATATAGAAAAAATCCAACCGCTCAAGAAAGCAATCAGAAAACTTTATTCATCATTGACCGGTTCACCTGTATAATGACATTTTTTTTTACCTCAGATCGATGCTGTTATTTTCCCCTTACGTACTTGCATATTTTTATCACTTTTACAGGAAGACTGACCGATCCGTTTCGATAGATACTTTGTTTTCCTCCTAACCTTGAAGAACCTGTAACATTTCATCGCCATTGCCGTTTAACCCTGAACATCCTGCAATAAGTCATCGCCATTTGTCATTCTGTAATCCTGAATACTAAACTGAAACCAACCACCACACGTTAATGACTCTTACTAGAATATCTCTGCATGTCGAAAACTATGAAGCCCCAGACAGACCCCCACCCCCCCCCCCCAACCCACCTCAACCTCCCAACAGTCAAGGTCAGTTGTGTTTATAACAAGGGTGCCAGATTATTACAAAGTTCACTAATACAACCTGGGCATTGTTTACATTGCACTTTCTACCGTAAGCTGTTTGAGTCACCTTTCGTTGGTAGTACAATTGGTATTTCATCTCAGTGTTTTCTTTGTTACCCACTAAGACATTGGCAGTATTCACTGATATCTATGAGGCTTGTAGCATTTGCCATATCCTTGAGCACAAGAAGCAACACCAGGGGATTAAGTCAGCACTCTCCAGTGGTTGAACACAAAAAAGTCTTTGCTGGCTTTCAAAAAGAAAATGATCATGACGATATCACTGCGGCTAGCGTGGCAAGAGACAAGTTTTTCAGAGTGCAGCCGACAGAAAATGGTTGTTTACAGTGTATGAGTCGTCAGGAGATTCGAAGAATTTGACGGCATCACCCACCTCGAAACGGGACTTCAAACACAACTTTTGATTTAGAATTGTTAACCTGATAATTTTTGAGTTTAAAAATGTTATTAAAGAACTGGGTATCCGAATACGACCATGATTGATCTGCTACGACCCTGGTGAACTAAGTGAAAGAGATGAGATTATGCAAGCACAAACAGCGTGAAATAACAGAATGTTCCATACAAAGAAGAACATTAAATCCCCATAAAAATGGATTGAGCTCTCTTCTTGGATGAAGTTCAATTATGCAAGCAAGAACCAGTGTGAACAGGATAAAAATAATCTCAAGTAGCCAAAGTACATAAAAAAGAGAGCACTATTCCTCAATACGAACTGAACAAGCTGATTCTAATAGCCTATGAGTACATGAGTGCAAAACGCGCTCGAAGCTCGCTTTTCTGATGCGCACTTACTGCGGGCTTGCTTGGGAACTTATTTCATTCAGGCGGTAATTTATATAAAAGCAATGAAGTCACAGCCGTACATTACAGTAGTACAGCAGTACATTACATCTTAGCTTAGTTTGAAGCGCTCAATCATTGGCAATCAGAAAACGTTTTCATCATTGACCGGTTTAGCCTCATAATAACATATTTTGCCTAAAGCCGATGTCGTAACTTTACTGTGCTTGCATAATTTTTATCACTTTTACAGGAAGACTGATCGATCGGTTTATATGAATATTTCGTGTTCTTCTCACACTTGAACATCCTGTAATATTTCATTGCCGGTGTCGTTTTAGCCTTGAACATCCTGTAATATTTCATCGCCAGTGTCGTTTTAACCTTTAATATCCTGTAATACTTCATCACCGTTGTCGTTTTAACCTTGAACATCCTAGCTGTAATATTTCCTCGTCGTTGTCGTTTAAACTATGAACATTCTACAATATTTCCTCGCCATTTGTCATTATTACGAAATACCCGAGAGATCTAGTAGTGATCGTTATTCGAATTTCTCTTTAAGAAAAACTAAGTCTGTCCCCGTTTAGGACAAATGAAAAAAACACTTTCTTTTGTTTTACGCAATTTTTTTTAGAGACCGACAAACGTCTCCGAACTGCTGAATGAGCCATCATAAATTAAGGTGGCTCGATTACGTTTTTGAGTGACGATCGGCCTTTCAACTTTTGAGCAACTAGTGTAACACAGTGAACAATCCAATAAAAAATCGATCGTTACTGCTGTCCTAGAGAAAGATGAAAGATTTAAATGAGGTAAGTTTCATCGAAATCGGAATTACCACAGGAACGTAATGACGTCATCCCCTATTTTACATGAGAGCCAATTACTTGTCATCAAGGGATAATTCTGGGAAACGCTCGACTGGATCTTCGACCTGAGATATTTGTATTCATGTTTGCAAATTTCAAGAATTTCTATGAGAGGGATTTCGAGAAATTCTCGGGTGAAGTCTTAAGGTGTTAAAAAGCAACAGAATCAAAACAATTTTGAACTGTTATTGAAAAGTATGTCCACAACGGCTTGATTAAGTAACATTATGGTTTTAAATGAATATGATATGATCTAATTACTTTGTGTGAAAATTTCGGGGAAATTGTCTCATTTGATTTTTTAGAAGCGTTGGCTTGAATATGAACTGGTTTAGCTTGTTTCGGCTTTTTTAAATCAAACATTGACCCTACAATTAATATTCAAAACAATCCCCGAGTTTCAAATTCATTGAAAAGTTATAAGGTTCCCAATTTTAAGCCTAAACTCAGGAGAATATTGACTGAATTTTACGCCAGTGGCTTGTTTCTCGTATTATGCTTCTCCATTTTTTCGAATCTGCCTGCAGTTGTACATTTCAGTACATCATGAATTCATATAACGCTTGATTGCCATTCGAAGATGTTCCGAAAAGACGTGCTAATCGACCAGGTCAGTTTGGACAGATTAGTAGTGAGCGCAAACCCCAAGGTTAGCAGGAAGCGCAAATCTCGGCAAATGCCGAAGGTAAACAGTGAGTGCAACGGAAAGCTGCTGCATGTACTGTGGTCAGTCAGTGTTCAGACAGATCTTTATGGCAAGGAGTCAACGAAGATTTTAATGGGGTCAGTAGATGTGGGTCTCTCTGAATTTTATCCCAATCTTAGCACTTTTTCGGAGCATCTTCGAAAAACAATCAAGCGTTTATATATCAATTCATGGTGTACTGACTTTAGTTTACAAATGCACGCCGATTCGAACCAATGGAGATACATAATGAGAACAACAGGCCACTTGCGTGAAAATCAGTCCAATATTTTCCTGGGGTTGTATTCAATATTGATAATTCTCCTTGAGAGCTAAGTTCTCATCTACTACTTTTTAATCATAAACATTTTAGTACGTGTAGAGTCAATTTTCGATTAAAAAATCCGAGTAACACGCTAAACCAGATCATATTCACGCCAACTTTTCTCGAAAACGGTCTATGTCATCTTGTCAAATGCAGCTAAAAGTTGTTACCTGTAGTGATTGAAAGATTTTATAGTCGCCGACGACTGTGGAGGAGTGAATTCACACAAGCGCACTGTAACGAACGTGGGTATGAGGCAATTTCAGCAGAAACAACAAATTTGACCGAAATTGCCTTGTTTCCTCGCAAATGACTAAAAATATCCGTTGTAAGACTAATTCTGTAAATGGTTTGAACCCAGAGTCATCCGGGTGAGTTTAATCCCGAGAAGTACTGTTTGTGGTGGCATTGACTGACGTTTCGACAACCTGAGTTAAGTGAATTGTCAGAGTAAAGTGAATTGTGAATCGTCAGTACACTGTCGTGATTGGTCGACGATTTCGCGATGTTATTGGCTCTCGGTCAGTTAAGCCGTGACTGGCACTCTGCTAAATGCGTTACCTACAGTACGGACCACTATCAACGAATCACTCTGGAAAGCTGGTTTATAGTAACCTAGAACAAACACTACTGAACCGTTGCATTAACTACCTGCACCTTACGAACAACTTATTGACGACTGACCCTGACAAGCCAGTCAAACAATAGACAAACCGACTAATTTTACTAACAATGGACCAACGGACATTTGACTAAGAAAAGACGGATCAAAACGCACCAATCACGTTTTAAAGTCTACACAGCCAAAAACGTAACAGCTTAACTGAAAGACGACCAATAACATCACGATTTCGAGGTAGTAGTGCTCTTTACTCTCCATTGGAAAGTAACTGTCGTAATTTGACAGTTCTCGGAATTCTTCATCATCCAATATTTCCCAAATTGGAGAGCATGTAGTCCCACTATACACATACTAAGTAATTAACAAGTTTATACTATATTTTCGTCAGCATTCGTATAATGATAATGTACGGTGTCGTAGTCGTTCGCACTCGGTAACACGAGCATTTCTGAGATTAACTGGGAAGAAGCTGAAAAGATTCAAAATGGCTGGTTCCAAAGAAAATAAAAATAAAAATGAAAAGCACAGCTAAAGTGGTTCCGTTTACGAATAAAGGCTTGATTTTGATTTCCCGCAAGTTCCAATTCCTTTTAGTTTAGTTATAATTCTGTAGGTTTGGCTTCTTTACAACTTTTTTTTTGATTGAATGACAGTCAAGATTTTGTCAGTGAACAAAGGGGCACCGAACAAATCCCTCTCGGTGAATTCGAGAAAAACGACCCTGTAGTTAGTTGCAATGTATATATTTATTACATTTCAGCATCTTTCCTTTATTCTAACTTCGATTTTCCAGGGAATATGTGAATTTTAGTGAAATACAGCGGGGAAAACTAACAGCTGAATATGACTAAAATTAAAATTTAAAGTTAAAATAGACTTGTGCTCATGTGGTTCTTTACGAATCAAGACTTTGCATCGACTTCAAAGTTCACAATCTTTAGGACTCCTGTTAGCAGTTTAAAAGTTGGCTGGCCCAGGTGCGTGTTTCTCGAAAGCCCTGAAAAGGTTTCAGCCCCGAAAAGCCATTCGTAAAAAGATATGAAGCACTCATTCTACAAAGCTGTTATTTTAGATGTTCTTTAAGATAAACGAGAAATGCTTAATTAATAGCAAAGTTTTATGGCTAGAAACTTCTCTGTTTACAAGATACAGTGTGAATTATCGTGCCCGAAATTGACCGAAAAGTTTCGGGACTTTTGAGAAACGCACGCCAGCCCTCATTGTGAAGACGTCTTCTCGGCTTTTATTCTGTGCGACTCCGGCGCGTCGAACCGTACGTGCCGTAATTTATGTTGCAATATATGGTTGCTGAACTCCGCTGTTTCTGTGGCTTCTTCAGTTTCTTGGGTTCGTTGCAGACTCCATAACCCCTGAAAGCTTCACGAATGTTTTTTGGCAGGTTCTCTCTTAGTCCGATAAGCTCATCAGTTTGACCAATAAGGGGACAGCTTTTTCTTGCTATAAACACCCGTCTTGCTAAGGGAGGGGGTCTGGTAGAGGGCGCGTTTTCCAGGTGGATCACTTCCTCAAAAATCATCTCGCTCTGAAAAGACAAGCGTTTTTCGGCCTGCAGGTCTCCTATTCCGGAATCAGAAGATTCAAGCATTCGCGGCTGAGCCTGATCATTGATGGACCGGCTGCGGATATAGGAATCCATGTCATGCGTTCTTCTGAAGGTTCCTGTTGACGAGCGCTCTCTGGGACCAAGAAACTGTGTGGAGCTTTTGCGTGCTGTCTGTTTTGTTTGTTTGCTGTTCAAGGAGGTGATCACGTGTTTGGTCACGTGTTTCGGCGAGGCAACTGGAGAAACGAAGTTTGCTGAGTTGGAGGAGTGGTGGAAACAGCATGGTTTGGAGTGAAGGACAGACTCGGAATCCTTCCTCTAAACAAAACAAGAACAGTATTTCGTCACTTAGATGAGTCTCCACGAAATTTACCGTTTATGGCTCACGAATGACAAACTCAACCATCTTTATCGCATCACATTCGTACCTGACACGAAGGTATTTCCTGGCGTCTGATCTCTTTCATCTCAATCATCCCTGGCTGCATCCGTGGTAAGGAACCCTGTGATGGTTCCTGGTTCAATGCAGTGTTTGGAGCAACTATAAAACGGAGGTACCATCGAATGATTTTTTTCTCTTGACTTTAACCTTATCCAGATCGATTTTTTTTAAAACGGTGGGGAGGGGGGAGGGCTTGGTGGGGTAGAAAAGAAATCCTAACCTTCTTCTGTAACTCCGAGAGTATTTAAGCTAAGACCGTAAATCTTATAGAGTCTACACAGCACATCCAAAAATACTTCTTTTGAGAATCGAGACACGAGTTAATGACTTCACATAACGTGGGAATTACGTCACTTATTCCAAACGGTCGCCATTTTGAAAACTACCAAAATTGATCAGAAGTGATCAAATCTAATAAAAGAACACCACAGTTATCTTAAAACTTATACTGGTTAAAATATCGCCTAATAAACATGCCCTTTTGTTGTAGTGCCAGTGTTGAAGTCGGTTTGGTGTATGAACGTACCTGTGCTCAGAGAGGAACTAATAGTCTGGGAAGTAACATCTTCGTCATCACGTGTCCTGCTCAAAAAATCCTGGGAGGACATGGGCAATTTCCCGGACATGTCCCTATTTCCCCGCTGAAAAAACGAGTAGCATAACAGATTTCAGCTTTTAATGGATAAGAATATGTAGTACACTAAATTCAGTTTCTTACAATCGCGCGCATAGACTATATAAAAAATCAGCTGAGGCCCAGACGTGAATCAAACCCAAGACCTTCCGTTCACCGTAGGGCGCTCTAATGCGCCGATCAATTCGAAAGTTCAACATCCCCCCCGGGCAACCCCCCGGGCAACCCCCCGGGCAACCCCCCGGGCATTTGAACTTTTGAAGATTGGCTTGTTCAAATTCCCTCCCGTCGGGGCAAAAAAGCCGTTCAAATGCCCCACCAATTAGTACTGAGCTACCTCTCCTCAAA
>Ga0126336_10000921_pt1 | contig 13966 bp, 7 predicted proteins | sample SidCmetagenome_FD_92530 | JGI IMG/M metagenome (GOLD analysis project Ga0126336, IMG submission 92530) | Coral microbial communities from El Islote,Puerto Morelos, Mexico - Siderastrea C C metagenome | ecosystem: Host-associated > Invertebrates > Cnidaria > Coral | place: El Islote,Puerto...
AGTAATGATGTTCATTGTTTATGTCATACTTCATCTTAAAAAGGTCTGAGTTGTTTATTTCCTCTTCTTACAAAATAACTTCATTGTCAACCTTCATTATTTTCTAAGATTATAACTTCATGTAATATTTCAGTTTCTTTTATTATATATATGTTAGGAAAGTGACCATGTTGAAAGAGTGAAAGAGGCAGTCATCAGACTATTGGTATGAAGAGAATTGTGATCATGATTCACTTTCTAACCTAGTAATAATTTAATTACATTGAATTGCATAATTACCAGCTGGGAGAGCATACCAGCTTAGGAGTCCAGTGGCCTGCTACTGTTACTGGAAATTCTTCGCATACAGTGTGTTTCATTTGAAATGTCCAGTGAAATGCTACACCACACCAGCCATTTTGATGAGAAATTTCTCATCAAATTTTTTTAAGGTATCAGCTAACATGCTGCAAATTTAGACAAGTCTATGCAAGATCAGGGCTTGTCAGGCATCATCTGATATCCTAGATTTAAGATGTAATCTGTTGGTTTTTGGCTGCAGATCAATTAAGGCAATTTGTCAGGACATTTATGCACCACAAACAATAGGAAACATGATTCCAGTCATACAATGTATGAACAAGCATCAGCTTAATTAAACATGGTGTGGTTCAAGAAAGAAAACATCAGCTTGTATGCTGCAAGCTAACAAACCCAACAAGGTCTCTTTTTAATTTGCAATTCCTGAGTGAACATAAAATTAGTTACTACACGGCATGGTTCAACAATACATTCAAAAGTGGAAGATTGGATGTTCAAAATAAGGATAAAATTGAATGATTTATTACTTCAAGTATATTCAAGTTCTGTGCTCTGCAATGCTCAGGAATCTGTTGTATTATTAACGTAGCTGCAATTTTGTTTTGGGTTTTTCATCAACGTTTATGATTTAAAGCGAAAAAAATTTCAGGATCTTCACTGAAATTTTCTCACATAGACCTAACCTTGTCCTAACCAGGTATGTGCATTGAAGAATCAAGAAGGAGCTGCTAAATCAGAATGGGTCAACCCCTCAGAGGTATTAAGGGAAAATACAATTTCATTCAACTGATTTTTTCTTGTAAGATGGTTAAGGCCTAAATCAAAAGTTAAACTCTACATGTAACGAATCTAATTCAAATTAGCAAAAACAATAGCTTTTGCTCATTTGCATTAGGTTCGAATTAGGCCCAAGGTCCTTGATTCTCATGGCCCAACCACTCTTTAATTAATTTGTTATGGCTGGTAAAGAGAATTTGCCAATTCATCACTGCTGGTGGTAATAGAGGACAGGAATTATGGATGCAAAAAGACTACAAGGTTGATTTTAAATTTCTTGCTCGATAACAATTAGTAATGCTGAATTGTACAAGTATAAAACCAAATTTTTCTTATTGTTATTCACATTAGCATTTCCGTTTGGCAAAAAACTGAGAGGGTGAAAAATTAAGTACCGATTACATAAATTTAGGTATCTTTGCATAAATTGGTATCAAAAACAACAAGTTGCTCATTATCCACTCAAAAGCAGAGTGATGCAGTCAAGTTTTGCTTGATTTGGTAAATACTGTGAAATCAAGGTGTTTCTTTTGTAGCTGTGTGTCATTACCTTGTTCAGTTTAAAGTATTATCACCATTGTCCTTAGATAAAAATCCAGGGGGAGTAGCAGTACTCTCAGTTGCTTCATGCTACAGAAACCGGAATAAGCTCCGGCCGGGTGGGCCTCCTCGGCTCTTGTGCAACTTTACCTTACCTTACATAAAAATACATTGCAACACATATTGAACTTTGTAATTTCAACTGCAGGAAATTGGAACACACAAACAGAACATGGAGTACTTACATCAAGCAATGAATGCTGTCAGACAGAAAGTGCATGGAAATGAGTTGCAGTTACATCATGGTTCACATGGCTTTGAAAAGGAGACTACTAGACTGCCTTGTAACCAAGATGAAAGACAACAGAGAGGTGTTAATGAACACAGAGATTTATTATCCACAGATGATCTTATAAACTGCATAACAGCACCCAAGGTCATTAACCTACTGACTGATCAGATGCTCAACAAATCTGGAATTTCTAAAACAGGAAACTTACCTTTAGAATCCTTGGAAGTTGAACTGTGCTCAGAACACAAACCACCAGTGCCATTATGTACAAACTCTGACCAGGACAATGGCCATGAGCCATCTAATGAACAGGAAATTGAAAAGCATCTACCATGCAAGAGAAAGTGTAATGGCAAAGAAAAGAGATAGTGGAAAAATTTACTTGGATAATCTAATAATAATTATCTATTGATCTCATAAAGGCTTTTCACTTACCAAGTTATTATACCACACGATAACATTAAGTTATATTAATTTATTGAATAAGATGTCATTAATAAAATGTTAAAATGAAGTTCTGTTGATTGTTTATCAAATTTGATACCAGAGAATGTCAGGTACTGTGTAGGTGGTATACAGTGTAGTCTCTCGGGTACTGTACATATAGCTTCCAACAATCCCTGCGTCAAGATTGACAGGGAAGTCTACTTAACATCATAAACTAGCTTCACTATCATTCCCTGACAAGCAGTCAAGAAGGGTATGTTACAAAACTCACCAAGAACAACTGAATTCAATCAAGGTGGATGATTGGATGATTACTGATGAACAATTGCCATCAGGAAGACCAACTTAAGTTACAAAGGCTACTGAAAGTGAAATAATTTGTACCAGTTCATTCTAGCTAGATGCTGTTGTTTTCTCTTCTTCTTTGAATTGACAAGGATATTACAACAATCACCCAGTAGATGTGTTCCTTTGCTTTCCACTCAGGTCAGAGTGATTTAAGCAAAAAGATGTGTAATGCACAATCACTATTTTTGGACAAAACATGGAGAATATTAATATTCTCATTTAAAAGCTTTGTTGCCATACCCAAACCAGTGAAGAGCTGTATACTAGACTAGTGAATACCTTGGGCAGTAAAATTATACAACATTAATTTTAACTGAACTTTCAAACAGCAATGCTCATGTGCAGCTTGTATCCAAATTATGAAGAACATCTCCAAGAAAATATTATCTACCAGATGGCAGACAAACGGTCAACAGTCTCTGTACAATCCACAGAAACATTCATTGGTTGGTGTTATAAGACAAGTAATAGCCAACTGTTGAACTTTTTTGGTTCAGACAACAAAGGCTCAGAGTGAGGGTCTGTAATACAGAGGTGGCATGGTCCCACATGGACTGCAGTGGCTCACACAGCCAGTACTTAACTCCAGCTTCAGTCATATACCCCCGAATGGGATGCTAGTGTGTTGCAGGGTTTATGGGTTATCGAGTGTTTTTTGCCAGTGACAGTAAGACTGATGCGCTAACCAGTAAGTCTTGTGGGCTAACAAGTACACCACTGCACCTCAACATAACAGGTGGATTTTATATTCATGAATGCTTCCCTTTGCAATCAAATTGTAAACCAGCAACTGTTTGCAATAAGGAGGTGTACTTGTCGGGAGAGATTCCACTGTTTTGTTAAACAATGCTGACTATTTTAAAAACAAGTTAGTGAAACAAGGGCCAACAACTATAGTTTAACAAGACATTTTATTCACACGAATTTGTATGAACTGGAAGAGATAATGGACAGTTTTTTCCAGTTAGTGAGTAATAAACTTAAGACAATTTAAGGGAAGTCATCATCGTCTTCAGCCATCTCTTTGGCAAGTTCAAGGTCCTGTTTCTCTCTTTCTCTTTGTTCCTGTAATAAGAATAAAGCTGTGCAGTTTAGTGAGCAGGTCTTGCAGCAAAAAAGGAAAGAGGAATGTGAAGGAAAGTAGTTTGTGTATAGGCAACTAGTGCTAAACAGAATGCCACATTTTTGTCTAGTTTTTGACACAGTTAAATATGAGAAGGATCTCTAGATCTGAAGTCCAATGTACTATCCAAGGATGTTCTTACATCATTTGTTGTATATTTACCTAATAGTTTCTAACCGTACATGTACAGTACATGAACATGTGAAAGCATGATTGGTTCGTGCAACTTGTAAGCATTGCTTTGCAAATATTGCACCAAAAAATAAAACTTTTATGCATACCTCAAGAGATTCCAAATTCTTGCTATAGGACTTGGGTGGGAAACGCATAGCCTGAATTAAAATGTAAAAAATGCAATGTCAGAGAGCAACTGAGTCAACAAAAAGTAGTCGTGAAAGGAATAAGTGAAGTGCAATTTACCAGGTAAATAAGTGAGTAATATTTACAAATCAGCCAAGTCCATGCCTCAAGGATGATTTGAGATTAGGAGTATGACAACTACAGACTTGTATGGTCCTCTCACTGTTTTAAGTCAAGCAATAGAACCTTGCTACCTTGAACAATTTCTCCATTTTCCATGAGGGTAGCAGAGACTGGAGGCTTATCATAACATAGAGGTATAATTTATTACATTTGAATCCTGTTATCATGATCACTATCAGGCAACAAAAGTTCAAATTTGCGCAAGAGAAAACAAAAGAGGGAGGCAGTGTAAATTAGAAGGCAAAATAACCTACAGGATAACTGGTTACTATTTATTTTTAAGCAGTTTTGTTTGCTTTTGTTATTTAACCCACCAGGCATTTAGGGTCATTATTTTACACTGTAAAGTTTGGGTCTCTACAACTATTTAATTATGGTCATCTGTTCATTGCATCACCAACACAACTTTATCACAAACTTAATAACAATTATTTGACTAGAAAATAATAGTTTATTTTCCAGGTCACATCATCTTCTGTTACTGATAAAAACTAAGACAAAATGCTTGATTGCAATCGGTTATCTGTAGTGGTGTGCCAACACAGTTTGCAGCAAAACAACCGATCCTCAGAGCAAGCTCGTTTGGTTGCGGCAATCCAATAATTTATTATTTCGGATAATCAATTATGAAATCATAACCAATTCCCAACATCATTATCTGCATGCCTATCTATTTGTTATAAATAATTAGAGCACAGTTATGTTAGTGCCCAATCACAGCTGTCCAATTACAATTTTCTGTGAATTGATAGCTGTTATTGAATGTAAACCTACACTGCACATGCATCAATCACAACAACAACAAAAAAGGGTTCTTTTTATTGCGTCTCCACTGTTTGTAACTAATAGAATTCATCTCTTAAATAACATAATAACTGGTAATGTTCAAGGACTTTGAATAGCACAATTCAGGATTAATATGCTTGTAATTTCAAATCGTCCTAGTGCTGCACACTCAGCTTATTAAAAGTTACATAAATGATTACCCTGTGAATTGTACTTCACTCAGTCCTATTACCCTTTACAGTAAGCATAATATTTTACATACCTTAACAGATTGATTATAAAGATCTAAGCAGAAGCTAACTCGTTGGTGAAAAGCTCCTTGAGGTTCATTGGTGGAGTAAATGTCCACATTTTCCTGCGGGAACAAGTAGAACAAACTAATTAATACCATAATATAACATGCAATCTTACACTAGATGCTACTGTCTGGATACATATAATTACTGGCTCCTCAAGATTCCAAATCAGAAGTTGGCTTGAAGAAATGGGGGTAAGCAGGTAAGTAAAAGTTAAACGAGAAGAAAATTAATTACATTTGCCATTACACTGGCAAATGTCAGACTGGAAGGGAAAAGCTTCAGGACAAATCCGGCAGTTCACCTGGCATGAATTTGGATGCGCCAGTAGTTCAAAAAATAGAGCCCATATGCTGCCGTTCTACCAACATGTTGATAGAATTTGAGTGTTATATGGCCAAACCAGGACTATACAAGCAAGATACTACACATACCAAGAAGAAACATGAATCCCAACCATAGAATAGCTGAGGATTTTAAGAGTATCTTTCTGGTTGACACCAGCTCTTTTCAAGGACTTTAATAAATTAGGTTCTACAAATGGAGTGAGAAAAAGCTACGCAGCTTCTCAAGTAAACAAATGGATCAAGCCTTACCTTCGACTGCACATGGCCTTTCTCATGATCTATTGTGGCATCAATAACACCATCACGAATTGCCTGCAAAGTTTTAATATTTTTATATAGAAGTTTATTGTTTGCTGTGAAGAAAATGAATGTGATGCTGAAAACAAATTACAGCAAGCATCCCCTAGGAAATACAAAAAACAGGCCATCTGATAGGGTGCGGAAAAAAATCAAAAATTATGCAGGAATTTTCAGGCATATTATGCAGAATATTATGTTGATTACGTGGAAAACACACTGGATTATGCGGAAATTTAAACAATTTATAACATTGATAATTGTGTCTTTCCACAGGTTTTTCTGTTATCTAAACTGCTTAGTGAGGTTCCTTCTTCTTCTTTGTCTCTTTAAATTTATCCTTACTATAAGCTTAAACCACAAGATGATTCTTTGAGACGACGAACGAGCAAAAGAAGACAACATGTTCAAGTTTCCTCACACAAGTACTAGTCAAATGCAGTTTCCTACTGTTATTCCCTGAAATGTCAATGCTTTTTGTTCAATAGAAATCAGTGTAAGAATAAAACTAGTACCCAGGCTCATCGCCAAAAGACGCATGGAACGCCTGGAGGTTAAAAATTGCTCGTGAACAAAGCCACATGTTTTCGTTGATGTTTAGGAGGAAAACTGCTTCAAAATAATCAATCTCTTTGGCTTTTATGTTTGTGAGGATGAAAAGCAGCTGCTTTATCACCAATATTAGGCCAATTTTTCTGTTTTGTGTGGAAAATGCTCTGAAAATGCGAAAGATGCGGACGTTACAGAATTATGCGGATCCGCACCACCGCATCCTGTCAGATGCCCTGAAAAAAAAAATACTCAAAATCACGACAAAAAATGTTTCATTTTTGCCTTTGCTGAGTTTAATTAGATTATTAATGACAAAATAATAGAATTTACCTTGGCAACAATAAATTCAGCATCTTCGGGGCTGTCCAACTGGAGTTTCTGTGCAATATCAGTCAGTGAGATGCGTGAGTAGGACAAGTTTATCATCCGGACGCCTGCCTTGATCACATTATGCCGCAGCCTGGAAAACCAACATTAAGTTACATATCACTCACTGTTGATTCCCTGTTAAAGGCTGTAAAAACAGGAATTAATCCTCCAGGTCTACCGAAATGATGCAAAACTCATGATGGAAATAACTGGCAAATCAAGGAAAAAGAATAGTACGAAATTATGAGTAGTGTCACCTAGTATCTAGAAAAGTGACCAAACACAATGAAGATTGAGAAGGACAGATAATGAACTTTTCCGTCAATGCAGGTCAAAACAGTTAAATCATGCAGAGAAATATACATCATTCTTCAAACTTTGAAGCCACCTAATTGACCTCTGAATTCTTGGACTCTTGGAAAACTGTTGCATATTTCTGATACACCCATGCCTCACAAGTGAACACTATTGGCTGAGGATTACTTTGATTGGTTTGAAAGGTTTTCGCTGTTTGTGTGGTTTCTGTTGAACGTCATACCACTGTTTAGGCTTTCCAAATATTGCTTTTTCCAAATGCTTTGTTTTGACGATGGCTTGTGACCAGTAGGTTACCCTTGAGCAGTTCACAGACTGAGTTCATGCAATTTCATTGTTTATATTAACTCGACTAAGCACCAAATGAATGAATGTGACAAATCTAAAAACCATACAGTTGCAGTGTTTAGTAAGTGACCCAGTTATGTAATAACAAGGAGTTCTTGGTCCAACAGTATCTCAATAAGGATTTCTCAGTTTATTTCAAATGGTATTTTAGATTGTATACCACCAATTATTGTTCACTTTTCATCTAAGGATTCTGTAAGTATAAAATTCTTTGGACCAGAATCAGTTCTTGTGAGTTGTGGTGCAAGATTGGCAAGCAGACAGTTTCAAACTGCACAACATTTGGGGATGGAACTAACCAATCAGTATATAGGCCCTTTTGGAGAAGGCCTGTTTTAAGTGTTTGTTGAAGATGTTTGTCCGAATACTTCAATGTTATTAGTTAGTTTGGAAAAAATGTTGCCATCCTCTGTTCCCAATTAATCCTGTGAATGGTCAATTTTCTTCCCTTGTGGTTGCGTTTGAGTAGCTGCACTGCAACAGTGAGAAATGTTATTAAGAAACATTAACCTGATGATCAGTGTGTATGTCTTCTCTGAAAGAAACTTTTCCTTGAACTTGTCAATCACTTGGTTAAAGAGCTTTAAGTCTCCATTCAAGACAGCTGTTGACAAGGAAGAAAGTGATAATAGAGATCAGTATAAACTTCACCAAGTTCATACTATGTGTAAGAGTTTTGCCACAGTAAAGAATAGTGGAGGTCTGTTATGATAAAAAAGTAATTCTGGTATAAAAGTACATGATTAATGTTTTATGATTTTAACCATTTTACAAGCAAATGTGGGCATTGGTGAAAGAGGCAGTCAAAGAAGACACTCTCCTGCCTTTACTTCATATAGTCCAACATTTCTGTCTCTCCCCACCCAAAGTGTGCATCATTAGCTTAGTACTTCATACACTCTGACAAGGGGAGACAAATGGCCTTAGATAGCGTGACACACTATTTAACTTAATTAGCTTCGCTAATAGCAGGACAAGGCACTAATTAAGGCTCTATACATATTTCAGAAAAAGTGTGGATGAACACATGCAGAGTAAAATTATTTTTATATACTGTTTTTTGCATTTTATAATAAATTGAATAAGTAAAACAACCAGCAGAAGAAAGATACACATGAGGGACTTAGGCCATGAAAAAAATTCGCAGCATGCATTCATTAAAAGCGTTATTTTACGCAAATCATTTCTGTCAGCAATGTAAAGTATTATATCAACACGTGCGGTCGGCATGTGTCCGTGCGGTTATTTAACAACGTGACATACATAAGATTATGAGGGTAGCGTTCAATGTGCCCTCAGCTAATTTGTATCATAGGTTTTGGGCGGCTCAAAGCCCGTCATGTAATAATGGATGTTGTATTATTATTATTATTATTATTATCATCATCATTATTATTATTATTATTATCATTATTATTATTATTATTAGTTTATTTAGCTATGGTCATGGAAATTATACCTATAATTATATTATATTGATCCTGATGTAGGAGTTTTCAAATGAACATTAACTGAGCTTGATCCTGACAAGAAACAAAATGCCAAAATATAGCTCTAAAATACATGTACAATAACAAAAATTGACAATACTTGAGAGATACGTTTAAAAATGGACGAGTAACCAGGGTAAGACATAATAAGATTTTGAGCGTTCTCTCGTTAAACATTTAAAAGTTTGAGCTTTCGATTGCCAGTCTGCAATCTTTGACAAGATTGCAGACTGGCAATCGAAAGCTCAAACTTTTAAATTTTTAACCAGAGAACGCTCAAAATCTTATTAATACTTGAGAGGTTACCTGCAGACATGATCTGGTGCAATAGAGTAGACTAAGAAATAAATAAATACACCTATTTTGTTCCTGTACCACTGGGTTTTTCATTGTCCACAGACCACTACTACATTAAAAAAAGCTCAAAAAAATTAGTAAAACCATGATTTGCTAGAGAAAAAGATATCTACACCAACCTTGTGTAAGCTGGAAGTAAGGCACAAGTGTTTTCCTAAGGAATGGCTCTCTGAAAGTAGCTCTGTCAGGTATTTCTCCAAGAAGCAGTTGAACAACAATGGCAAACTTCTGTGCCTACAGAAAGAATTTGCATAACACAGGAAATAGCTCAAAATGAACCTGGGTCAGCACTCAGGAGGGACCCCCATGTAGATGTAAAAGACAGAGCCACTGACAAGACCTGTCCATTTCCATTATATAGTAACTAGTTTATTTATATGGCATCAATCATTGTTCAAGTTATTGTCTTATTTTAGTAAAATTTGCATTGTAAATAATATTTAGCAGACAGCCACCTCTTTTAAGCATTTTATCCTGATAAAGGACACCACCTAAGTCTGAGAGCTTGATTTTACTGCTGGAGAAATATATTAAGCTTACCAGATAACACGATGTTACCCAGCCATATAACAATCTTAGAATATAAATTAAATATGTCCTCATGTGCCACTTAAACATTAAAAGGCTGAGTGAGTGAGTAAACAATAGCATTTTCTTGACCACAAGACCACGAGGCAAAAAAGATCCTTACGGTTTGCTTGAATCCATAAGCAGCATGTTGTGGAGCCTTTCTTATTGCCTGCAGCAGATTCTTATGAGCCTCTGAGTAGTCCAGTTGAATAGCCTTGATAATACCTACAAAATACGGACAGGGAAGCTATCTATATCAGGTACTGGAACTAAACAGGGAACTTGGAAGCTTTATAATTTTCTGAAAGTTTGAGAGAGCAGTCGCCATTTGGGTGGGTGGCTTTTACAATGTAATCACCTGCAATAGATTAGACTCAAACTGCTACAACAACTAAAAAAAATTAAAAAGTTTCATGATCACAATTTGAGAATTTTTAACCAAAAGATGAAAATAGTACTTGCCAAACTGGGAAAGTGAGCTGCAATTTGTGCTTGCCAGACAGGATTATTTTTGCGAGTGAACAGGCAAACCCTGTTAACTCATGAGGACATACAAGCATGATTGTGCCTTCAATCACAATCAATTGGCCTGAATTTTTATGCTTAGAACTCAAAGTTGCAATGCAAGCAGTAAAACTGCAAAATTGTAAAATAGTAAGAACTTTAACCATAGTTCTAAACTGTCGGTTTTTTCTAACCTGTGTAATATAGAAATCTTGCCCATTCATTTGTGCTTGCTGATTCTGGAAATGAGGACTTGGACACAAGCTTCTCTGCCTAATCAGAATGGTCATAAGATCAAGTTGTCAATAACTTTGTTATAATTTACACACCTGCATGCATTTAGTTATCTACATTTCTGCAATATGTTTCCAAGAAAATAAATAAATAAATAAAAATTATACAGTTACCAATACTTTAGTTCTTACCTGGTCAAACAGGTTAAATTGGAGGTAGTTTCTTAGAAGAAGATTCAACAGTATGGCCTACAAGAAAGAAATAAAAACATGACTGCCACTTGTCTAAATAGTATCACTAATTGACTGAGTCAGGGGCTGAATGTGAAAATATTTTGGCTCAAGGTCATGGCATACAGAAAGACCACCGTTAGGTCCAGGCCAGAGGAGCCAAGTGTTCCAATCCAACCATCTGACTCAGTGAATACATGTACATGTACTCCAAGAATGTTAAATTGTGTGACTGTGTGCTGTGTGAACAAATAAGATGTGAATGGTCAGTTGCTATTATTGATGTTGCTGATGTTTTTTTTTTCAGACCAGTTACACACAACAGCTTGGTAGGGTGGCCAGTCTACATTAGTTTCAAGCAAATTCCCAAAGTTACCCTGTTGTATTAAACTTATATTTAAATATATATCTATGCACCTTAAAGCATGCATATTTACCTGTCCTTCATCATCATGCCTCAGGGTAGCTGTTCTGAGGCGAGCAAGCAGAAAACTATGCAAAATAAATGAAACATTTTATTAGTATGGCAGCAGAGGAGTATATTATGCCACTCATTTGATACACTTCATACACAAACAGAGGAAGACTTCCTCTGCAGTAGTCACATCCTCCAAAGGCCTGGATATGTTCACTAGGATGGAGACAAACCCAAGTGTGAGCATGGGTGCTAATATTAAGATTACATGTACATGTACTTCCTGGACAAAATAAGTATGCATAATAAGTGAACAGTAACTCAGGAAGTCTTAAAAAGTTTTAGATTTAAGAAAAAACACAGGCGCCAAGGATTAGTGTTGTTGGCAGTTCTTTGCATGATTACCTTCTGATTTCCTTTAATCTGTCAACCAATTCATAAGCACGGGAGTGATAGAAGTAACACTTGGCCAGAAGAGGGTCTAATGTTCTTCTGTTGTGATTTAATGATCGCTGCATCAGCAATTCTGAACACTGCAGTGCCTAAAATATGGCACACATATAAGAACATAATTAAAAATAACTTATCAATAAACTGTCAATAAAAAAACAGTAACAAGCTACTGAGCAGAGAGTTCTGTTACCTCATTGTAACACTCTGTATCGATAAGATGAATCAAAACTAATAAGTGGAAATAGTATTCAACTTCTGGAAGATTTGCAGCAGAAATAAGTCTGGCACTGCGCGGTCTGAATGGTGTTGTAGGTTCTGATTCCATCGGCTAAAAAGATGAAAACAGTAAAAATAAATCAAAACAGCAAAAGATCACCCCATTTCCACAGGGTCCTACTGACAGTGCACCTACTGAAAGTAATAATAGAATACCGACTCAAAAGCCAAAAGGTTCCAATCGCAAGAGCTGTGTCAGTTCTGATTACTACTTTTGATCAGTTCCTAGTAACATGTAGATAGGACACTACTAATAGTTGGGTTGTCTACCAACATCCGCAAGTTAATTTTCTGCCTTCTCCTCCAAAAATGCAACTGGTTTGTGAAAGAACACGTTTTTTGCAGAATATCAAAAAAAAAGTTGTGGAGAACCTTGCAATCGATGTTATTAGCAACTTTTATTTTGCCAGGTTGTCACCTGTTCAAAAGGAAAGAGTACGGCAAATAATCACCTCATCCAGAAATGCTAGCAGGCCATCTCTTGCAACAGATGCTACAAAAAAAAAACACTACATGAATATGTATGAATATTGCCCTAAATATTGCCAATGTATGTAAAGTTGGGGGAGCCACAGCACTTACATGAAAATCATAATATCACCTCGGAGTTGAATATGGTATAGTTATAAGTTTCATGGAAAAATTTAGGAAAAGCAGTCAATTTATGATGGTGGGGATGATGATGGTTACGACGACGATGACGATGATGATGATGATGAGGATGATGATTTACTTACAATTTGGAAAGAAACCACAGATGATCTTTCTCAAGACTGAATGAGTCAGCTTTTTCCTGGTGGCCGGAATGGACCTCAGTACACGAGTTAAAAACCGTGGTTCTTTAGATGACACTGACTTTTCTATATACTTCACTTGTTCTTTTAAGTCTGCAAGAACAAGAAGAATAAAGGTGGTATGTCAGCAGAAAATTAGACACAATAACTTTCAGTACAAAAACAATGAAGTCTAGAAAGTCTGTGGCACAAGTTTGTCACCATTGCCAAAGAAAAAAGCCAGGATAAAATGCAACCTCTCATCCTTAGGACTCATCATGTAATCTATTCCTCCCCACAGATATCTGCTTAACCCTTTCACTACTGGCAATTTTGTGGCAAAAGTGCCTGGGACACCAGTGGTTTAAAAAATGGCATTTTGTGCACAAAATGGCAGATGATGATTTTCAAACAAAGCTAGTGCAAATGGCAGACAACCAATTTTCACAAAAATATGGAACTTTGAAGCGAATTTCATGTAGTTTTTCAGCTTCAGTTGAAATGAAAAAAAAAGGAAGTCTAAAGAAAAGAAAAACTACAAGGTAATTAAAAACAAAACAAAGTAAACTCAAATCTGTCTCAAGTCTGTCAAACATTTTGAGCCCAAGAGTCATGTCTCCAGCAAACTGTCTATATTATTCTTCCCAGTGAGTGTAGTCCTGAGGACTTTTCTTAGTGAAGGTGACTGACATTTTGACAACTTGTGATGACGTCCGCAATGTCTGTTGAAATGACAGTCCGTCACCAACAGTCCTTCTCAGGGCTACACTCAGCCAGACAATCAAAGACATTCTACATACGCTTAATTTAAGCTTATTGACATGGCTTTTGTTACTTTTAGGGGACTCGCGCTATATAGAGAAAAAATTGTCTGAATGCACACGCAAAAATGACGAATTTAATTCACTCGCAAAAATGACAAATTCAATTAATTGTACAAAGTTTAGAAATAACTAAACTCAACAATAACAAAGCTAACCGTCGTAGAATCAGTGCTTAACCCTAAGCAGAAGTATAGATGAGTTCTTAGGCCTAATCACTATC
>Ga0126336_10000922_pt1 | contig 13964 bp, 9 predicted proteins | sample SidCmetagenome_FD_92530 | JGI IMG/M metagenome (GOLD analysis project Ga0126336, IMG submission 92530) | Coral microbial communities from El Islote,Puerto Morelos, Mexico - Siderastrea C C metagenome | ecosystem: Host-associated > Invertebrates > Cnidaria > Coral | place: El Islote,Puerto...
AAAAACTTCCCACAATATTTTTTCATTATTTCACTCAGAAAAATGTGAACTTTAGCCAATCTGTGTGCTTTAAACTTTTCAATGCTTGGAGTTCTCGACACGATAAACAAGTCAAAACCCTGACGATTGTGAACGTAATTTGTCACCCATGTTATTAACAGGTAATCAAATGGTATACTCGTGAAATTAGGAAATAATTTCACTTACGTTTTGTCAAAATTATTTCCTAATTTCACTCGTCACCATTTGATTACACATACTAATAACATTAAGGAAAGATGTAATATTCAGCATGTCGCGAGCGTGGGACAAAGAGTCCCCGGCGGGAATCGAACCCATGACCTTCTGTACACCGGAAGCGCATTAGTCAACACTAAAGCATGCATAGAAGGTGCATAAAATTATTTATTTTAGCTTGGAATCTGAGGAATTTGAAAGCAATTTGAAATAACGAATGTTCCTGTTCGTTATTACTTAACGAAGCGAGGGCAAGGATTTGAAAGAGTTATAACGGCATAAATGTTGTACTGGTGCGTGAAAGGATGTTGCTACCATTGTCCGCAGTAAGACTGATACTGAATGGAGGTCTGCTATTGTTAGAACACGCCCTAAGGATTCCACATGTTTAACACGAACAATTCAAGCGAAAAGATATGGCACTGGATTGTCCTATACGATGATGAATTGTGTTCTATATGTTTTGGAAACAGTCATTTTAATTGATTGGGTAAATAATGAAATTGAACGAAAGATGGGCTACAGTTATCATATATGAAAAACAAAAATGACCGTGATTTTCTTTTCGTTTTCAACATAAATTGCTTAGACTTTTTCTATAGAGCACTGGAGTACCATGACCACTGTACCTTTCATAACAAACTTTAATTTAGTGAACCAGCCAACCACCCAAAGCTATGAAAATGAAATAGATAATAAGAACACAATGAAAATCTTCGGCAAAAAATTTCCGAGCCCTCAGCAGGAATTGAACACACGACCTTCCAGTCACTGGTTGAACGCTCTATCCACGGAACTATGGTTATTGATTATTGTAGACTGCTTTAACTGCGTTTATGTAGTCCATTGCCTGCTCTTTGTTTGGAACTGTATGCTAGATGCTTTTATTAGAACAGAGGCCGTCAATATAGTTTCTTTCCAAAAGGACATAAGCCGATAAACCTGGTTTGCTCCTGTATATAACGACTGGAGTAGCTTACGTTGACATATATGTGGGGAACACTTACTTCTTTTGATTCTCAGTTGCCTCATCCATGGCATGCCGATCAGCATGGACATCTTGTTCGCAATATACACGTCATTTTGCTCTTCAAGGCCATTGTACCACGGCTGATTGTAAATGTTTGGAAGGAAATCTTGCCGCATCCACCCCCAGAGTCTGATTCTGTCGGTTACCTGTAAGAATAAGAACAAACCCTTAGTTAATCAATTATTGTAGTATCGAACAGCTAGAGTGTTCATTAACCTTAAATAGCAGCACCTTGTCACTAGCCTCACCGAAACAAACCCCAAGTACCCAGAAATGAAATTAAAGAGTAGAGAGATCATACCAACATTTACTTTTTCTAGTGTGGTATTTTTGCAAAGAAAACTGGTCTATGAGAGAAAGACTAAACCACACCGACAGACTAAGGCGGGTAGACTGTTTAATCTTAAGGCAGTTATCCCATTCTTGGTCTTTATCGTGTGTTAGTTATAAATTAGAAGTTAGAAATTAACTAGCCTTCTTCATATTGTCAATGTTAAATCTGCTACGTTGTGATATATTTAAGAACTAATAACCCCACTCGCTGTCATATAACCTAAGCCAAATAGTAATTTTAAACTGCTACAACACCCAAAAAGGACTGCGTGGACAAACTTCCTGTGAACTCAGACATTTCTAGAACCACTGGTCTTCCAATATAAACTTTGAAAACAAGGGGTGCAAGTTTTAAATGTAAAAAAGGTTTCTGTCTCACCAGATCAAACTTCGAAAACGGATTCAGCAGTGTTATGGTCATCAGAAAACGGGAACTGTTCTTGTTTCCGTAACAAACCATTGCCAGGAAAAAGACGAATATTAAATGAAGAACGATTTTCTTCGTCATGCCTGCCAACTTGACCTCTTTCTTCGTTCGCTCTCGAATCACCTGCAACCTCCATCGCTTAAAGCGCTCTTTCGGCTCGTCCAACAGGAAATCAATGTCATTCTCACACACATCTCCCTCCTTTTCCTCTTCCACAGAATTTTCACTATTTCTCTTTGTTTCTGTCAAGAGCATTGAAACGATAATAACAGCCAGCATAACTTTTGTTGGCTGTATAACAAATATATCCAGACCATTTGAGATCAAAATAGAGGAAAGCCACTGTTCGGCAACCTCTTTTCCCCACATTAAGCTGTAAAACAAAGTGAATATCGCAGCAGTTAGCGTAGTGACAAAGCAGAGAAACCAGGCGAGGTATACACAGAAGGGAGGCAACATGCAGCCAGCGCCTCTTACTTGATCAATGAGCTGTTGGCCTTGGTCAATGTATTTGTATTTGTCTCCCTTTTTGCTTCTTACTTTGCTAGATTTGAAAAGAAAAACAATTAGAATGTTTACAGGTGCAACTATCAGTCCGCTTTGCACTCCAATGACGATCTGTCTCCAAGAAAATTTGAATGGCCCAACTTGTATTGTTCCCTCTGATTCTCCACCAATGTTATAGAACATAGCATTGGCAATCATGGCGCTGAACAGAACTGACAGGCAACACGAGGCTCTTTGCACGCGTGTGAATGTGCTGCTGCAGGGTTTACCAAACACAGACATCCACAGGTGACTGTCAGCAATTTTCCTCCCAAAGCGAGAACGAACCTGACCTGAAAAAGAGCCGACACTTCCGTTTCCTACAGTCACTTCTAGAAGACCGTCATCTTTTTCCACTGCAAGCCATCGATTTATAGGGAATGTCCATTTTTCCTCTGTCTGCCGATCTCTTATTGTTACTGTTTCTACAAACCAAGAGGGATTTTCTCCCGCGTTGTCGTGTTCTAAAGTTATTTCATTTATTGATCCCAACGATTCATTGGTAATCATGACAAATCCGTTAATGCTTCCTCGAGCAAATGTGTGACTTAAATCTCCATTGCTAGTTAAAGGAACTTGGTAGTGCTCGTTCATTTCGCCGTTGATGCTGATTTTCACGTTAGATGTTGTTCCGGAGTTTTTCCAAACACCAGTGGCAATGACCAGGTCGTAAAAATAGGTCCCTTCTTCGATGATGGTCACATACTTTGGAGGACAGATCTGCGACAAGTAAACAGTAATAGCAATGGAGTTAGTGATAACTGTCCTTATTATCCATCGATTAGTGTTCGGGTGCCCTTATTGGACGAAGCACATCACGTGCTACAAAATTGGATGGCTGGTAACAGAGGTGATACCCCTTTGCATCTGTTATTTGATTTCTCAAAGCGAGGAAGTCAATTTTAAAATCTTTACTTTTTAAATCTAATAATCAAAAGAACACTTTTCAAATATTACAGACATGTTTGGACAATGCATTCGTTATCGTCAGTGGAACGGAAATGAAAACAATCTTCAATTGTATAGCACTCGTGCAGCCTACAATGAGTAAGTTGCATTACATTACATAAGATTTTGTTGCATTGGGCTTGAAATTATAACGAACGTGGAATCAACTTTAAAAGACCGCTGCTTAAAGTATTAACTAGGAAAGTGTGATTGACCTGTTTTCCCACTTAATGTACATAGATTCTCTCTAAGTTTGACCTGAAATGTATTAGCTACAGAGTGTATGATTTTGAAATCGAGAGAACCAAGAGGCACGACAAGAGGGACGACAAGACTCTGACTTGTTGAAATGTCTGAATAGGTGAGAGGATCTCCCCGAAGATAAGTGCTCGTGGATGTGTGTAATGCGTGGATGCTTGCAGACGACTCCCTTCATGTTCCTTGAAATGGGGCCCCTTTGCTCGCAGGCTAAGGGCACTGTTTAGTAAAGTAGAGAGCCATAAAGCTTATTTTTCTTTGAATTTAAATCCGAATTCATATTCTTGTTTCCAATGTTTCTCTTGAGAGAACGCACTTCCTTGAAAGATAAAACAAGAAGCAATTTATACCTCGCAAGGAAATTGTTTTTTGAAATATGTCAATGGGAGTAGCTAAACCCATTCATCTAAGCTTGTAATTTGGCTGTAATTTGGCTTGTAATTTATCGTTCTATTATCAATCATTTCTGCAATAAGGCTTACATGTGTTTCCGTCGAATTAAAAAGAATAATGTCATACAACTTTGAAAGGGTCAACAAAGAACAAAACTGGATGAGTCTACTGAAAGTATGTTCCACCTGTACTGTAAACTCGTTGTCGCAATAAATAAATAAATATATAAATAAATAAATAATGGTAAGGGTTTGTTTATTTTGTTGTACCAACCCTATTTTTATCTCTTTTATCTGCTCTCCTCGCAAATATGAGCACAACAAAGTAAAGAAGAAACGCACAAGCAATGGTAACCAGAACCGAAATGTTGCCACTCTCACTAAGGTTTGCAAACTCCGTGAAAACTTTGTCGAAGTCGATGGGATTTGGCTCCTGTATGAAGTTTCCTCCAAAGGAAGTCAAGTGATTACAACGACATATTAGGTGGGTGGAGTTTGAATTGGGATCAACCTAGAAAAGAAACATCTATTGTCAGTAAATAGAGAGCAAATGAATCAAATTGCTTGTTATGAGATGTTTTCATAGTGTATAAGATGCCTGCTCTCAGTAAAATTGTCTTCTAAAAAATGTCAGATATTAGCTTTCCCAACCCTTTTTCTGCCCGACTCTGGTACGAATAAAGATAAAACAGCAGTACATTTGGTTTAAATGTCCCTATCGATGTTAGAGAGACAGAATCTGTTCTTTTACTCATGAAATTTTGTATAAGATAGAGAAAGCTAAAAAGATTGAAAACATTAAGCCAGTTTTACTTATTTGCTGAACGGCTCTTGCAGTATGATCAGGGGAGTTTAAAGCCCTTAGCCTCCATCAACGTATTGTAGAACATTATTCAGTTACCTTACAACCATCGGACGACCACCTGTCCTTATCTTCAGACCAGTACAAACAACCTGATTGGGTAATTGTCATGGTATAGTTAAGATCTGTCGCTGGGTCATACTGTGGAACAACTGCTTTAGTGACTCCTCTTGGCGGCGGATCCTTAAAGCCAACACATGACCGTTTTTGACGGCCATGGCCAAAACAAGACCTTCTTTTCCTAGAGTTTTTAGTGGAATTCCTATTTCCTACTAGCCCGACAAAGAGCCGACCTGGCTTAGATGGCACCACTGAGACAGAAGCCTTCTCAAGCATGCAAGATGTATCGTTTCGTTCGTCGCTGGGTTCACATACATATTTAAACGAGATAGTAAAGTTCTGATCAAAGTTATCAACAGCTGGTCTTGAGCCAAATTTAACAAACAATTCAATAAAGACGTCAATCTCTTGCACACTCAATTTAATGGTCACAGGGACATCTGCTAATTCCGCGTAATATGAACGGAAAGACATTTTGTTTGGCTTTAGGAACGAATGTTCAGGCACCTCGCTGGTGTTCGTATTGTTCTTACGTGGGGCTAAAATTGGAATAACCATCACGATATCATCCTCAAGATTTGAGATATTGATGTTTCCATTGCCATTCTGTAATTCGAGACTAGTGACACTTGATTGGATGGCCTTGCTGCTATTATCCCAGGTGTAGGGATTGAAATTAAAAGCCGTCATCTGCAAGAGGTGAAGAATAAGAAAAACGTCAACACGAGAGCGTTATTGTGATAGTTAGTTCTGCAGTTATGAAATAGTCTTCGTTTGGTCTTAGTTAATAATTAATAGCTTGTTTAATTCCAATTGGAAGAAACCAACTGTACTCTTGAGCAGTTACGACCCATTATGTGAGGCAGCCTTGTTCATTGTTATAGCATCTGAAGACTTACGCTTACTAGTTACAGTATGGTACTCGGGTGAACTTTTAAATGCCTTTAACCTCACAGTCCCTGCTTGTCAGGTAGTTTTTTGTTAAGTGAAAGCTTTTAGTGAGTTTCTAAAAAAAATTAATCGAACATTTTTGTTTTATATCGCTTCTATGAGATTAATCTGCTGTTTCTCAACGTAGGAAACTAATGAAGCAAAGGGATGCTGGAACTTTCAAGTTTTGCTGTCCGGTTCTCAAGATTGACCAATCGCAAATACGCGATTACGGGTGTGACACATAACGCCCTCTTTTATACGTACGAGGGCCGTTTTCAAAACTTTTTTTGGAAAACAAATAAAATAAAGGACTGCACGACATGTGAGTGTAAGTAAATAGCTTCTTGCAAGATTGAACCAAACCAAAACATATCAATGTTGCCAAAGGTCCATAAATAACAGGCACCTCACCTTTGCGTTTACATTGCCACCACCCAAATTTGCAAGTTTTCCTGGTAACGTGAACTTAGTGGGTCCTTCTTCCATACTGAGTGCCTTAGCATCATCAGAAGAGACCTTCTTTAAAGCTACCGCCAGGTCATGAGTTTTAATTATCAGATTTTCGGACGGAACCAAGCGGCCCAAAAATGCGTGAGTCATATTGTCCAAGTTTTTAGCGGCTCTTTCGACGTTTGTCTGCATACATAAAAGGATCAATATAATTCAATCACCTTTTTTTACTGAATCAATTAATTAATTCCATCTGTATACAGCCTAAAGCCTGTTGTTCGTTTCTCAAAAAAAGCCCTGAGCTATTTTGGGCCCAAATATATTTCGGGGCATTTTTTAGCGCCTTCTTTTTCAAAAACTGTCTCTCAAAAAGGTGGAAAGTGTTATGAATTGTCCCCCAATATTTTGGAGATCTGTACTGTGAACCCGACCTCAAAAGGCCATTTTATTGCACAGCTCTGTTATTTTGCTCAGGCTTCAAACTGTACACAAATTTTCTCTTATTCACGAGCCGTCTTGCTTTGTTTTCGCAAATAGCAGCTCTTTAAACAAATAATGTTGCCCCGACAGTAGGCATTTTACTGGCGAAATTAAGGTTTTGGGAGCTTCCAAGCACCTGCATAAAATTATCGCGGCTCCGAAGTATATATATACGGGCGCTATGAGGAAAGTACAGGACTGTTTTCTGAAGCTTTTCGGATAAAATAGCCTTAAGGTGGCTCATCTTGATTTTTCTGAGGCACACCATCCCAAATTTGAAAGGCTAATACTTTGCTTCCTAAGCTCGGTGAGGCAAGCTGCTTCACACATTTATCAGAGACTGAATGAACTTGTCAAAAAAGTAGGTTAGATTGACATCGGTGTTACCATGGGAACAAAGCGATGACGTCATGATTTTGGTATTTCAGCAATTTTTTCAACATCTAGACCTAAACTTTTAAAACGACTTATCGTCTCTTATAGAGACAATAGGTCAAGGTGTCAAGGTGTCACCTGTCAAGGTGTAGATCTTCAAGACTGCAAAGTTTCAAAAAAAATTATGAGAGCGTTCTATGAGACAATAGGGCGTTTTAAAAGTTTAGGTCTAGATGTCGAGAAAATTGTTTCGTTGCTATGGTTGCTATTGTAACACCGATGTCAACCAAACCTACTTTTTTGACAAGTTCATTCAGTCTCTAGTAAGTGTGTGAGGCAGCTTGCGTCACCGAGTTCAGACAGTAAAGTTGGGTTGGTGTGCCTCTGAAAAATCAAGATTAGCCACCTTAAATCGACGACTGCTACCCTTATGGTTAGTTGAACAACCTTTTTTTGTTCGATTTCTAACGAGAGACCCGTTAAAATATCATCGAGTTTGAAACAAAACAAACACCAAAACATGCTGCTAACTCACTCACAATTTTTATTTCGCTTTGACTAAAACAGAGAGTCTAAGTTTAGCCGTTAAATTGGGACAAAAATGTCATTCACATAATTCCATTGGTCATACTCATAGACGGGAGGGCGGCATCTTCAGTCGTTTGATAAATTAGCAATCAGTCAAAACAACTCAATGTGCAGTGCCGAAGAACAACAACCTAATTTGAGAAAACAACACCTAGTCAGTCTATAATAGCCATAATTTCTACTGTTGGAATAAAGTACACCAGTTGCGAATGAAGAAGAGCTTAAAGAAAAAATCTTGTAAGTTACGCAGTAAAGTGCAATAGGACATTAAGCTTAAGCTTACACATCAGATCGCTAATTAATGAAATTTCCTTAAATGAAAATCATTTCATGACATTTAAACATGTCAAGTTGCTCAATTAAAGAATTCTTACGATGTAAATCCACAATGAGACATGTAATCTACTTTACCGTTGAAATGAAAAAAAGTATTTGAAAATCTGAACGAAAGTCTAACGTTCTAGTGGTCTTTTGCAGAGGTTCACATTCCAGATCTCCTCTGAAAAACAAGGATTCTTCATCTTTTGGTTCTCCAATTTCTTCTAAAGCACCGTCGAGTTTAAAGCAAAGCTTCAGGTCTTTTCCTTTTCATGTAGAGATGTTATAAGGAACGTCTTCCTTCCAGGTATGTCAAGTAACCGTGTTGAAAAAGCTAAACTTTTCCCCCGTCAGAATTCTGTTCTTGTCAGTGTTGAGTGAAAGTTATTGCCCTTTATCTCGTTAACATCCGTCCAAATTGTGGTAAAATACCCATGAAAGTACATTTTTCCTATCTAACGCCTCAAAAAAGATAGTTTACATCAAAGCATTGGTTCGAGGGTGTGTCCGCGATATTTCACCAGTATGTAAACGCGCGGGTATTCAGGCACCTCGAGCAGTTTACATGAAGCATGGTGCGAGGTACTTCTGATGTACGGTCACGTGACGTCATGACCATCGAAATTAAATCGCATGGGTATATATTTCTAATTACTATGAGTATGGTGCTCCGCTCTGCGGACCTTCGGCCTGCAAAGGAGCTTCGCTATCTTAGCTAGACCTAACCTCAATCTGAAAGTACACAAGAGCAATGCATTTTGAGGCTGAAGGCAGCAATATTCTCATAGAGGGATCGTTACACTTTTCGAAACCCGAGGCCTGAAACTTGTTAATAAATGTCAGTTGGCGGTACGTCTACTTTGAATTATTTTTTGCCTTTGGGGGTGTATTTGGGTTGTAAATCTTTCAAGCAAGAAGGTCGTAAATAAATTTTTTTGCACCTTTGAAGATGAAGAATCCCCTGAGATTGATCCAATTGCTTGACTCGCACCAGATGCAGACTTGAGAACGTTCTTGAGGCATCCTGCAACACCCACAGCTGCTTCCTCGACCTCAGCCGTGAAAGGTTCCTCTGGGTCGTTAAGCGTGTTTACAAGTTCTTTTGTTGCAGTTTCGGACATTTTCATTGCTAAATCCTAGATGGCAACAAAAGAAAAAAACATGACTTTTGCGTTGTCTTTTTTTTAAATTTATTGATTATTTAGTGAATTGTGATTTGCTCTCTTCGCTAAAGCAAAACACGCATTTGACGCATGCATAAGTAAGCTTTTTTGATATCCATCGATCAATCTATAACACTACAAGAATTACAATCGCTTCTGTTAGTCTTTAAAAATTCTTCGCAAGTGAATGAAAAAACGAACGAACGAACGAGGAAATGGATGAATGGAGGGATGGATAAATGACTGACTTACTGACTGAATGAATGAATGACTGACCGACCGACCGACCGACTGACTGACTGACCGACTGACTGACTGACTGACTGACATAGAATGAATGAATGATTGATTGCATGATGAATACAAATGCTGATTACCAAAGCATCTGCTCCGTCCCCTCCTCCTCCACCCGCTTCGTTGATCACCGCCATGATCATGCGAGACATCTCGGGGCTTTCGGGCTTTATTGCTGTGAACTTCTCAGTGATTGTAATGGAGATCTATTAAAGCCGAAAACAGTTTTAAAACCACGCCAGGGGTGTGCTAGAAAAACGACTGGGGAGAAAGACAGAATAGGGCTAGGTTGCCGGACAGGATACAGAACAAGATCAATATGACCTCAACAGTTGCTATAGGAAATATTCCCTATATGGGCAGTGACAAAGACCTACACGTACGTTGTAATAACGACAGTTTTGCATTTTTGGACGTTAGACACAAGGGTGTAGCCAGGTTTTCTCACCGGGCGGTCCCGTATGAAGAGTCACTAATGAACGTGTACTATATGTGACTGTGCAATAAGCACTGTGCCAATTTGAAAGCGTATTATTTTGTACGGCAATGAATCACTGAACTTCCAATTCCAAAAAGCGTGACTGGGTTTACACGAGATGGCTGATTCGCTTTATTTTTATTATTATTACTTCATCCCCAAGAGGGGGTCACGGGAGTTATTTCGCCCAATTCTAAATAGCCTGGTTACCTGGCTAACGATTGTGCTTGTCGTTGCAGTACATTCACTTTGGTTAAATCTCTTCGGAACCTATGGCAGTGAGTACTAGTATGACAAGTTGACACAAGTTCCCTAACAACACTTGTGCAAGCAAGAATATTTTAACTTTGCTTTGTGTATTCGATTACTTTCGAACGTTGTTTCGGATACATTAAGCAATTTTCAGAAATTCGGGATGTTAATGCCGATGTTATGTCATAACGAGAAGATTATGAAAAATTGTTCCATATCTAGTCATCCTTCTGTTAATTAATAATTGCTTCAAGACCGCGCATTGGATATGAGGAGAAGCGTGCATTGCCAAGTTGGTCTTACTTACTTCATACCAAACAAGGAATAAACGCCGTTACTTTCTTTAATTCTCAGCATTGGTAAACGCGGCTGAATTCTATTTTGTTTTTTTGACATATTGTTAGACAAAACTTTTGCTTCACGGAGAAAACTGGAACGTCTCTGATTCTGACTTGGCATGCAATTGCCAAATGACGAAAAAAGGTTATTCGCTGATAACTTGTGTGCACTTAACTAATAAGAAAGCTAGAAATTCAATAAACAAGATTGGGAACTTAATATTTTTTATTTATTCACCCTATTATTTGCGTGAAGAATAATTGATGATTGATGATTATACGTACCACTATTTTAACAAGTATGCTCAATCCTTTTCCACAATCTGAATTTGCATTGGTAGCCTTCAGAACAGACATCGCAAGTTGTGCAGCCTGGCTGACTTCGCCTTTGTTTAAAAATCCGGCCAACTTATTGCCCTCTCCAACCACAAGGCTTTTTAATTGATTGCCAACTTCGTCTGCCGGCGTAAGACATGGATCAAGCTCGGAAGATCCCTTTACCTACAAAAGATCGAAAAATGCATATCGTAAGCTTGATAAAAAAAAATGCTATAAATTGTTTTTGAATCCTCGAAAGGTAGTTTGGCACAATTGGACGAATAAAGACAAATGCAGTTATTGCCAGAACAAACTGGTTACCTTGACGTATAAAGTCTCTACGACCGCCACACCAACAGAATTCTTGATAATTATGTTTATTGCTAACTGGTAATCATCTAACGGCTGTCCAGCTGGTAAAACTGTTGAAACAGATTTTGAAGAGCTGCCATAAGATATTGGGTCCTTCCCAGCGCGAAATTCATAAGTAAGTGGTGTATTTTTATCTTGCCATCCAAAACACTCAAAGGTGAACTCCGTCTCAAGGGCCACGCCTTCAATGACTGAGGGACTGCAGTGCCCACTGTGTGGCTCTCCAGCGGTTTCAAAGTCCAAGACGGCAAACCCTTCTGATCCTGCTGGAGATGTTACGACCAGGATCAAATTGAATTTGACGCCGGAAGGCAAAGAGTTTTTCTTTATGATCATGTTCGTAGCGTCTACTGCAGTTGAAGTCATATTCGGCGAAATTGTAATTTTGTCCCACGTGTTTGTCGCCTCGTTCAGATGCTTTAGGCGCCATTCATAAATCGAGCTATTGCAAGGTGAATTGTGACATTCGGATGTTACTCGGAGCTTGTTGGAAGCAGACACTACTGCGCCACAATCAATAAAGCACCTGAAGTTAAAGTAGATGGACGAATAGAGGAAATGTAAAATACCGGCCCTGACTCCTTGAGAAGGTGTATGAATACACACGGATTATAGTATACCATTGGAAGGTTTCTAAGAAGCTAACGTTGCTGTCGGGTATCCCCATGGGTGGTTCGCCATCTTTTTGAACTTTGTTGGTTCTCACTGTAACCATAATTTTTCAATGGATACGAGCTTCAGTTTTATTTGCACTGCATGTCTTACTTTACCACTACTTAAGTGTATAAAAGATAATAACAGTTATGTACGCAGCTTTTGCAAATGCCCAAAGAAAGTCTGAAGAAATTGACCAGCTCTCAATTGGCTCAGTTGTTTAGAGCGCTGCATGCACCACTACCGCAAAGGTCGTGGGTTCAAGGGTTCGAATCCCGTACAAGGCTGAATTTTTTCAAGCTTTCTTTTCACAACTGCAAAAGTTGCGTACATAACCAGACGATCTTCTATACTTTTAAATCTTAATTCTGCAATTGTAATGTATATTTAATAGTTATTCTACGAGGGCACGCTGGATATCGAATGATATAAGATAACGCGCCGAGTTGGTTATAATCATTAGATATCCAGCAAGCCCGAGTAGAATAATTGTTTTAGCCACTTAGCCACTATAATTGTTATAAAATCAAGAAAGAAAGAAAAAATGAAAAATGAGATGAAAAGGGAACAAGGATCGGTCACATGACTGAGCGAAAAAGGCGCTGCAGTGTTGTAGCGTTTCTTTCCAAAGCTGAATGAATCAAGGAAACTGCTCCGATGTGAACGAAGTGGCACAGGTTTTGAGGGAAAAAATCTTCTAATTTTTGGCTCTGAAATGTGTTACGTGTTTTTTTTCTTGAAACATCGTTGTAATCATCGTTTAAAGCGAATTGAAGCTGTACAATTTTACCATAGCTGCGGGAGTTGAACCGAACAAGTTTGTAATCCGTTCCACAACGGCGCCATCATGTGGCGACATGTGCCTGTTTGATCGAACTGAAGACAGAATTTGAACTTGAACAGGTAATTTCTATGCAGCTCAAAAAGAAGATTACTGTTGTGAGGAACGTCAGAATTCACCACCTTAGTTTGTTAAACGCAAAGCACAAAACGCAGCTGTTCCCAGTTTAGAGGTTGCGGACAGAATGGTTAAAACAACACTCAAACAACTGCGGGGAAACCGATTCAACTCATTTTTCATGGTATCCAATTTGTATCTAAACATTTGAAGCTTTTGGATCACAGAGCTACAACGAGGGAGGTAAACAAGCGTCAATTTTGCTTGGTATAGCTGAAAAAATGTCGCCCTTTCTTCCTTCTTGGCAGTTTGTTCAGTACTTGTTTAGACTACTTCTTGATTTTCGTAATGACCCGCCATGAAAGTGTGACAGTTATTATTAAATATAATGCTTCTCTCCCATTTTACTGGGTTTTATTTTATGTATTGTCTTGATATTTTGGAGTGGAAAGCCTTCCTGACAAACCTACCGTTTGTAACATGTTAATTAATGATCGACGTAAGCTTAACAATTGTAAACACAACACTAAATGCTTAGATTTGTATTTGTACACAGTTCTTGTCCTCCTAAGAAGTCAGGCACTCCGGAAGAATTTTGATTTGTGTCTCAGTAACGCTGTTGGAATTTTTGCTTAAAATAAATTAGCTCCTAAGTGATTTTTCTCGTCCATTTTTCTCGCCGGGTTGCTCACGGGGAAAAAACTTTCAGCTCACTTTGTTGTTGAGTGTTCATTGACCATATTTCGTCACAGCAGGTATATGAGCTGATAGCCTAGCTCCGTTTATCCAATCAAAATGCTAGAAATCCAATCTACCTTGTCGAGTTTTTAGTAATTTTATTTATTAAAAACTGAACTAGGTATATTGGATTTCTAGCATTTTGATTGGCTGAACGGAGCTAGGCTATCAGCTCATATACCTGCTGCGACCAAATATGGTCAATGAACATTCAACAACAAA
>Ga0126336_10000923_pt1 | contig 13964 bp, 11 predicted proteins | sample SidCmetagenome_FD_92530 | JGI IMG/M metagenome (GOLD analysis project Ga0126336, IMG submission 92530) | Coral microbial communities from El Islote,Puerto Morelos, Mexico - Siderastrea C C metagenome | ecosystem: Host-associated > Invertebrates > Cnidaria > Coral | place: El Islote,Puerto...
CTGAGGCCATGTCGAGTTACATATTCCATTTGCAGATATAACCCACACGTTTAGTTTAGTTTAATATTATGTGTAGTACATTTATGTTACTTGTAAATTTGTGTTATATCAGGGCTCCATTTACACTAGCTATGCTAAACTGGATGCTCCTGTATAAATATTGATTTAAATAAATAAAAATAAATGCAAAATAGGACCGATTTGTCAAAATTAGGGTAGTTTTCCTCTGGCTTTATTTCGAAAACGAAGTCGGTGACCCCCAGTTTTTTTTGTTGTTGTTTTGTTTTGTTTTTGGCATTTCTGACAGAGGTAACTCATCACCTGACTGTCGGAAAACTATGGAAAAATCTGTGTTGTGGAAGTTTTTCGCGTGTAAGTAATTTTAGCGATCACTTTTAGCCTGAAATGAAAATTTACAAGGCTCCAACGGGAAAGGACCTAGCTATGACCTCCGGGAAACTGACTGGTTTGTTAACAAGCTATGAGGCATTCTTGCTACGTAGGTCACTAATTGTGGATTCCAATTATCCCGCATGTTGGGAATGGGTGACGAAAGTTTTTAAAAGCATATAACACATAAATTATGGTTCATACAAGGAGTGAATGGAGTGGTCATTTCAATTTGTAAGCAATTTAAGCAATTCCTTTTTTTTAACCTGGAAAAAATTCATCACTTCAACGAGAATCAAGCCTATGACCTTCGCGATATTCGATACTGATGCGTTGCTCTTCTAAGCAACTGAGCTATGATCCCTATGGGCCTTGCAAGCGGGTCAAATCAGCTGTTATGAAAGACAACATCAACGAACGACAAAGAAGTTTCATGAACTGAAGAATGTATAACATTCAACAATCTTGTACGCAGATTCCTCAGTGGGCGATTGCTGCGATTGAATGGGTGGAGGGAGAAATGGATTGATAGGGGGTGGGTGGGTAGGTGGGTGGCCTCATAGGATTATTATTATTATTATTATTATTATTATTATTATTATTATCGATTATTATTATTATTACTATTACTATTACTATTATTATTAGCCGTTAAGTAATAACTCCTAAATTTCATGACGGAACTTGAATTTTCGTGCCAGCAGGAGTCATGTTACGCCGTTCTGTATTCGGTAAACGCACGCGAATCTTGCGTATATTTGGACGTGTTCTTGTGCGAACAGGACGGATATCTTGACGTTTTTGCTTGCAAACAGGATCAAGGAGAACGTAAAATGCGAGGTAAACATGTTTATTGAAGAGTTACATGCTTTTAAAATTACTTTAAATTTATGATACTTAAGCTACTGAGCTTTATGACAAAATCAAGTCTACTACATGTTTGTTAGTTTGATCCGCGTTGTCGGGTCCTCTTTGCTTTCTTTTTAAACCCTGGAACTTGCATCTCAGGTAGGACGCCTCGTACGGATCACAGGTTACCCAATGAACCTGCATACCCAGCGGCAATAGAATCCATACCGAGACGGGCAAGAACATCTGCAGCCATACTTGCATATCCATCTAGGGCACAGACCCCAGCAGCGTCCAGGTTTAGGAGCCGGAGCGCCTGATGAAAATAATAATGATACAAACTAGTTTGCTGCCTAATTAAAAATTACATTTTTGTATAAAACTATACCAATCTCTCTCTTCCAAATTTGACTGGCTCTGTAGTTTAAAATTAGATAAGAAAAATTATTTAAAGTAACAAAAGTATAGCTCTTTGGTGGCGGGAAATAGGAAACTCCGGTCTGATATAAGGATTGCAAATAGAGCCACAATTTTTGTCATAACTCGAGTAAAGATACATTTAAGTAGCTGAGTAGTTGTCAGCTTGCCTTTTTACCCTGAATGGCAAGGCTGGTTTTAGACTTGTTATCAGTTTCCTGGAGTTCTTCCGAGATATGGAATACTTGCGTCTTTTGTGGCCGGAAACTGGACAACATGCTGTAGTGGCTAGTCGAAATATTGTACCTATGTTGCGTCGGCTTTACTTCATTTTTCTAATTAAAAAAAGCTGGTTTATATTCTGGCGCTGTAAAAGAATTCTATTTGTTGAGATATTGCCAATGAAGGAACTTTCGGTCCTAATGGTTTGCAAGCATGCGCACGAAATTTACAATGTCGATGCCACGTCCGGCATTGCGCTCGCGCGTTGAGGAAGAAATGTAAAGATATATAGTACTGATGCGTGGGCACTTTAATATCTATGTACAGATTTAAATCTCTATAACATACAGGGAAAATTTTTCTGAAAACCTTCCATGCACGTCCAAACACGATCAGTCGGCCTCTTGCGATTATGTACTGACTAAATGCTCGGATGAACCCAATTTTTCTTTCGATGGATCACTTTCGAAATCGAGTATCTGCTTTTTATGAAAAATTCGGGCTTATTTCGAGTTACGAGGGCTGACTTTTCAAAATCATGGTATTTTTCCACAATTTTTATCTTTGAAACAAAGCTGGTAACCCCTAAGTTTTTGTATTTCTGACAAAAGCGTCTCATCACTTGAATATAGAAAAGTGAGGAAAAACTGTGTTGTGAAAGATTTTCGCTCGAGCGCCCCTAAATCTGCCCTATACGTTTTTCCGATATACGACCTGTGATTGTTTTTCCAAGTTCCGAAACGAGCATTATCAAAAACCCCGTAAGTTTGGCGGGGGAGCTGTAGCATTAAATAAGCTCACCCGTTAAGGGACACTTGAAATTGCGGTTATTAGAGACGTGAGACGAAAATTACCCAGATTTAATATAGAAAACATAACGTTTGATCCGACTGCTGCCATGATCTGACCCAAAGATACTGTTTAAGAATATTTTAGTTTCTACTTCCTTTTAATAGGTAAATTTATTGTAAATAAGTAGATTTTCATTTCTTTACATCTCGCGTACTGATAAGTAGAAAATATGGATATATAGGTATGAGCAAATCACATGCAAGTGACAAAGTTCTTAATATATGATGGTATAGATGAGACTTGACAGTGACAGGCTGCTAAAACATTTAGCACATCTCAAAAATTTAAATTGAGCTGAATTAAGACAAATTATACCTTCACTTGGTACAGCAAACATTGCAATGGCAACAGAAACCAACAGCAAAATCACCAGGCGATTCATCGTGAGCTGAACCTGAGAAACAACAATTTAGACAATGTATCATGGATGTCAAAGTGAGCAACTCCCCACCCTCTCGATTGTATTAGCGGGGTAAATTTTTGTTGGGGAGGGTCGGGGTAGTTTTAAGGAGGTTAACCTTATCTCAAAGAAGAGGGGCAAGATGTTATTTATGCTGATTACCAGAGCCACCTTATAAATGATCAGAAATCGATTCTTTGCAAGAAAAATTCGCCAGCGAGATAACTATTAGCATTGATTTGATTCACTCGTGCAAAGAGTTTCTGGAAAACTTAGAAACGCATCCCAGTTGCTTCGTTTATTTTGGGCGTGAGTCTGCGTGCAAAACCTTTTAATTTTGTAAGCCGAAAACATCTTTTTTACTTTATGAATTGATAGTGGAAAGCTACAAGGCCTTGCATAGTACAGTGAAAACAGAAGATACTAGAAAACAATACAAAGCTATGATCAACATTGTGAGAAAGGTAAATGAACAAGGGGAGAAATTATCAGCAAAAAGTAACAGTACCTTAAAATCCTTTATCTTGGCTGCACACTCTCTAAGACTGCAAAGGACTGTAAGCTTCTGACGCGTTTGTGGCCGCATACCCCAAATTTATACCAGACCTTCTAAAATCTTATTGGTCAAGGAACATGCCAAGCATTCAATATTAATTGTTAGCGGCAATGCTTTAAAGTGGTACAAGGTACGTAGCTGTAAGCACGTCTTACCCCAAGTGTAGGTCTTAAAGGGAGATCTATATAGCGTTGGCATTTGCAGAAAACGGATAAATGATTATATATTTGGATATCTGTTTTGCCTGAGACTAACTGAAATATTCACCACGGAACTCGTAGTATCTTTCCGCGTGACGTTCAAAGTTACGAAAAACCTTTTCATGGTACCACCCGCCATATCAGTTAAAGGTGCATGGGACAATTTAGTGTGCGAATGCGGATAGTTTCAATATACCACTAGTAATCCATTTTTAGAGGACCTTGATTGTGAGAAATAAAATCTCACAAAAATGTTTGACACTCTCCCAAAATATCACCTTCTTAGCTGACAGTAAAATAGAAATAAGTCAGTCTAAACGATTGCTCTGGTATTCTGGAATATGACAGTTATTTCATTAGAGCGCTGTGTGTTTGAAGACTCCCTGGTTCAGTCAGTAAATTCTGGTGCAAGAGATTTGTATATGGACGGATTACTTTAGTTTCAGGCACGAGGCAATCATCAGACTGTGCTGTTGGCGGGGGTGCAAATTCATAAATTCATATTTCGCTCTACAGTATTTGTATGGACAGATTAAAATATAAAAAAAAAAGCCAAGTCTAACTAGCAAGGCAAGAGAGTAAATTATAAACGTTGACAAGGGGTACGCTTACAAAGCAGCTTTTGTTACATGTTCTGAACGATCCATTGAATTTCAACTGTTTGATGTTGAAACACAGCCTTGCATTGAAACTGAAACGGAATTTCTAGAGGGTACGAGGGGGGAAGGGGATGGGAACAGAAAGGAGGGGGCACAGAAGGGAATGGAACCTGCAGACTCGGGGGCGAATTCTGGGAGAAAATGGCATTTGCCATAAGGGGTAAATTGGCAAACATAGGGAATAGAAGCTTTTTCTTTGGAAGTAATTTCGCATAATATTTGCAGTAGCAAGGGCACAAAGACAAGAAAGCCCCCGGAAGACGGAAGTAAGCTCAAACCATTCTCGACCCCCCCCCCCTCCGAACCCTACCCCATAAGCTAAAGTTTTGTCTAATTCAGCATATAATAGGCTTAAATGTTGAAAACTTAATAAACCATCTATCCACAATACCCAGTATTTTCTCTCTGTTTTAAGGTATAAAATTAAGGTATTTAAGGTATTTAGTTACAAAGCTCAGAATTTTGAGGTTGTGGTTTCGGTGGTCAAGCCTGGGTGCTTTTGGCCACCGTATTTATATGCCCAGGTACCGACCGATATAAGTGGCCCGCAGTTACATGGCGGATGCATTTATTCTGAAAGCTTCTCAAAAATGTTGTTATGAGCAGTGAAATGCGCCCTTATTCAGTCACAAATGGATATATACCTTGAAGCAAAATCTGATCGGCTGGCAAAAACACCAGAGGCCGAAACAATTCGAGATTATCATACAGAAAGAAACAAAAATGGCGATGCTTCTTCTCTCTACATAACCAATGATTAGTTAGTGTTAATTAACAGGAGAAGAATATTGGGACGTTGAGTGTACGCAGTGGCGCGGGTGAAATAATTTGGATGGAGGAGGAACAAGGAAGTTTATTTTAAGCTTAAATCGTACATGTCGTCCATTACTTAAACGACACTGCTACTTCACTGGAACACCAATATTGGAGGAAAGGTTTTTTTATGTTACAAAACTGGAAATATTGTACAGTGTATCAGGAATTCGCCAATTCTTGCTTACAAAGTCTTCTCGCGCTTCTCTGCACTTTTCAATTAGGCAATTTTCTATGTACCATGAAGGCCCTTGGCTACGTTTTACAATTCTCTGAATTCTGATATAGTTGGTGTGAACTCTTCCTATTATCTCTTTAAAGGAATAGCTTAATTCATTAACAGTATATGAAGAAAATGCTAGCATTGTAGCATGTAGCCGTTGCTTTGCTTATGTGATTTATTCTTGATGTATCTGTGTTCAATGAGGCTTAATGATTCATAACCCCGGTGGCTTACTTTAACCCTCCTTGTCACTATTATAATGTATTTATTAATGACTTCTATTCTTTTGCATTAAAAATGTGTCTGGCAAATAAATAACGCTCGATCATTCAAATACTCTCTGTAAGTCTCTGTATACAATATTGACTGTACATGCTGTTGTTACTTCCGCGTTTCTTTTTTAGCATTTAACGAACATATTGGCCATGTAGATACCCTCCCAGGCCAACATCGTAACCCAAGAATTAACTATTTCCGAATTTTTTTTAAAGAAAAATACAAGTTTTCACCATACCAGTTTTCATACAACGTTCCCTCCTGTTGTCGTTCAATCAGTGTATTACAATTACCAGTTTGAGGTACGAACTGTTAATTTAGCCCACAGAAAGTCACTGAATCCGTTCGAAATAACCAAGTTCGATGCAGGTGATATTAAATAACAGACATGACTGACAAAAGGGATTCTAGGTGGCGGCGATTTGGTGTATAGAGAAATACCGTTATAGCGGAAAAAAGAAACTGAAATCACCCTTCTGGTTAATTTTAATTTGAATTCACATCCTCCTAGTGTCTTCATCATTTTTCCAGAATGCTTGTTTCAACTTCAAGCAGCATTTTCCTTCCACAAGGTCGGTTAGCAAGTTCTTGTAATCCATGCGCCTCAAGCCTGCGGAATGCACTTTAACGATGAAATAAATACAATGATCTTCGAAGTAAGTAAGAAATTTAAGCATTTGTTTTTTCACAGCTTGAAAAAAATTTCAAGGCTGCAACTGGAATTGGACCCATAACCTCCGCAATACCGGTGCGTTACTAAGCACGTATCTAAGCTGTTAAGCCTTGATTTTAATATTCCGCATGAGGAATGAAATACGTAATTATTACATTAAAAACATACACGATGTGGTTCACACATGAAATGAATTGAACAATCGCGGTGCGTAAGAATTTCAGCATTTTTTAGCCGTAAAAAAAGCAAACTGAACGATTTTAAGCCTACAACGAAAGTGGAGCCAATGACGTCTGCGATACCGTTGCGTTGCTCTACTAGCTGAGCTGTGAAGCCTTGATAATTTGCACGCAGTTCAGTTAAGGGTGCTACTATTTCACAGATGGGATGGATGACGTATGAAATATATAAAAGGCATATAAATTTACTGCGGTTCAAACATTGAATTTATGGAATTATCTTATCGGTTTGACTGTGTAAGAATTTCAGCAACCGCTATTTTAGTTTGAAAAGAAGACGATTTCAAGTGGGAATGAAGGCAATGATCTCGGTGATACCAATAACCCACTATAGGCAGTATTCTCTCCAAACCCCCCCCCCCCGGTAATATGTCGCGTTGGCAGCGCATTTGAGAAAAAAATGTGTTTTCTTTGTCACCCACAAAGTCATATGCGATGTTGTTGAGGTAGACTGCATATACTTTTCTCAAGAAAAATCGATTTTTCTTGAGGAGAGAGGGGGCTGTACACGGGCGATGTATAAGGCTTTTAGCGACTGTCCCATCACTGTGAACATGAATCAACTTGACCGTCAATAAGCCATAGAAATTGTCTTTTCCCTGAAAAGCTGAAAAGAAGTGTTACGCCAAACTTAGAAACTATTACTAACTATACCTGGATACAAATATAACTGCACGTCTTTGTCGACGGTTGTTAACGGAGCTCCTTTGCGGCAGAAGGCCGCAGAGTGGATCACCATGGGTAAGCAAATCTGGTAACCTATCGATGCAAGAAATTTTGGGCTGACGTCAGTGTACGCCCGTCCGTACAGACTCTGGGGGAGGGAGAGGGGGGTTCCAAGGCAACCGGACGGGGCGAGGAGAATGCCATCTTTTCTTGGCGGGAAATCGCGCGGTACTTTTGGGCAACCAGCGTTTTTCTTGGCGGGAAATTGCATGACCATCGTCGCGTTTGAAAAAGAGGTTTCTTTAAAAGCTTACACTTATTTATCAAAACGACTGTTCGACGGTGTTGAAGCTTTCAACTTGAGAAAAAACATCGAATATCTATAAATGGAACGAAAAAGCTTAGAGCGGTTCTCGATGGAGTGTCGCAGGTGATTTACGTTTGCTTTGACTGTACTTTACTTCGCTCTGTGATTGGCTAAAAAATTTCGCGCCATTTTTTCGACAATCACAAGTAAAACCACAACTAATCAGCTCAACCGATCGTGACTCGCGCGTCTTCCCGCACTTGACGCCCGAGACGTGTTTGCTTCCAATTCTGATTGGTTCATTTGGTAATTTGCGTTTGTTGTGATTGGCTGAGGTATTTACATTGGTTCTACGACTCTCAATTGAAAACCGCTTTATTGTTACAATTTTGTCAAGAGGCAGTAACTGCGTTATTTAGAGCAAAATGTGTTTATTCGTAACATACAAACTCTTAAAACTGTTCTTATCAGGTTCAAACTCTTGAGCTCCGAGGCGAAAATCAGGGCTACATCTTCTTTAGTTTGATTTGCGTTATGGTTTTAATTTATGTTTCTTCTGTAAGCCTTGGAGTCGTTCCTCACACAGGGCACCTGATGAGACCACAGGCTACTTAAAATTGCATGTCCAGCTGCAATACCAGCAGCACCTACAATTACAACTGCAGCTGCTGCACCAACTGGGACACACACCGAAGCAATTAGATCGCTTTTGACGGCTTACAGCAGCTCCTAATAAAAATAGAATGGACAAGGCATGCATTAATCAGGTAATGCTTGCTGTATAATTATTGGCTACTAAACTTATACAAATCTAGGCGGTGAAGAGAAATTTCTAATGAGTGGCAAGAAGAAGGGATTCAGGGAGAAGGGATTGAGGTGTCAGGGGTCGGGAACCCGGCAGAAAAGTGGATGGGAAGTCTACGGGAAGTGGGATTCCCAGTGGGTGCAGGCACGGGGGGAGGGGGCACTTCCAATAATGGCCTATACGGGGAGGCTCCATCCGCTTCTGGTATATAAAAGGGTAGGGATTTCACGACCTGGTAGGGAAATCTGTCTTTTAGGTATTTAAAAGGGCCTTTAAATTAAAATATTTCGAGTAGACGCACCTTTTGACTGTATCATTTTAATTTATTAAACGCTACATGAAAACGACAAGAAGACTTCCTTCCAAGGATTTAGAAAAGGGATGCAGTGTTCTTAAGTAGGTATGTGAAAGGGGTACCATTTTTCAATGGAAAGTATACGATAGGGGTACCTTTTCTGTCAAAAAAAAAGGTATATAAAAGGGTAAGGGGTTGGACCTCGAGGCGGAGCTTCCCCGTATAAAACTTTGTTGAGTGCCCTCCCCTCCCCCGTGGGGTGCAGGAAGGGGAGAAGTGGTGAGCGTAATTAACAATAGAAAAAATGGGTTGAATGGATGACACGAATTTCTCAGATATTACCACAATGGAAGGTAGCGTAGAAGTTGAAAAATAGGCCCCAACCACAAGAGGCGATCAAAATATACGTACCTTCACTTGGTAAAGCAAACATTGCTACGAAAACAGCAACCAATAGCAACATTGCAAAGCGTTTCGTCATGATCTGAACCTGAAGAGCAAAAACAGGGACCATGTTTGTTGGCGAGGGCGTTTTTCCTCTTAGATGTGGGGCTTATCCTTGGAACATTTGTGGCACTGAGTGCTGCCATAGGATAAATCGGATCGAAGTAAAGAAGTAAAACTGATCATGATGTTACTTTAAGGGTTTAGGTGACATTCCTTTCTTAAAGGCCAATACTGAAGAAAAATAATCCTATTGAGTTTTTGAAGTTTGGACTGACTCTTCATAAGGTGAAAGTTGCTTTTCTGTTCTTCATTTGGCCGAGATAGAACTGAATCAGGTAGAAATTTGCGTGAGGATTATATTTCGTCGCTGATATATGGTGTAACAGCTTCCCTGAACAGGTTTGTAAGTAGTTTCTGTATTCAGCTTTAGATCTTCAGATAGGGTCATTTGCCCCGTTTTGTTAACAAATCGTTTCGCGCTGCGTTCCGCAAATTTTGAAAAGAGTACAAACATGAGATGAAATACACCTCGTTGGCCTGGAATTCGAAGTCAAAGATCATCTTGTTTTCTGAAAACGTATTGAAATGCTTAAAATGTAAGATAACCTGTAAAAATTGATTTTGCTGGTCGAATCTGTGCGGTACAGGTGTCTTTTGAAGTATGCAGTCACCGGATTTGTTATTCAGTTTCTCCATACATTTGTTTCAAATCTTTATCCTTTGTTTGTTCTCCATATCTTTGCTTCAGAACTCAGTGGGTTTAAGATTGCGTACATTCTAAGTCCCTGCCGTGAATCTTTTAGCGCATTTTGCTGTACAATACTCAACGTCAAATGTCAAAGATGGTAAATGCTTTCCAGTGTCACTATGATTTTCAAGGGATACATAACATGATAAAAGGTATCTTAAGGAAGGAGAGGCTTACGTCCATATAGGGTAACTCAGGGTAGTCGAATGTTTCCAGAGTTTTAGCTTTACACCATGAAAAGCAAAGCTCATGTTTTGATGGCTGAGGCTTGATGCCATGAAGTTGCAACACGCAAAAACGAAACGAACTTGTCTAAAGCCAGGTGAATCCTATTATGCTTAAAATTGATCATATAATTATTTCTCCTTAAAGTATCGGTACATTCCCAACAGGCCGTTGAGTGAGAATGATAAAATATCATTAACTAGGGAATGACTATATATGCTCATAATCAACACAGTAACGTTGAGAAATTAAAATTAACAGCTAGGGGCTGAGAAGGTTTAACTTTGCCGGATTGTGTACCAGTGAGAGCTACAAAAAAAAAACACAATAAAAGGAGGAAGACTAGACACAATCGCAAAATACCTACTTTCAACACAGTAGCAGAGAGATTGTAGAGACGTCGTTTCTCGTCTTTTCAAGTTTTGCTCTCCTCTTTAGCTTTTGGAACTGCCGTTGCGCTCTTATATACGATTTCCTTAGACTGTACACCACGTAGTGTAATGAATTCCTTCATGCACAAGTGGAATTGTTTGGTTGGATATTTAGGTCATTTCAGCAATCGCGGATTGTTTTGAACGCTGAACTAGCTACTGTAGGCAAACACGTTTTTCCTTTGGTACGTCTGTTTCAGCGAAGTTGCAATATTATCGTATGGGAAGCTAAAACTATTTCCTTGTTTCACTTGTTTTCAGTTATTCTCCACTTTTCAGTTCCTCAGAGTTCTTCCTTGTGTTTAAAGTTTGACAGCGCAAACGCAGACGACGTTCACATACAAGGAATACCATGCACGCATGCGCATTTGAAGTGGCGTTTTGGTTTGAGTCAGCGATCTTCACGCGTGCGGTAAATGCAAATACAAACCAAGAAAAACGCAAGCGAAAGAGTGGAAAAATTCTTTTTCTCGTGCTTGCGTCTGCATTCACGCTTGCATAAGTGTACGTTGAGGTGGTCCCTATCATTCTTCACAGACGAAAAAAAAGTAATTCAGTTTGGTTCTATAACCACCTACATAATGTGTGGCTATAAGTACAGCCCTAACGAACACTGAACTAATTTGAAAAGCAGTTCTTATTTCAATGTTCAGATATCATTAATGATCATGGACTGAATCTGCAAAACAGACAATTTACACTCCCCGCTTCATTAGTGTGATAATTCACTCAAAACCAGGAGAGAAAAGGATCTTATTGATGGAAAAAATGCCTGAGGAAAGGGGATAAGAGGATGTTCAGTCTTTCAGTATGCTTTGTGATGGTACACGACTTACGGATATTAAACCGATATTTTGTCCATTATGTTTGCAATCAAACATAACGGCGCTGGATCGTGCTTAGAGCTGAATTCGTTTCAGCGAAAGCAGAACATATATTTACCTTTTTTTTTCTTTCATAAGCTCAGGCTGTAGCCTTTGTTCGATATGTTAGAGTTTTTTTTACCTCTTGGCTTTCTGGCCAGCTTACATATTTACCATAATTATTTCGTTTGGCTTGTGTGTGCGTTTGTTCTAGTCAAGTCTATTATAAAGGCAGATGAACTTTGAGAAATTCGCAAATTTTCGTAGAAAGCCTCAGTCTTAATCGTATGTAGTTTTCTCGAACTTGGGCTAATGTCTCGTGCCCAGTTCCCAACGTAATCGAATAAGTATTTAGGCCGATCGCTAGTGCGAAGTCTCTCTCGAGCTGCCTCGTCCCCAGGCGCCGGTTTAGCGCGGGCAAACAGGGAGCGCAGGGTGTCGTGGGAAGGATGCAAAACGCAGTGCACGTATCCCACAAAGCCACGCGCACCATCATACAATGAGGAGGGACGCCTGGGGATGAGGCAGTCTCTCGAGTGAACATTAAGGTCAATCGCGAATGGGATCTCGCCACTGCCAGAAAAAAAAAAACACGTAAATGGCCTGCCTTATGTCCTTTAAAATGAGTTCTGAATAAAGCTGTTTGGTTAGAAATAGTTTGAATATAATGTATTGACTTCTTGCTGTCTATTTAGCTTGCCGCTGAATTTTATGGAGAAAAGGGGGAAAGACTACAACAAACATTTTTGTTCAGTTAACCGTTTCAGTGGCGTATTGCCTGACTCTTTCGTCTCCTTCCTTTACTTCTGAGATTATAACGTAGCCTAAATATAACTTGAAACTTGTAAAGTTCAATCTGTGGATCGCTACCTAGTACGAGCGTATAGTGAACAACTTTAGGCTCTCGGTTATTCATTACATTTAATATTTTGATTTCCTTTGGTAAGATCTCTTATTAGCAAAATATACCAGCTTGTGAAAGTGATCGTGACTTACATTTTGAAGTGGAAAAGAAATTTAGTCAAGGGTCCTTCAGACGTAAATATAATTTCGGTCATTATTAATTTACCCAATTTACCGCTTTCAACTATTTAAGGAATTTACGCTGAAAGATTTTTTTCCCGAAGAAGTAACTATGTGAATGTTGTTTTTCGCTTTCGGCATGCATATGAAACTTTTACAGAATTCACCTGAAGGAAACGTAAGACAATCCGCTATCAATTTTGCTGTTGTGGTACATAGAGTGATTGACTTAATGCATACCGAACAAGTGAACGCATCGGTCGAGCACTCCGAGAATACACCACGGTGGTGATACCTCGGAAGCAATCGGAAACAATCGGAACCAGCCCGACAAGTTTATCGCAAAAATTAAATAAGATTTTTTATTTCAATAGCCAGCCTGTTTGTCTTGTTCCTTTACGATCTCTGTCGCCTTGCGGGGCCGTAGCTACCATGAGGCTCAATGGGAAGCACTCGTCGTGTCTGTATTTCTTGAAACCTGAATTTAATTTGTAGCAAAATTTTGTCTTTTAGCGCGGCAAATGGCAAATGACTGCGTTATTTTGTCGTTTTTTAAATAAAGAAGTGCATAATATGAACTGTAGAGTAAAATATGTTTATTCATGATATACAAATTCTTACTTTTGAACTACTGAACTCCGAGCTATGTCTTCTCAAGTTTAATCTGCGTTATTGTTTAATTTTTGTTTTTTTTCTGTAAACCAGGGAGTCGCTCTTCACACAAGGCGCCTTATGAGATCACAGGCTACCACTCTACCACTGGCATGACCAGCTGCAATACCAACCACCACCAATTTGAGGCCTGCAATAACATGTGCAGCTTTTGCACCAACTAGGACATGCACCCCAGCAACGGTTCCATTGTGGAGATCGCTTGTGGCGGCTAACAGCAGCTTCTGATAAGAAGAAAATAAATAGAATGAATGGGAAAAACATGCAGAAAAACTATATGGCAAGATTGATCCTTACGGCAGTAAACGAAACACGCAGAAAAAGAAAACAAAAAAGGTCGATATATAAAGTAACAATATACGTGAGAAAAAAATTGCCAGATATCTCGGTTTGCAAACAAACGAAATGAGCTGAATGGATTGAATCAGTTAACTATGAGCTGAATGGGGAGGGAGAGCTGGGTAGATCGTTGAATGGGTAGATGGGTGGCTTGATAGGTGGATGCCTTAACAAGTGAGTGGATGGAGTGAATGGATGGGTGGCTGCTTGAGAGGGAGGGTAGATGGGTGGCTGGCTGCATGGGTGGGTGGGTGGTTGGGTAAGGCGTAGTTGATGGATTGCACAGGGTTTGAGGAGGTGGCTGCATGGATGTGTGTGGATGGATAACGAAATTAAAAAGCAACTACAAATCATGAATTTCTAAGATATTGCCA
>Ga0126336_10000924_pt1 | contig 13963 bp, 10 predicted proteins | sample SidCmetagenome_FD_92530 | JGI IMG/M metagenome (GOLD analysis project Ga0126336, IMG submission 92530) | Coral microbial communities from El Islote,Puerto Morelos, Mexico - Siderastrea C C metagenome | ecosystem: Host-associated > Invertebrates > Cnidaria > Coral | place: El Islote,Puerto...
GTGATTTCGTCAATAACTTTTTGTTTGCAATGGACCGGTCTACCACCTAGTTTATCTGAAGAAGTCAGAGGACAATTAAAATCACCTCCAATGATAATATTCTCTCCAGAAAAGGGGAGTAAAGCATCCTGTAAGTTTTTGAAGAACGTTATTTGTTGCGCGGAATCATTCTGCGCGTAAATGGTAACTAAAATTAGGTGCGAATCATCAGCTTTCAGATCTAAAATAATGAATCTTCCGTTTTTGTCTTTAATGCAATTTTCTACCTGACAATCGAAATGTGGATTCATTAAAAACATAACACCTTTGCTGTGTTTACTACCATGGGCAGCATAGACCTTTCCACCCCATTCAGCTTCCCACGAGCTTATGCATTTCTTGTCACTATAGGTTTCTTGTAATAAACAACACTGTGCACCCTGGTGGTGCACCTGAATAGTTTTCTTCGCTTGATGGATTGATTAATTCTCCTGACGTTTAACGAGAGTGTTTTAGTTGAAATGGTTCGGAACTGAGCGCAGCCGTTTAGCAAAGATTAATAAGATAAACTGTAAGTACATACCTGAAAGTCTTCAATTTTGTTGATACTGATCGATGGGAACAAATAAGTCGTTTATGACAGACCCTTGACACCACTAAAAAACAAAAATACCAGCCAACAAAAGAAAAACTACAGCACACAATAAACGATTGAGACATGAGAGCCCTATGTGGCTCGATCACTAAATAGCCAAATCGATTTGTGTCCTGGCTGAGAGAATAGCTTTGCTACGAAAACCCAAACAAAAGCCGACGGAAGAGAGATCTATGTAAAACAGTCCCATGCATATTTAGGCTCCAGAGGTAATCACTGTTCGCTAGTAGAGACAGTGTGTGGCTTAAATCGCTGTTCATTGATGTAAAGCTTATTGTAGAGTAACTTTGCGACTTGACTATTTTCCTTGGCGTCTTTCAAAAATGGAACAAGACGCCTTCTTTCGTCAACAATCTCCTTAGGAAAGTCACGAGCAATTGCGAAATCAGTTCCCCGAAGATTTTTTGCTTTTGACAAAAAATTCCTTGTCCCTGTGGAAAGTGAACTTAGCCATTAGTGGTCTTGGTTTCCCTTCAGAGGCGCTTGGTTTTTCGACTCGATGAACACGTTCGAACGAGATGTCGTTAGCGTCCTCTTTGTTCAGCCTAAGCCTGACTTCCATAAAGTTGCGAAGAATAGATTGAGATTCAGTAGACGTTTCATCTTCTTGCTCTGGAATATTGAAAAAGTTGAGATTGTTACGACGGCTATGGCTTTCGAGCTTAATTGCCCGTTGCTGTTGTTCTTCAGCTTGCTTTGTTAGCGCTTTCACACCTCCTTTTAGCTCACTGATAGCCTTGTCTTGATCTGCTACCTTCTTCTCCAGAGTTGTAATTTCAGAATTGGCAAAATCAAGGCTTTCTTCTAACTCTTTGTTTTTGATTTCCAGATCGCTTTGCTTCTGTTTTAGGCTTTCAATTTCTTGAATGGATCGTAAAGCCTTGTCAAGTTTCTTCCCCATTGAAGCGATCGAGTTCGCCATACTTGCGCAATCATGACATGAACACGCAGCCGACTCATTTTCCTCGCTGGTTTGTGACCCCTTACGTCTTTTTCTTCTTTGGCGTCTGGAGTCTTCTTTTACTTCTTCTTCCTCCGACATTTTCTGGTTTTGGGTTCTTAGAAGAACTTACATAGTGAGCGACGGCGGAGCGCCAAAAGGTGCGTCCGTCTTCGGTCAGCTTTAACGATGTATGCACGCTTGTTGACGATATCTAAGAGGTGATTCCAAGGTTTCAATGGTGTGTTAAGACAGGCTTTCCACTGGCAACCAAGAACGCGTTAAGCTTTGTGGGATTGAGTGTATGTTAACGCTGGCTCTGCTATCAGCTGACAGCTCACTACTCCTCGCTCTGTTTGTTCGGGGTTTCAACGACCTTTTCGTCTAACACGATCGTGATATTTCTAATCGAAATGTAATCTGAATGATGTAAGTTTCAACCCTGAAATAATGGCCAACTGACGTTTCGGCAGTAATGCCTTTATCACGGTCTGAAAACTGTAATAGTTTGTTGATTTGGTACGCAAAAAAAGACAAGAAATTGAAATATTCGACAATTCGAACGCACAGGAGAGAGTACGTTCGCGTCAGTCTAGCATACAGTCACAAAGAAAGAACGTCTTGGTTATGACCCTCGGCGCAAAGGTGTTGTATCTAAAGATGTAGCGCATTTCATCGCTTTTTCTCCAGTTCTTCTCTTCCCACTGTGATTATTGCAACCAACACATTCTACAGTCTATGGCCCATACTCGAAGAACGACCTGGTACTGGCGGAGCAACTTTCTCCTTAATCACGTCCAGCCGATGCTCCTGCGGTCACCAGGCCGTCGTCCTGTCTCTCTAATGTAGACTATGCCACGACATTTATGGCAAAAGTAACGATTAATAAGATAGGTTGTTAGTTATACATGTAAAATGCCCGAACTTCTTGATTTGTCGTCCAATGGTTGTTGCTTCGATAGTATCACGGGAATTAACAAAGGAACAGAACCGGCAGTCACTTCTGTTGCAAGGGAATGTCTGCACAAATACTAGTTCAAATGCTAGCTCATCTTCTTCTAGCAAGAAATTTATAAAACTGTGGTTCTGGGACTAGCCGTTGCGAGGAGTGGGCTACTGGTCATCACATTCTAATGAGACAAGACTTTAAATGAAAAGTTTAAGTTGGGATGGAAATACAGTTGCTGACACATGTCTTTTAAAGGAGAGTTTTACTAGCTTCAGTTGGGCGAACACCCTGCCAAATTGCTTATGCGCACGCCTTTCGACCCGTCTAAGCTTGTAGATTGGCTGGTTTTTCCCGCATCTTCTACACAGCTGCACTTCGGACTTTGTCCCAGTTTCTACAGGGGCCAACTCCAGGCGAACCCTTTTTCAACCGTATTGGATGAATCTTGCAGGAATCGTACACGCAGCTCTTATTACAAACTGTTGTTTTTTCCAGGGTGAGCCAGGAACATCGGTTTTTGCCCCTCATTCTTGAATGGTATATTGGTGGTGGACAAATCTCAAATTTTTTAAAAGCACCTTTGACCTTTGTGGGGAATGCACGATAACCCAGCCGATAATAACCCAAAACGTTTTTAGAGAGATAAGTCAGGAGAAGGGAAGCACAGTGTGACGTGCACAATGACGAAGTCCTCCGCAAGAAGAGTTCTGTTCTCATCTTAACTGTGATGGTCACTGATGGCATCGTTGGAGCAAATACAAGACTCCTAATGGCCTGCCCAATACAACTAACAATCTGTTAATCTACCAGAGAAACCAGCTTCGTAAAACGGACGTTGTGGTACATGAAGGGAAGCAGGAAGGAAAATTATCAATGAATGTCCAATGTGTCAGAGAAGATTCAGGCGAAACCAGCCACAAAGGAAATGGCCATTTCACCCATTAGGAAAGGTTGGAAGTTACCATGAGGTCATTTCCCCATTCTGCCCCAGATTTTTGCAGCTGTGCCCTATGTGACCGTACAAGGCCGTGGAAAAGTTTGAAACAAACCGTACATGTGCCTGTTTTGTTACTTTTCAAAAACTCTGCCGTCCCCCACATATGGCGTGGTTTTCTAAGTTTCTTTACTAGCATAAGGATAAGAAAAGGGTGGCCGCGTGGTATGCTCGCAGACAATGGTACCAACTTTTTGGCTGATCACAAGGAAATTCAACAGTTACTGAAGCAAATCGATCGACACAAAATTCAGATGGTGAGTTCTCACAAAGGACTCATTGGGCAGTTGCTCATTTTTGCGAGACGTTTTGAACGAATGTTCAGATCCAAAAATCGTGCTGTGAACGCCATCATGAGAAACTTGGACTTGGCGACTTCCGCACGGTTTTTACAGGTGTGAAGTACTTAAGTTAAAAAGTTATCCAAATGACGAGCTTGGATCAATTTCGTGGATGTCTGCACGTACATGTCCAGCCAAAGAAGACAGTGAATTGACTGATACAAAGTTTGTCAAACTTTCATACAACTTTATTAGCATCCCCTTTTACATATAAGGTATATCCTAATAACTAACATTATATTAATGATATGAATTTTTCTTAGTCACAGTATTAAAGAATCCTTATCATAAAACTATTGGTTGAAATCTATTGTGAAGAGGCATTTTATCTTTACCAAGCGTGTGCAACTGACTTATTCAGAATCTATTAAAAAAGGTTTTAAAACTCCTTTAGCCTTTAACCAGTGTGATATTATAGAACCCGGATAGCATAAAAAGGAGCTTCTTTTTGAACACGTTTAGTCACATGTATGGATACAAGGCAAAACAAAAAGAATGCTTTAAGTTAAGCTACATTAGCCAATACTAGGCAAAGTACCAAGCTTTCATCGTTTTTAGACAACAGACGACTGTTTTTAAAAGAGACTGTTTTTATCAAGTTTGGCAGCATTTGCCAATACAAGCCAATACACACCAAAACAAGTTGTAACACGCTGTTTTTGTTAAGTGTAAGCACAGTTGCCAAAAGCTGCCAGAACAGACTGCTTTCCACCAGTTTAAAAACATTTTAATGGCCATACAAGTCAAAACACACTGATTCATCAAGTTAAGCTACATTTGCCAAAGCTAAGAAAAACACACTATTCTCTTTGGCCGAAGTTCCCAAAGATGTCAAAGCAGGCTCTTTGCAACAAGTTGAGTTACATTTGCCCATGCACGGCAACACACACTGTTTTCGTCAACATAAGGTAGATTTCCCAAAACTAAGAAAAATACACTGTAGTTTTCATCAAATTTGGGTAAAGTTCCCAAAGCCAGCCAAAACAGACTGTTTTTAACACGTTTTGCACCATTGGCCCATATAAGCAAAAACACATTGTTTTCTTTAAGTTTGTCGACACTTGTCGATACCAGCGAAACCACACTTTTTTTCGTCAAGTTAAGCCACGTTTCCCAAAACACTCAAAACACACCCTGTTCTTATCAAATTTGGGCAAAATTGCCAAAACAAGGCAAAACAGATTGTTTTCAGCAAGTTTGTCAACGCATGCCGAAGACAAGCGAAAACACAGTTTTTATTAAGTTAAGCTACATTTGCGAAAACTAGCAAAAACACGCCATTTTTCTACAAGGTTTGCAACATTGGCCCAGGCGAGGGAAAACAAATTAGTTTCATGAATTTAAGCGACAGTCACCGAACCTAGGAAGAACACACTGTTTTAATTCAATTTGGTCACAATTGCCAAAAGCAGTGAAAACAGACTGTTCTCACCAATTGCAGCCACATCCACCAAAACTAGGTAACATACACTGTTTTCGTTAAATTTGGGCGAACTTGCCAAAACTAGCGAAAACACATTCTTTTCATCAATTTAAACGACAGGTACCAAATCTAGGAAGAACACACTGTTTTCATTCAATTTGGTCACAATTGCCAAAAGCAGTCGAAACAGACTGTTCTCGCCAATTGCAGCCACATTCACCGAAACTAGGTAAAATACACTGTATTCATTCAATTTGGGCAAAGTTGCCAAAACTAACGAAAACCGATTGTTTTCATCAATTTAAGCCACATTGACCAAAAGAAAAGAAAAACACGCTGGTTCTGTTCAAATTGTCCAAAGTTAGCCAAAAACCGACTGTTTTCTACACGTTTCGCAACATTTGTCCAAATAAGCAAGAACACTGTTTTCGTAAAGTTTCGTGATACTTGTCCATACAAGCGAAACCACATTGTTTTAATCAGTGGAAGCCACATTTACCAAAATGTGCAAAAACACGCTGTTTCTATTAAATTTGGGCAAAATTGCAAAAAATAAGCCAAGGCAGACTGTTTTCAACAAGGTTGTCAACACATGTCCAATAAAAGCAAAAACACACTGTTTTCATCAAGTTAAACTACGTTTGCCAAAACATTCAATATGATCAAATTTGCCAATGGCGGTCAAAACAGACAGTTCTCACCAATTGCAACCACATTCACCAAAACTAGGAAAAATACCCTGTTTTCATTCAATTTGGGTAAAGTTGCCAAAACTAGCAAAAACACATTCTTTTCATCAATTTAAGCGACAGTTACCAAACCTAGGGAGAGCACACGGTTTTCATTCAATTTGGTCACAATTGCCAAAAGCAGTCAAAACAGACTGTTCTCGCCAATTGCAGCCACATTCACCAAAACTAGGTAAAATACACTGTTTTCATTCAAATTGGGCAAAGTTGCCAAAACAAACGAAAACCGATTGTTTTCATCAATTTAAGCCACACTGACCAAAAGAAAAGAAAAACACGCTGGTTCTGTTCAAATTGTCCAAAGTTAGCCAAAACAGACTGTTTTCATCAAGTTAAACCACGTTTGCCAAAATATACAATATCCTTAAATTTGCCAAAGGCGGTCAAAACAGACTGTTCTCACCAATTGCAGCCACATTCACCAAAACTAGGAAAAATACCCTGTTTTCATTCAATTTGGGTAAAGTTGCCAAAACTAGCGAAAACACATTCTTTTCATCAATTTAAGCGATAGTTACCAAACCTAGGGAGAACACACGGTTTTCATTCAATTTGGTCACAATTGCCAAAAGCAGTCAAAACAGGCTGTTCTCGCCAATTGCAGCCACATTCACCAAAACTAGGTAAAATACACTGTTTTCATTCAATTTGGGCAAAGTTGCCAAAACAAACGAAAACCGATTGTTTTGATCAATTTAAGCCACATTGACCAAAAGAAAAGAAAAACACGCTGGTTCTGCTCAAATTGTCCAAAGTTAGCCAAAACAGACTGTTTTCATCAAGTTAAACCACGTTTGCCAAAACATTCAATATCCTTAAATTTGCCAACTTTAGGCGGTCAAAACAGACTGCTCTCACCAATTGCAGCCACATTCAGCAAAACTAGGAAAAATACACTGTTTTCATTAAATTTGGGCAAACTGCGAAAACTAGCGAAAACCAATTGTTTTCATCAATTTAAGCCACATTGACCAAAAGAAAAGGAAATCACGCTGGTTCTGTTCAATTGTCCAAAGTTAAAACAGACTGTTTTTTACACGTTTCGCAACATTTATCCAAATAAGCAAAAACACTGTTTTTTTAAAGTTTCGCAATACTTGTCCATACAAGCGAAACCACACTGTTTTAATCAATTGAAGCCACATTTGCCGAAATGTGCAAAACCACGCTGTTTTCTATTACATTTTGGCAAAATTGGAAAAAACAAGCCAAAGCAGACTGTTTTCAACAAGTTTGTCAACACATGCCCAATACAAGCTAAAACCCACTGTTTTCATCAAGTTCAACTACATTTGCCAAAACATTCAATATGGTCAAATTTGCCAAAGGCGGTCAAAACAGACTGTTCTCACCAATTGCAGCCACATTCACCAAAACTAGGAAAAATACCCTGTTTTCATTAAATTTTTGGCAAAGTTGCCAAAACTGCGGAAAAGCGATTGTTTTCATCAATTTAAGCCACATTGACCAAAAGAAAAGGAAAACAAGCTGGTTCTGTTCAAATTGTCCAAAGTTAGCCAAAACAGGCTGTTTTTAACACGTTTTGCAACATTTGTCCAAATAAGCAAACACACTGTTTTCGTAAAGTTTCGTGATACTTGTCCATAAAAAGCGAAACCACACTGTTTTAATCAGTTAAAGCCACATTTATCAAAATGTGCAAAAACACGCTGTTTTTATTAAAATTGGGCAAAATTGCAAAAAGCAAGCCAAAGCAGACTGTTTTCAACAAGTTTGTCAACACATGCCCAATACAAGTTAAAACACACTGTTTTCATGAAGTTAAACTACGTTTTCCAAAAATAGTATCCATTATCAGATTGCTTTGGATCAGATGATATAAACCCAAATCATTCTCAGTGGGGTGATGGACACTCCGACGAAAAAAAGGTTTTCTTCTCTCTAGTACGATTTGCAGAAAAAGAGGTCTAGAAAGAATTTTGAAGAATTTATATATCGATGGGTTATCTCAACGGCGATACTGGCCCACGAAGCCTTGCTGCGTGGGCCAGTGAGCTTGGGCCCAGGGAAGCGAATCGGCGCATAAGGTTAACACAAAGGAGTACAACCTCACGCTGCCATCACACACGTATCGCCCAATAATGGGCTTCAACATGTTCAAATCTGGGACAACCTTGGCCGCGGGAGGGGCCTTAAAACGTACCAGGTACGCCTGGACGGTCGTAGACTTGGCCGACCCTCTCAGAACAAAGGAGTCTGATAAAGTTGCCAGTGCCTTCCAAGCGTATTACAAGCGTGGGCCATTAAAGTGGCAAAAGATTCTAACTTGTGGACCCTGGACGCTGTATGTGGGTGTTGTGAGCAGCGTGGCGTCTCCTTCCGGTGTGGCATCCGAGATCTGCACCTAGACCAGGCAATCGTTGAACGGTTTGACTGCACACTCCCCAAACGGCTGTCTCGGCTTCCACATTGCCCGGGAGATGCGGCTTCCTTCTGGCCAGAGGTCCACTGAGTGGGTTGTATGGGTGCCTTCGGCTGTATCGCTATGACTTTCTTGACGGGAAAAATGCCTTCAGCTGCTGGCAAGGCAATAACAGTGGCACAAAAGCCCTCCTCTCTGGTTGCTGGCCGCCCAGTTGGCCTGGAGGAGAAAAGCTCCCCTCGGGTGTTGGTGTTCGTTATCTCTACCAGCCTGACAAGCTCGAAGGGGTTTGCCGCAGGGCAACAGAAACTGTGTGTTCTTTACAGGTTTACAGGTTAAGGCGCGCGGTCCCCAAGCACGGCGAGCCGGTGCTCTACTATTTTTGGGGAGGCCGACTAGAGGCTTTGTCAGGGAGGAGGTGCATGTGGTGCTTCTGACATTCAGCTGCCGCCGAAAAACGGTTTCCAACTTGTTAGTGGCTTCGCTGCGATCATCGAGCGTTGTCGCCATAAACTAGAGTGTCCGCGCCATTTTGTGCGTTCTAGCGGTTTAAGTCAAAGGGGGAGAGTGACACCTTGTTAAGGTGTTGCGCATAGAGGTGGTGACCCTCTGAACGCAGAACATCCAATCCGTGGCGAAAAGTCTTGTCGAGGAGAGCCTCTTTGTACCCTTCGTAGCGGATATGCTTTTTATGACACGCCTTTTTACGCCTTTGGCTTCATGTTTTTTTAGCCAGCCTCGAGGATCGAGTAAATTTGGGCCGGAGGCCCCCATATTCAGCGATCAGGCGTCCGGTACACTCATCCTTCATCTTCCCAAGAACCTTCTTATTCTCTGCGCCATAGAGCAGGTGGTCCTTGCGGAATTCCGAGGTGTCATAGAGGTGGCGGTACGCAGCCATCTCCTCGTAGACGTTCTTGGTTTCGATATCGAGGAGGATCGAGTCTGTATCCGTGTACAGGAGAGTATATGTGAGCTCAATTCTGTTAATTTTATGCACATCAGATACGGCCGCGGAGCCGCCGCCATCTTGGATGAAGCGGGTCTAAACCCTAAGCCGGGATCCCTCGTAACCCTAAGCGGCGGCCATCTTGGATTGAACCCTCGTAACCCTAAGCGACGGTTTTAAGCGGCCATCTTGTTTTAAGCAGCCATCTTGGATACCCCTAATTTTTTCCAAGTCTCTTAACCCTAAGAAAGAAAAAGAAAGGTGCGCCTACCGGGATTCGAACCTGAAGAAGATTTGAAGACATGTCCAATTAGTAACCTAATACTTACCTGACTGCGCCAAGCCCGGGCTGACTGAGTCATGACTTTGTTTTGTTCTATTACTAGGTTGTCAGTCTCTCGCGAAAAAAGAAACGGACCAGGACTCCTAGCTTTATTCGAGATATCGGTAAGCCCACTCGCCTGTAGGTTCGAGCGAACCAAGGCTCCCGCTGAATAAACTCTAGTTACCTGGTACTTTGTATTAGGTACTTGATCGTCTTATCTATGACTTTTTATTTTGAATCTTATCCTTATGGGATAGACGGTAGACGTAAGAAATGCAGAATGGCGCAGTGGCAAGCGTACTGGGCTCATAACCCAGAGGTCCGGGGATCGAAACCTCGTTCTGCTATTTTTCTATTTTTTTAGGTATGGGCTTAACGGGTCCAAATGTAAACAACGAGGTAATGAGGTTCGCTAAATCTTTTAAATTTGATGTCACCCATTAAGAGCGGGCCCGGTAGTGTAATGGTAACACATCTGACTCCAGATCAGAAGATTATAGGTTCGAATCCTATTTGGGTCAACTTCTTTTTTTAATCTTAAAAGTTTAGAAAAAAGCTCCTAAGAGATTTCTCAATCGAAAAAGGATTTTTCTATCATACTTTGTGGTCATAAAATTTTATTTTATTTGGTGGTTCCTAAAAGAACCGTTGTAATTGAGTCGCAAGCGTTTCAAGCTTGAGACCGAAGGCAATTTCTCTGACATTATACAAATTTGCTCCAGGTTGTCTAAATTGTGAGGTTAAACGGTCGTAAAGATTTTTGCTGCGGTTTCACTCGCCTTTGTCATACCGCTTTGAGCGGTAAAATCGTTGTGGTTCTTTAACCAGTGAAAAACTAAAAAAGTTTCCTGCTTAGGGCAATGAATAAACTTCATGGTATTTATTTTATGATGTCCGCATGATCTTCCAGGGGGGTAATGGCTAGACCAAAGGAAATCGGCTGTAGGACATCCAAATGCTTCTAAATCCACACAGGGTAACCCTATGTTTTTTAAGATTTCTTTTTCAATCTGACCTCCTTTGTAAGCAATTAAACCGTTCTTGTAAAGCGCCCGAATTACGCCCTCTACATCTCTTTGCGGCAACGCGGCTTCTTTGTAAGCGGCTTCCTTGTAAGCGGCTTCGAAGCGTAACCCGTGAACATGTCGGTACACGTATTTCACGTTTCGTCGGTCTTTGTAGCCAAGATCACCGTATCTCAACGGTGAATAAAAGTGTTGACTGTCGTTTTCACCCTTGATAGTACACCAACCCAACTAAAAAAACTAAAAATTCGCCTGAACGCAATCGATATCCATCGATATCCAAAATAAGCGTCACTTGACTTAACATATTGTTTTTTCGCCGACTTGTCTAAACACGCCCGCTTGACGTCACAATACGACTGCACCCTAATTCACGTCACAATAAGACTGCACCCATTTCATGTCACAAGTGGTTTGTTCCAAACTGTTTCTGCGCAGACTCCGGATAGACTATAAAAAAAGTTTCATTTCTCAGTCATTGCAAACTCTCCAAAGTAAGCATCAAGGAATTCACAAGCATCAAGACAAGATTTTAAAGTTGTTCAGCGACGCATTAGGACCCAAACCGTAAGTTTGATTTTTCCTTGTTAATTTGCAAAATTGGACTCTATGTTTTTTCTTTTAGAGGTAGGTTGGTTTCGTGTCTTAAAAAGACCACTGAACGTGTGTTCGTTTTAAAGGCAACAGTCACTGAACGTGTGTTCGTTTTAAAGGCAACAGCCGCTTTTTTTTTGCGTGTTCGTCCTGAAAAACAACAGTCACTGAACGTGTGTTCGCTTTTTTAACAACAGTCACTGAACGTGTGTTCGCTTTTTCAACAACAGTCACCGGACGTGTGTTTTTAAACCGACACTTTCCTTCCTCTAGTTAGAAAAAAACCCACACTTTTTCAAATTGCTAGGTAAGAAAAACGGGATTTAATTTTTCTTAAGAAAGAACCATTCACTTCCGGTTTATGACCGTCTAGCTGCCCTCTACTTTATCTAACCAAAAATATTCGACTTGACTCTAACCAAAAAATTTGGGTCTGTGGAAAAATTAAATCCCGTTTGTTTTTTAATTTAAGAGTATGATATCCGATCAAGAATTATTGGCGGCGATGGAAATTTATGAGGATGATCAGGAATTACTCAATGCTCTCGAAGCTGCGGAAACCAATCGTTTCGCCACGGCAGGTGATGCTTATTACAACGCACGTCAGCAACAACGGGAGTGGCAAAGGAATCTGATCGAGCAACAGGGTGGACAAATTAACCCCGAGGAACCAGGCCGTTTTGAGTTTGACTTACGTCCGATGTCCCGTGATGTGAACCGTCGATATGGCATCGATGAACGGCGTTACCAAGTGAACTTACGCCAAGAGGGAAACATCATCGATAACATCGCCCCCGCGTTAAGAGAAGGCCTTCAACGTGCAATCAATCAACTGCTGGATCAGGGAAACAAACCGAACACTCACCGGGTCTACTTTGATTTGTTTTCGGAACGGATTCGTGATGGCGCGTACCGAGCTAATGGTTTAGTGGCAGGTGATTGGAGGAACAACAACTCGACGGTGGACCGTATCTTCAACCATTTGCAATCAGCCCTGAACAGTAATGAGTCCTTCCAGATGGATGATACGTTTCGCCTGGAAGTGACGACTGTCGCCCCTCGTGTAGTACGTGGAACTGGTAGAGCAAGAAAATCCAAGATAAACTACTTGGGCATTGACGACTTTCTCTTGAAGAACAAATCCGTTATCAAGATTTACAATCCTAACGACAATCTGTGTGCTGTGCGTGCTATCGTGGCTGCCAAAGCTGGCGTGGACTTTCCTGCTAATCACCCTATCCGAGATCGGTTGACCAAAGCCAGGAAATGTGTTAGTGATCGTCCTCAACTGCAAGGCGCTTACAAGCTGACGAAAGAAGCGCAAGTTCCCGAAGATGTGGCTGTTGGCCCAGAAGAACTCCAGAAATTTCAAGCGGCGCTACCAGAGTACCGGTTAATCTGCGTCTACACGAATCGTGGAAACGAGGCGGTTGCCTTCTCCCCACATGATCCCAAGAAAAAACCCATCGTGATCGTCTACGTGAATCAACACTACCATGGCTGCAACACGTTAACCGGAATTTATCAATCGTCGTACGTCAGCAATTATTGTCTGAAACCGTACAACGTCCAAGGTCAACATCGATGCAAGGCTGTGGAAAACAAAATGTGCAAGTGTTGTCTTTGTCATGACTGCCCCGATTTCTTACGTTGTCATCCCTAGCATTTAAAAGCATCTGTTCCCTGTGGAAGCTGCGGCCGCAAGTTCTTCGGAACGACATGTTATGAGAACCATTTGAAGTGTGACATTGCGGGTAAATTAAACCCACAAAACTGTATTTGCCTGAACGTCCGACATTGTCCTCAGTGTGGTAAACTAAACAGCGGGAAAGAAAGTATTCAAAATCATCGATGTGGTCACTCCATCTGCCCCACGTGTAAAGATTATGCTGACTTAGCAACACATCGTTGCTACATCGAATCGGCCCGTGAAGTCAAAGAAAGCGAGAAGAAGCCAATCAGAGGAGAAAAGCAGCCAAGCATCGTGCCGAAGCCGCCGAAGAAGAAGAACCCTGGGACATCTCCGAAGAACTAATGGACGAGGAAGACTTTATCACTGAACCGGAACCAAAGAGAAAGCAACAGAAACCTCCCCTGCATGTGTGGTTCGACCTGGAAGCACGCCAAGAGAATGGGACACACGAGGCGAACTTATGTGTTTATCAAACGGATGAAGGTGTTGAGCGCGTCCTACATGGAGAGAATTGTGTGCAAGAATTTATTAGGGATTTAAAAAACCTGAGCGAAGACGACACCCGAAAAATCATCGTGATTGCCCACAACTTGCAAGCGTATGATGGGTATTTCGTCATTAAGGAACTCTACCGGGAAAACAAATCAGTCACGCAAATTAGGAGTGGAGCCAAGATTCTAGAAATTAGTCATTACGACATCAGATTTATCGACTCCCTGAACTTTTTCGCCATGCCTCTCTCTTCGTTCCCGAAAACCTTCGAACTTAAACTGTACCAGAAAGATGAAGACGGTCACTTTGTCGCGGATCAAGAAGGGAATTATGTAGAAGATCCACATGTAGAAGATCCACTCGCCAAGGGATATTTCCCTCATCTGTTTAACCGGTTGGAAAACGCAAACTATGTGGGACCCATGCCCCCAAAAGAAGATTATCTACCAAACACTATGTCTTTGGAAGACAA
>Ga0126336_10000925_pt1 | contig 13962 bp, 3 predicted proteins | sample SidCmetagenome_FD_92530 | JGI IMG/M metagenome (GOLD analysis project Ga0126336, IMG submission 92530) | Coral microbial communities from El Islote,Puerto Morelos, Mexico - Siderastrea C C metagenome | ecosystem: Host-associated > Invertebrates > Cnidaria > Coral | place: El Islote,Puerto...
CAGGTACGAAGCAAAACATAAAAAGAAAGTAATTAGGCTAAACAGAAATGTTTTTCGAAGTATTATTCTCTTTCATTTTTTACGCAAGGGCAATTAAACCTGTCCTAACGAGTGAGTCCTTTGTTTTTGTTTTTAGTAAGCTTAAGCTTAATTATAAGTATTTAATTGAGTTGTTTATCCCTATGCCGGGCAGGATTTTCCATGTGCGTGTCTGTTCTTGAAAAACAACCTTTTCCGTGTTCATACGATAGTTTCTAGTCGAAAATATTACACTAAGGTTTTAAAAAAGTTTGAAGTGTTTATGATTACATTCGCTCCACGGTTTCCTGCCATCTGATTCAGTGAAACTTACGCGCGTTCTGACAACCTTTGAAGATTGATCTGCAAACTCGCAAATGTTGGGAAAAAAAATATGTTATTTACCTGCCTAGGTCGGTCCGTATAGGGAAAAACTGTGCCCTTGGTCTTGAGTACAACGTACAACAAAGCAGCTAAACGATGACAGATATTTGCCATTAATTCGTCTTTTTTCTTATATATTTTGATTTTTCCTCGGTGAAATTTTTTTAAACTTTCCTATTTTGTGAAAATGATTTTGACTAACATTTTGCAGGGGAAAAAATGTGGGGGCGTTCAGACGGATTCACCGATATCACGTGATTTCTTATTTTTAACCATTAAACTGCATTGCGCTGACAGAATTTTTTCAAAAAATAATATGTGAAAGGTAGCGTTAATGTGCAAAATTTAAAAAAAATTCACCAAAGGAAACGCGAGAAAACTTACTGTCAACTTTGCTTTTTTTGGCTATGCTGACATAATAAAAATCAGGAAACACCTACGATTTTATGTGAGCGCGTGCAGATTACTACAGCCCGCATCATCAGCGCGTGCACGGTCATAAAACTATAGGGAGCCACCTTAAAATAGAAATGGCTCTTCATCTGTGAAAAAACTGAAACTACAAAACGAGAAATAACGCTAAAATTTATGTACATGTATAAAACATCAAAGTTAAGAAAATTTCAGAAAAAGGTCTCAGGTCATGATACGAGGCATCTTGTGTTCAAATAGTCCTTGCAAAGCTTACAATACTCCTTAAAGTGTATGTGACATGAAATTTTTTTCTTCGGTTTTCGAGAGTCTGATGTGTATAAAAAACTATTCTAAACTTAAAATCTGTCTAAAATTTTTAAAAACCTCTTTTTTCATGGGCAAAAGACCCTATTTTTCACTTCAAAACTGTCCCGGGGACTGGGACCGAATTTACCGCATAGAGACGTCAATTGACTTGATCGCATTCCCGCGAACGCAGTGTTTTTGTTACAAATCGTCTCAAAATGTTGACATTGTTCAGCAGTATCTGGGATCTTTTCGAAACTTCCAAGACCTACAGTGCGAAAGAACAAGTAGGAGAAAAAACAGAGCTCTTTTAGGTCTTATCAAACCAGACAACAACGAACATTTGTGATGTCTTCTCGTTATTCGTACTGTGGTGAGGATGTTGATCTCAAAGTTGATGATTTATCCTGACTGTACATCAGTGGAAGCACCTCAGTTGTGAGATTTCTTTGTTGAGTTCTTTTAGGATTTATTAAGAGCATCAAAGCCCTTGTGTTCACATAAACAGCTTACTGTTTCCATCAACCTAAGGAGAACCGAAAGTGCCGATTGTTTTGATGTTTTAATACAGCAAGAATGTGGTCGGTCTTATAGAGAGTGCGCTGGATTTTTGATTTATTTCGATTTAAGAATGAGTTCCCAGAGTTTATTCCCAGCCTGGCCTTAGTTTCAGTGGTTTCTGCAGCAAGCAAAAGTGTTTTTACAGCGTGTAGAGAAAAGCCAATGACGAAATCATTTTGTTGGAAATATGGCCGTACGCAATGTACTTCCAGGTCAGAAAAGACATTTATTTCCACTGTCATGTTATCCTGCAATTACAATCCACATACGCTTTACTTTAAAAACGGCACTGAAACTGACTTTGGCTCGCATGCTACTTTCCATATCACTGGCTGACTCAGCAAATATAGCAGCTTAAGACTGTTGCTATCTAGAGTATCAATATTAGGGTATTAACAGATTAGGGTATTAACAATTTATCTAAGTATTCCTATATGGGAAGTCTCCCAAATAGTAAATTAAACACAATGAAACATATCATTCTTGTTGACAATAGGTCACAATCATTGCAACAGAAGGAATGTCCTTCTGTCATCATCACTTGATCTTTAATTTTGATAGTTGATATTTATTGATCTATTAGAACCACCACCAAACATAAAGCAACAAGAGATAATGATTCCATGTTTACTTCATCTGACCAAAAAGCAAGGGGGGGGGCAGGGGGGTCTGAATGCCCTATGTCAGTATCAACAACCACCCAATCTAGATCTCTCGAGGCCTGGATGGGTCTAGCTTAGTTACAGCTGTTGGTATTAACAGGGATTTTTGTTGTTGGCAAGCTGATGTGAATCAGGTCAGGTCAGGTCATGGTCATCAGTGAAAAGGCAGGGAATTTATTTCAGCCAGATTGGTAAAAACCTTGATTTGTAGACATAGAATTTAACAAACTCCTAGAAAATGTTTGTCTTCATAAACAAATTAACTGAGTGAGAAATTTTCCTGGAATTCTTTCAGCAACCTCTTGATTTTCTTTCTATTTTCACTCTCTAACAACGAGGCATTTACAGCCTCCTCACAGGAAGAGTCAAACAAAATCCTGAACTCTTGTCTTGCTGAAAAGGTGATTTAGTTGAGTTAAAATCCTTCATCCAGTGCAGTCAGGTTAAGATAGTGTATGCACAGTCCAGTGTAAAAATGTTAGGAGTAGGCGATCGTCGTTGAAATTATGTTGATATCATGATGTCTTACTGAAGTCCAGAGAAGAATAAAAACAAATTTCATTTAAGACCGTACTGGTAGCCCTGCTCGCCTGTACAATTGAAAGTCAGACCACACTATCATACCTGGCCTGCTTTGCGAATGAAAAGCATCTCTGGGCTTTGCAGTAAAACTTCTTTGCTTACCGAGACAGGTCCTTATAAAACAATGCTCGTTCGTAACCATATCTTCCAGTTAAAAACATATGCACAGCAAACATCAAAATCTCGAGTAGCCTGAGTGTTTCAACCTTGCATCCTTCAACACAGTTATTTCGATTCCCTTTCCCAAAATGCTGGACCCGAGGAATACTGAGTACTTTCCCTGATTTCATCAAAAGGAATACGCAAACCACCGCTTATTAGGCGCTTCAGCTACGAGAAGCCTTTGCCAACTCTCCCAAGTTCCTTCCACTTTTATGCCATGTTGGTTTTGTTATCAAGTCGAGTGACGTCACATTAGCTAATCACGTGATATTTTGGCCGCGCGAGATGGCGACACTTTTGAAGTCAAATTTGCGCTATTTTCACCACGAAAAAAGTATGTTTGAAAAGTTTGATGCCGGTTTAAATCTTAGAATTGTTTTTTATAAACATAAAACAATCAAAAACCGAAGAAAAAAATTTTGTGTCATATACACTTTAAATCTGTAATTTCTCTTACCATAAGCATGTTAGTAAAGGTGAATGCGGGTCAAACTTTTCCTCTTTATCTGTGAGTCTCGTACAATAACTTTTTTTTTTCTATTGTTTGCCTATCTCACTGTAAGGAGGTGTTCATCTACATAATTGGGTACTCAGCATCATCATTAAGAACTAGCAGGTGCTTGAAAAACTGGCTACTTCTCTTTCTGAGCTGTCTACTTTTAAAAAAGAGTACAGTCAGAAGCTTTTGTGTAGCATTCGCTAGCCCAGCTGGCTACTTTAGAAATCTAGCCATCTAATCAGTAACTTAATGAGAACTCCCGGTGCTATTACACTGGAGGATCTTTGTACAAACTGTTTTCATGTAAGATTAGCTCTGACCTGATCAGATTGAGCCACCAGTTGGTTAAGAAGTGTGTAACTTACAGTAACTACATGTGTACAACATTTGGGGCTGTAATTATGTTAAATTTGCTGATTGTGTTTCCTCTGATGTTCATAACTTTTTAAATACAAACTGTATCCAAGTAAAATCATACAAACTCTTTTCAAAATTTTCTTTCTTGATGTAAATTTGTAACTATTTTATTATGTTTACATTTTTAAATCATTCTTATTAGCATTTTTCTACACGTAATTTCTGTCAGTTTGGTTACTTTTGAGTCAGTAATGGCATTTTTCTCAAGTTAAAATTGTAAAGGAAAAATTGAGAAGACCAAGATGGAGACTGTTTTTAAAGCATGGCATATACATGTAATTATCATCATCTCATTTTGTATACTTGTACCTTAGAGGAAACAGTTTTGGATGTACTCTACTTGCTCCAAGTTTCATTGTAGTAGCTTTAGTGCTCTTGCCCCTGCTCCTCCTCCCCAAACACCCGGTATAAATGGGGTTTGCTATGTAATTGTCTATGTATTTGCTACATAAATGTCATTGTCTCTGCTTGCCTTTATAGAAAATCTACCAACAGGAGTTAGAGAAACTGAGAAAAGAAGTAAACGGCTCATCATCTGAACTCAAAACTTTGAAATGTGAGTCAACTCTTGTCTTTCATTTCTATCGTTCAATTAAAACTGGGCATCACAATATTTTGTGGATAATAAGAGGTTAATAATTTTATATAGTCTAGCACCAGGATAACACTCCTCCTACATGCCAATGTCAGTTTTGTCATGCACCTGTTCTCCTCTACAGCTCTCGGTTGAAGGGAGGTAGAAGATATTCATCTGCAAAACGATAGTCATTAAAAAGTGTTTTTTTTTTTATTTGGACATTAAGTCTGACCACAGTTGGATTTTTGTGGTCATGGGCACATTTTGGTCCATTATTGTCAGCTCACCATCCAGGGCTTGAATTAAATTCTGGGATAACTAACCATCCAAGTTGGTAGGGAGAAATTCTACTGACCAAATTACAGTCTTCTGTACAAGAAACATAGGTGGGGGTACAATTAGCTGTTACATCTATGTAAAGTCAGCTATGAGATTGATAATTGGAAACTGTAATAACTTTACTCCATAACTTTTTTGTGTATGCTTTATCATGACGCTTATAACTCAGTTCATTTTAACTACATGTACAGTGTATACGCATTTCCTTTCAAATAACAAAAGTTGGTGTGGAAACAGTCACATCAGCATATTTCTTCTCAAGTAGCGTTGTCTGGAAACTTTTTACTAACTATAGTGGGTTACCTAGACAATTTTTTAGTCACCAAATGTTGAAAACTATCAGTGGGTAGTTAACAGAATACTGTTAAATTTGAGCCCTGCCAGCTGTTAGTTGACCGTACAGCTCTGTAGCTGTGAAACCTTGAGTCATGTAAGGTCAAATTGTTTGTTTCTATTTCCTACAGCAAAAGCTGAACAACTCTTGAAAAGGTATGCTGAAGTAAAGAAAAATCATTCTTCACTTCTGGAGAAGATTTCCAAGATGACAACTGACAGGTGAGACTTTTAAAAATGATTGTTCATTCCTGCCGGTTTTTTTTTGGGGGGGGGGGGTCATTTTCACAAAGGTTCTCACATGTATTTTCAAGTTTGTTGTCATTGCGGTAGGGCTCCATGTTCTAAGACTAAAGAGGCTCAATCCTCTTTAAAATGTATATCCACACGTGAACATATTGCAAGCCTGACACTGGAGAGCACCTTTGGTGCCTTGTTTTGTCAATTGTTTGATTGTTCAGTGGTTCTGGTGTATCCAACATGTATCATTGAAATGAAATTTTCAACTTGTGGTTTTTTCAAATTTTTTATTTCCTGTCAATTATCTTAACTAATTTTTAATTAGTTAATATGTTGTTTTCACAGAGATCTTTGCCAGAAAGAGTTGTTGAGGATGAAATTAAAACTTGAGGAAGCAGAAAAAGCTCAAGGTATATAGTAACAATTTATACAGTAACTGCACTCCTGACAGTAAGATAAGAAAAAAAACTGACAACTCTTCGTGAAGGCTCTACTCATGCTTATCTGTATATGCCCTTCCACACTTTTATTCTGTTTGCACGTATTGCAAAATTGGTTGGCCGTCATGACGAACTTTTGCCAAATTTGCCAAATTCACCAAAATCGTCAAATCTGTTGCAAGATTTCGTCAAATTTGCCAAATTCCTCACGGCATGCATTTCGTGATCATGGCCCGGTAGTTCAAAAGTAGAATTACCCTCACCTTGGGTTACCATGTGAATCAAAATACCATGAACACATTGATTTGAGTTTGACATTTCCAATCATGTAGCTACCAATCAGATGTGAGTTCAAACCACAAGACAATCTATGTCAAGGAAACAAACCAGTTTCAATCTGATGGCATGTGTATTATTAGCCAGACTTGCATATTGCCACAGACTGGGTCGAGTGTTTTGTTGCAGAAAATATCCTCATCCCCAAATAAAAGTTTTTTTTGGTTTTACCTTCTGCCCCCACTACTCTGGGAGTTCTAGTTTAGCTTCATGCTGTCTTTTCTGTAGAAAGTTTGGCTTTTTTGAGACCCCCTGCTCTCAGAATTTCTAGTGACCTTCTGTGGAGTGGGTATGAATGCTTTCCCACACAATAGATGGTAAATTTGGGTTAGTGAGCCCATATTTCTTTCTTTCTTGTCTTGGCTGTGCATGTGTGCTTCTATACACACGCTGATGTGCATTGCATCTAGCCTGCATCGCAGACGTAATGTGACACAGCTCTATTATGAGGGTTAGATTTCCTCTGCAAGGCAGGCTACATTGCATCCTGCTTTTGGTTTTCAAACCTGTAGTCTTGTACATAAAAATTAATAATGAATTTTTTCTTCCAGCTGCTTTAAAAGCTAAAGTAACTGATAAAGAAGAACCTATTGACAAGGATGCTGAAAAACGAAGTGAGAAAATGGAGAAGAAAGAAAAGGTTTCTGATGAAAGTGAAAGTGAAAAACATGACGTGGATGTGAAAAAAAAAGATGATAAGGGTGCTAAGTTACCTAAAGAAGAAAAGGAAGAAAGAGAAGAAAAAGAAGAAAAGAAGGGAAGAGAAGAAAAGGAAGGAGACGAAGAAAAGCAGGGAAAAGAAGAAAAGGAAGGAGATGAAGAACAAGAACTTGAAGAGAAAAAGCCTAAACCAAGTATCACGAAAGCTAATCTGGATGATGATGACCTCAGTAAAGAAAAGAAAATACCATCGTCTTCGCTAAAAGTGACAACAAAGATTCCAGATGCCATCAAGTCTGATGAAAACAAGTCTCAAAGTGAAGGTGAACTTAAACCTGCAAACCAAAGTTCAAGTGCGAAGTCAAAAGAAAATGCTGAACAACAGAATCCTAAAGACGTAGAGGATGATGAACAAAAGGCTGCTGAAGAGGAAGAAAACGAGGAACAGAAAAATGAAGATGAAGATAAAGCAGGAGAAGATGATGACAGCGAGAGCAAAGTGAAAAATGAGGATGTAGTGAAAGAGGAAGAAGAAAAAGAAGATGATGAATCTGAAGAGGATGTGGATAATAAGGAGAAGGTTCAACGAATCATGGATTTACGGCGTGATGAAGGAATCCCTATGGTGCCACGCCCAAGAGACTCTTCTAGGGTGGAACGTGAGGATGCAAAGATGACTGATGAAGGTCGATTTCAAAGTCCAGATGAAACTAGCAAATTTCACAAAGATATGGTAAGTATCATGTACGTGGGATTGTAACAATAAGCGTTCCAAATTTTGTTTATCCAACTCCAAACAGCTAAGTTACCCCAGGCTTCTGTGGATCATGGCTACAGCTTGTGGTCCAGTCAGAGCTCCAGATAGCAAAGGCTTTCTGTAAAAACTAATCAATTCAATGACTTTGTAATGATTGGATACCAGCAGTGATGCTGGTATTCAATGCTACATGTACATAAAATTATCTACATGGTGTTTACTGTGTGTATAATAACTGCATGATGAGATTTAGTGTGTTCATTATAGTAATGCTATGTGTACAATTACTGATTGCCATAGTAATGCAGTCTTTAGACTGCCAATGTGGTTAATAAACAGTTACACATATTATTATAATTATTATTATTAGATTTAATGTATCAAACTTCATCAGTAAATCCAACTCCGAGAATAGAGTTTAAAAAGGGCATCACAGATTTTTTTGACAAAATTCAAGATATATTTCTGGTGAAACGATCACTCTTGGTTGCTTGATAATTATATTCTCAAACAAAACTCTAAATAACAAGAAATCTAAGATATAGACCAGGTATCCATAAGTTTTTTGTCTTAAAGTAATTGTTGAATTTTTATTGAGTTTGAGCCTTATTGGACAACCATACTTGACATTATGTGGTTAGTGTTAGTGTATGTGTACAGTTGAAAATGCATTGGTGCTGGTTTTAATTGACTCTTAATTTGTTAGTTGTCAAGGAAGCTGGGGCCACTTGGCATGTCAAGAAACGTTCCTGATGACATGGAAGAAGCAAAAAGAATTGATGAGGTGAGTGGCTTATTTAATACCTTACATAGGACACAGACTTGGCTGTTAGTCTCTTACATCTTAACTAAAGGGTTGGTTTTATGGTGCACAAAACAGTATACTGGGTACTTATTTATTTATTTATTTAGTTAGTTGGTTTGTTATTGCCATTTGTTATTAAAAACAGTTCGAAATGGTGGGAAGTTCGTATTTCAAATTGTTACATTTTTTAATTAAATTGCAGTACTAATTTTAATTATCTCTTCAATTTTGAGTTTTCCAAGACAAGTTCTATCAGAGGTCGTGAGCATGTTTTAGCTATGACAATCTCAAATTCTCATTTTTGTTTTCAAAAACATAGGATGTACAATCATAAGTTTTCTTTTTGGCAGGAACGTGATGTTTCAAAGTTAGCGCCAAAATTTTGTTTAACCTTTTCACTCCCAAGAGTGTCTAAAATCAAAATTCAAGACAAATATCAAATTTCATTTTGTAAAACTTAAATATAAATTGTACCATTTGAAAGTACTGCTGGCATATTTTCATTTGAATGGTCACAACATAGGATTTAGTCCGTAGACTCAGAAGTTAGAATCACCTTAAGGTGATTCCATCACAATAGAAGGAATACTTAGAATTTTCTAAGACTTGGTCCAACTGGTAATTATGTTTAGAACACTTCAAAAATGCAATAAAAAATAGGGGTCACTGAGCTTGTTTTGGCACAACATGGATAACCATTGATAACAACTATACGACCTGCAAGGTTTTCCTGAGAAACCCTAGTAATCGGAAATGAGAACTATAATTGCCTTAAAAAGTCATTGCTTGTATTGAAATTTTGGAGCAGTTCAACAGAATAGACATTTATCTTGCATTGTATACTATTTTAGTTGAACAAAAATTAAGGGTATGAAAAAAATTAAAGAATTTGCCACGTGCATACATACCCTGCCGTAACTAAAGACGTGTTCTTTTCGGCATTAATAAAAAAATATCTCGAAGCGGAATTTTTAACTTTTCTTGAAATCGCGATATATTGTACTCGACCGTGTGCCATTTGAATTTATGCATTTAAAAATGGGGGTGACTGAACTCGTTTAGGAGAAAATGACCTGTTACTTCTCTGAACTGCTCAGCTTTCATAGAAAACCTATCAAGTTCCAAAGGTGTGCGCGCTAATCACGCAAAAAATGATGCGCAGAAAGGATGCGCAATGCAATTGAAGGAAATCACCTTAATGTCTCCCTAACTGACTCTGGGAGTTAAAGGGTCAAGACATCAAAAGACATAAGAACATTGCACAACTCTGCAGCATCTACATGTAATTATGCCCATCATGATTTGGAGCAAAAAGGCACAGGTAATTTGAGTTACAACGATGTTAAACCTGCTCCCATTTCGGCATGGATTTGTTTAACCCTTTGAGCCCTGACATTGACAAAAATGAAATTTCTCTTAACATCATCACTAATTGTTCAAACACTCAAGTGATGAGAATAAAGGAAGTGATCACCAAAGATAAAATGGCTTGATATTTAGACAGATTCTTCTCACTAGTTCCATAAGAAATGTATGGAGAACAGTAAGGAGAATATGCATTTTGATGTCAGGGATTAAAGGGTTAAGGAAGAAAAGGGTTACTTAAGCCTCAAGTCTAACCCACTAACATTTGCACAGTGTACCTTCACAAAATTTTAACTAGTGACAACATTTTCCGTGTGTTATATTGGATGTACTAAGTTCTTCTCTTTTATTGTAGGAAAATTATGAAATACGGGAACATGGAGCTTGAACATCTCAACAGTAATTGACACATTCTTTAAAGTAATTTTCCATAGGATTCATAATTGTACAATATGTGTAGCTCTGTTTAGACTATGCTTGGTTTTGGCTTTGGACATTTAACCCCTGTTATGATAGTCATTTCCAGGATTTATAATAATTTGGCATTCATAGGTAATAACAGGACTTTTTTATCCATGTCCAAGGCCTTCGCCACTTGTCTACAGTACCGCTCAAAAATAAGTTACCACTTCTTGTGAGACGGGAATCACGTCACGTGCTACACGAGACACGTAGCACTCTCATAGCACGTTCTCATAGCACGAGACACGTTTTACATAGCCCGCGAAGCGAGACGCGACTGGTAACTTACTTTTGAGCGATACTGTAACTTAAAATATAATGTTTTGTAAGAGACTCATATGGCAAGAGCCATCATTTGTTGATATTTCACAGTGCATCTTCATTGTACAGGTTGCAGTTCAGTGGAATATTGGTGTATAAGGTCTTGTCGTGAACTACTGCACTGTACATGGAGGTTGACAAGGTGAAAGTAGATGTAGGACATGCATGTAGTTGCTCAGTAACATTCTTTTCTCAACACCCCTTTTTTAGGGCCAATTCCATTGTTATTTGCAGACCCCAGTTTTCCAAACAATTCCCCAGCTCTGACTTCCATGAATTATTTCACTGAGAAACCGCCTAGCACAACCTTGAGCTTAAGAAATGAAAGTGCTCCACTATCAAATGAAAAACAGGTTGTTTTGTTATACATCAAGTACACAAATTCGTCCTCGCTAACTTTAAAGTTAACTGGTAATTAAAATTGTTGCCTCGGTGATTGTGCAGGGCTGTCACTAACTTTTGAAGTAGCAAGGGAAGTGAAAAAAGCAAGCAGCCAAGAAAAACATATTTTGGTAGCATTGCCTTGTCTGTCTAACAAAGTAGCCAGGGCCTGCAATAGCCAGGGAAAATACCTGGTCTTTGGCTCTTTTGACAGCCCCACTTGTGATGCGCAATTGGGGCTTATTGGGCCCAAACATGAGAATGTAGTGTCTCAAGAGAAACAAGGCAAGACTGGTAACTTTGTTTAGAGCAGTACTGTACCAACTGATGTCATTGCGACTCGTGGTTATTTGACTGTGAATCATACCCTTCAAACTTTTGTTTGGAAAGTCTGGATCAGCACATACCAGTGAAGTCAGCTGTGCGAGGATACTTTTTAGATAGGTCTTGAGATCAACAGAATAATGGTTCAAGCCCTAAATGCAACCTTTGTTGACACGACACTTCGCACAACACAAGTTTCCCTCCATCCAAATAAATAAATGGGAATAAATGGTGATCTGCTGGGTTGATGACCCGTGATGGGCTAGCATCTCATCCAGGTGGGAGTACTACGATTTTCAGTTGAGTAAGGCACGAGAGAGGTTTGGTCACAAAGTTTTAAAGTTCAAATAACCATGTTGCCAAGGGCAACTTAGTCCGTTTTCAAGGGAGACTGCATGAATCGATCACATCACGTCATACAAAAAAGCGATTCATGCAGTCTCCCTTGGAAATGGAGCAAGTTGCCGTTGACAACATGGTAATTTGAACGTCAAAACTTTGTGACTAAACTTCTCTCGTGGCTTACTCAACTGAAAATCGTTGAAAATGAAAAAAAAATCAACAAGAAAAACCAATGTAAATGTCTCTTGAAATTTGCGTCTTCATATAAAACACAATTTCTGTAAGTTGTCCAATTTTTAAAGACAATTTATCAGTTCCGCTTCTATTCAACCAATTAGGTCTAAACTTGGCGGGATTACCATTTTAGAGCTGCTTTATTGAGTGATAGTCCTCATTGATTGCTGGGATAACTCGCACATTGGTGACGGTTAGCCTGTGAAAACATAATTACCGTGACGTGGGCTATTTACACTCCTGTAGCAGTTACGCAGTGACACAACTCTCCCCGGTTGTTGAGACATGTCTCGTTCGTTCATTCGTAAGGGTTTTGAAGTATTTAAGCACAAATTGTTCTTAATAAAATGCACTGTTAGGTTTTTTCAAATTTAAGGTAGAGGCACATTTTATATTAATTGGATTCGAGGGTGAGATTCCGATAGTTTATAAAGCTCTCAGCATCATTGTTGGAAATTTGGTCAGAGTGGCTAAATCATGCTCGTTTTGCTGGTTTGGTAGTTGCTAGTGTTAGGTTGGCTGATTCCTAAAACGGCCTCAAATTTGTTTAAGGTCGAAGGTGCTTATTGGTATTTATTATTCCAAAGTTCTCAGCCACAAGTAGGTAGTAGATTTTCTTAAACCTTGGGAAAATTTGTTTTCTCTAGTTTTCAGTCTATGAACCTGGCTTAATTTAACATGTTTAGCAGTTCAGGTGCTAACAGGCCACTTGCCAATTTAAAGGTCATGTGAGTTCTTTTCTAGTAACATGAAAGTTGTAATGTTTTGACTCCTGAAGCCGCTTAGGGGGTAATATTCCCAACAAGATAATATTGTTGTTGGGTCAGAAATATTGATAATTTCATACCTAGTCAGGTAACTAGAAGGAATTGTCTAAAAAACGTTCTCTGAATAATGTTTTGAAAGCATATTTTGCTGATCAACATGAAGAAGGAGCTGCCGTAGTGTTGTTCATCCTAAATTTGACTGTAAATGGCAAGCATTTGCAGTTTTAGCTGCTTTGTTGGAGGGCAAATGCTTCCAGTTTCTCAAATCTGAAACCAACGACAAACCGCTAGAAGGATTTTGAAGAATATTCGCAGTCCCCAGTTCAAATGTGGGTTCGATAACAATGTTATTCAACCTAAGTGGATTCCATAGTGGACATAGGTCACGTGACATCTTAGTGCAAGTGGCCTGTTGCTTCGTGTGTTACTTTGGCGGTAAAAACTAAACCGAATTTGCATTTTACAGCCTGCATTTTTGTTCCTGGCTACTAATGGGAGTCGAGGAAAGCTTGTGAACAGAATTAACATAATGATTGTATCCGAAGTCTTAAAACGACTCTAATCGAAACGTAAAAAATAAAAAAATAAACGCAAGTGGTAGGAAATGTTCCAAGCAATTTAACGTAAGAATCTCGAATTAAGGAACTCTTACCTAAGGATAGGTGTTGTAAGGAAATTCTTTCAAGCATTCGTGCCTGTTGTAGAAGTTTTAGCACTCGTTTATTCATACAGTCCATTGTAGTTAAACCATGTTTGTAGTCAGCTATTTATTATTATGGTTTCTATTTTAAGGGAAATATTCTCCAATAAACTTTGACTTTGTTAAGCGATTTTGTGACCTTTAAGTTCCCATCTCTGATGTACATGTTTCCTTACTGATAGGCATCGTGCTGAGAATTTGTTGCCACATCAAGACAACCAATGTTTTCTCGTCAAACGTCGTGGAATGTCAGTGGTGTCACATGCCACTCAATCTTATCCAAAATTGGGAAGGGAACTGCACGAGAACGGACGTCAAACTGCGTGGCTTTTACCCACTGTTCCCGTATCGAATTGGAATTTAGAAATGCGGTGTTTGTAAAGGGAGGAAAACCGTGTACCCAGACAAAAACTAAAAGCTAACAGGTTCTTGTGACGTCTCGTCTGGGACCCTCACTCAGATTTCTCAACTGCACTTCAAATGTATGCTGCTGTCTTTTGCCCCCCCCCCCTAACTGCACTTCAAATGTATGCTGCTGTCTTTTGCCCCCCCTAACTGCACTTCAAATGTATGC
>Ga0126336_10000926_pt1 | contig 13954 bp, 5 predicted proteins | sample SidCmetagenome_FD_92530 | JGI IMG/M metagenome (GOLD analysis project Ga0126336, IMG submission 92530) | Coral microbial communities from El Islote,Puerto Morelos, Mexico - Siderastrea C C metagenome | ecosystem: Host-associated > Invertebrates > Cnidaria > Coral | place: El Islote,Puerto...
AAAACTCGATTAATCGTTTTGCAATCAACACATATACTCGTCTTTGACGCTATTTTTCGTCGAAATGTGCCCTCGTTTGATGTTCCAAGCAGCAAAACACAATGTATACATTGAGCCTAACACCCAACGAGTATATTTACGGCATGCACTATTTTACACGTTTTCAGAATCACGAAAGCGTCGCTATTTTTTATTTTATTCTATTTTATTTGTATTGTTCAAGAACATGTTTTAAAAACATTTTCTAGCGTTAAAATCATGACTCGCATCCAGGCTCGCCTGACTCGCATGGCTCGCACTGTGACTCGCATGGCTCGCTGGCTCGCACATTAGGCAGACCCGATTATTTTCGATTACCGAACCCAACCGAACGATTCAGTGTTCGATTGGTTCGATTACCGAACGTTCGATTAGATACGCCGGGTAGAACTGGAATGTCGATAGGTGGCATATTCGCAATGATATAAATGTGATGGTGAATTTAAGGCCTGGTGAGTATACCAGAAAGATGCAAATATGCTACCTAACGACACTCTAGTCCTAGCAGTATGCAGGACATTTGTCACCTGAACCTATTTTAATGCCCTTAGCTGTCCCACGAGTTTCTTGTAGCTCAGTGGTAGGGCATCTGGACTAGTAACCTGAAGGTCATAGGTTCGACTCTTTTTGGGAGAACTCGGATTTTTTCCGAGCCGCCTGTGTCATTAACTGATTAAAACATCTTTCTCGTATATTCACGAGGCATAAAATTCACCCTCACATTTACATCAACATAGGACGTCAGTCTCTGATCAAAAACCGTCACCCACTGAGTTGAAGTTTTAAAGCTTTATCGAACAGACAGAAAACGTTCATGTTTAAGCCTCCTTTTTTACTTTTAACAATAGTTGCTTTGCGTATTTTGGCGGACGGTTTGTGAGTCGAGATGAAATCAAAGATAATTCTGTTTGCTTCATCTGCAAAATTTTCCGGGTATCCAGAACGCTGCAGATGAAAGTAAGTTTCAAGTCAGTGCCAAGGTTTTAATCATATTTATTCTTCCATATAAAGAGATGTCTCTTTGACACCACATGCTAGACGTCTTTTTTAATGTTTCTAATTTTTCTAAACATTTTTGCTAACAGCCGCATCGTAGTCATACGAGAAGTGAACGCCCTTTTCCGGCTTATGAATGACAGTTAGCTGGAGATCGATAGCCTGTGTACACACGACAGGCTAGAGATCGAAAATTTCGTCTTTCCGGTGGCTTAGTGATCCAAGCCAAAGCATTCCGGATCTCGAATGGTTTATTTTTAATCCTGAACACTTTTCAAATTGGGATAACAGATCAAAGAGATTTGAAACTGATTGTGCGTCAGCCAGAAAGGCAGTTGTCTTGGCATCCGCACACTAGTTGAATTTTACGTCTTGATTCGGTTGTATTGCAATATCTTTGATGTTGCTAAAGCATCTGATTGTTTGAGCGAGAAGCTCAATGGCTATCACCAATAGCATCTCTGAAAGTGGGTAACCCTGTCGTACACTAAGCTACAAGAGGAATATGCTTTCTGGCGTGGCCGTTAAGCACGCAACTGAAAATATCTTTATAAACTGACCCACTGTCGAAGTTGGGAACCGGAGTTAAAAGTTAAAAGGCACTTTTGTTTGTAATCCCATTCGATCGAAACGAATTAGGAATAACCGGTAACTTTCCTAAAACATTGATACTAGTATATCATTTGCCACGATCACCAGAGCTGAACACTATATTTAGTGTATTTAGTGGAATGCTGTCCTCTCCGCACTTGGTGTTGATGCATGTAGACCAGTTAGTTTGCTAAGTTTTTTTACTAGATGCCATAGGATCTTCTCGAACAAAATAGATTTGAATATTTAATTTCACAACAATTGACCTCAGGTTGTGCTGAACAGGTATACAAAATATTATTTTAAAAAATATATCAAAAATAAATTGATATTAGAATTATCAAAACTTTCATTTTGAACACTCCTTCAATTCGCATGTGCACATTTTTCAAAACAGTCATTTTGAAAACTGACTTATTTTCCATCAACTTTGTAACACTATCAAATCTTTAAATAGCATTAACATTTATGGAATTTCATTTCCGTAAAGAAATTTTCATTTTAGTTATTCGTCACTTCATTAGTGAGGAAAACGTGTGAAGTAAAATTAAATAACATTTTGAGATTTGTATAGCGTCTTTGGATAATCAATTACACGTATTGGAACATCGTTAACATTTAGGGAATTTCATTTACTGTAAAATTCTAGTTATAAATTCGTTTTACAGTGCATTTTGAACGAGTAAAAACACCAAACATACGTATGTACACTGCAGATGCTGACTCGTCCCCAGTCGTCTTCATGTTGCGCGACGCGCTGCACGGGAGCGCGAGGTGTGATGGGTAGTGAGAAAGTGGGCTCCCTTCACCCTTCCCATCACACCTCGCGCTCCCATGCCGCGCGCGTCGCACAACTTGAAGACGTTTTAAATTGTAGACCCGACGCTTCAACGGAGGAAGCGAGTGCCGAGTGAAGTAAAGGAAAAGAACTGTATAAACATAAGACTACAAACAGGAGTTCAGTTCGTCAGCGGCACTGTTGCGAATTACATACATGCGGCACTGTTGTGAATTGCATCCATCCATCCGTCCGGCCCTCCCTCCCTCCCTCCCTCCCTCCCTCCACCCATCCATGCATGCATGCATGCATGCATGCATCCATCCATCCATCCATTCCTCCATCCATCCATCCATCCAGCCATCCATCCATCCATCCATCCATCCATCCGTCGGGCACCGTCTTACAGGATTCCGATCGTAGTAGGTTGTTCAAGGTCACGATGTTTGATTGGTTGCTTAATGATGTCCTATGGGGATGGGGACAGAAGAGAGCTTATGTTTTGCTTTTGGTTTTCTTGGGGATAGGGCTAGGTTATTGCAATGCCTCCATCACGCTCATATTTGACGGTTTCAGGGGACTCTTTGAAAAATGGTGGCCCTACCGATAAATGTACACAACAATTTTCGAGAGGGTTTGGACATTATACGGTTCAAAATACGCCATTTAAAATGTGAAAACAAATGGGAAAGCTCTAGTAGACTCGATCCAAATGGACCGGTCATTGGAGTGCATTGAATGGCTCAAAGCAATGAATTAATTGTTTGAGGACAGAATATAGCATTTTCCTCAAATAGAAGGCTTAACAGAATGTTGTCAACTGAGAAATGAGGCATACATTTCGGGCCTTTGACTTCCTGAGGCTTTTAACCTTTTCTGGATAAAACAAGAAGGTAAATTAGGTAACTTCCCAGAATAAATAACACGTATGACAATAAATTTATTTGGTTATGAAAAGTCTGTCTTTAACTCAGACAAATTTATTTATTCCAATTCACGCTCATTAAAAGAGGGCACAAAAACGCTTGAATCTACACTTGGTCTATTTTGTCGAATACAAACATTTAGCCGAGAAAACAAGTTTAGACTTCAACCAAATGCAATTATATAAAAGGTTCATCCAAGAGAAACCTTTATAACCCCGGGCGTTTAGTTGGGGATCACCTTTCGACAAGTTTACAGGTTACGCAATTTTATAAAACGCATGGCATTTCTTACTGAAAAAACGAGGGCTGTACTCAGGCGAATTCAGAAGTTTAATTCCGTAGCAACTACTGTTAGTTTCAAATTCTTGCGGGTTTTTATTTTTGCTATATATTTTTCGCAATTTCGAAAACAGAGAAATGTTAAGAATTCAGTAGCTCATGAACCTAAAGGCTCACAAATTAACCTCAGCTTGTAAGGGCCCGTCTTTGATAAACCACAGGCTGTGATCCGAGAGACACACAAAGCAATGAATTCCATTTGATTCTCTTTTGGTTTCCTTTTCGCTTTGTTCGGGCAGAATCAGTTTCAATTCAACTTTGCTGGGAGCATGGCAGGCCTCGGACACAAGTGGGTATAAATAAAAATAACAAAAACAAGAAATAAAAAATAAATACAAAGATTTCGAGCTTTTAGTTACTTTTTGAACGGTGTATGTGGATCTATGCGGGGGTGGGTATTTTGGGAGGGTTGCTACGCGGAGTAACCCGTACGCAGTTGTTAGTTACGTCCGTTTTTGAGGGCCCGTTATTTTAGACTGAGTAGCAGAATTGGGGAGCACATCATATTAATGTAATAATACAGGACTCCATTTAAACCAGCTTATGTTGAACTGGAAACTTCCAGTGTAAATATTTGTTAAAATAAAATAAATGAAGCGATTTCAAGTGCAGGGCCTAGTCTTTACAAATAAAGATGCTATGTTTTGCCTCAACAAACCCCTCTTACTTAGTAACCCCCAAAAACTAAGATATAAAGGATATTAAAACAATTGATAATATTTTTTCTTTGTTCGCTTTATTTCAAAATCAGTAGGAAACGGTTCATCACTCCAACAGTCTGTGGTAATTAATAAAATTCACAATAATTACACGTATTTGTTAGGTCATTCACAATAATTACACATTCCACCATCACCAGAGCTGAACACCATATTTACTGTACTTAGTGGAATGCTGTCCTCTCCGCACTTGGTGTTGATGCATGCAAACCAGTCAGTTTGCTAAGTTTTTTACTAGAAGCCAGAGGATCTTCTCGAACAAAATAGATTTGAATATTTAATTTTACAACAATTGACCTCAGGTTGGGCTGAACAGGTATACAAAATATTACTTTAAAAAACATATCAAAAATAAATTGATATTAGAATTATCAAAACTTTCATTTTCAACACTCCTTCTCATGTGTACATTTTTCAAAACAGTCATTTTGAAAACTGACTTGTTTTCCATCAACTATGTAACACTTTTAAATCATTAAATAGCAGTGAACTGTACAATGTCTTTAACAAACTTTGCAGTAAACATTGACTCAAAAACAAGTGGAACTCTAAAGATCACCAAGAGAATTAAAACAATGCCATCAAAAGACACACTTCCAAACAAAATAATAAATAAATAAATTACGTCCAAATTTGACAGTGAATATATTAAAAATATGTATTTGTATTTCTTACTAAAGAAAACTTCGATCACATTTCTAAACCTGAAGTCAGCAAAAGAAGCATATTACATTTTCAGAGGATCACGCAAACTTTGGAGTCATTTTTATCGACACTAGCCTGCACTGTTGCATTATTGTTATTTTCTCTCTTGCAATCTGCAAGAGATTGTTCTAGTCTCTTTACATGATCAGACAGTTCTTTGACTTCCCTCTCCATCTGGGAAATCTTTTCATCTTTAATCTGGTCATCTTTAGCAAAGCGCTTCAATCTTAACTGCAAGTCTTTCACCTTCCTCTCAGCAGTGTCCAATTCCCTTTCTGTTTCAGCTAACTTCTGTTTAAGGTAACTGTCTGAATCTGATGCTAGTGAATCTAAAAATGAAATGACCATATAAGTAATAAGTCTCACAGCCTTTGGGATTTATTGCATGTACAGTGAAAACACGAGAAGTAGTCCGTGAAGAATAAAAAGTGAGTTTACTATTGCAATGTTGACTTCAATCATTTTGAAAGACAAAGTATGCTTTTCAAATGGACAATGAAATATTCAAGATGAAACTTACTGCCAAATTCCAATTTTTAATGGATGAGCTCATGCACAAAGGACACAGAAATTTGGAAAGATTCCTGAATAGGTATACAAAAGTATATTTCCATTTAGAAAAACTTGTCAAATTCAAACGTGCCTATGACATAAAGTAATCCAATCAGATCCAAGTATCGAATTGAAACATGCTTTGAATATTTTGAAAAGTGGATCATTTAAAGATTGGCAAATAATGAAATCACTATTGCAATTGTCAACTTCACTTTTTATTCTTTGAGGGAAATCAACACTACAAAGTTTTAAATACAAATACACCTGTTCAGGCCATACTGAGAAAGTCATAAGATTACAGTCAAAACACTCTGGATTAGTGTTCCCTTGAACAATAAGAGGTGAAGTTGATTATTGCAAATACTGATTTTTCAATAAATGCACTTTCATTACAAATAATGAAAGAAATATTCAAAATGAAACTCAAACAGATGCCTAATTTTCATTTAAACTTTAAGTGCCCACAATCTATTCTCTGATTTTCTCAACTGAACCTAAACATCACCCAAAGAACTGCAAAAATAATTTCTTCAATTTGCACCAAATGCCATTTTAATTAATAATTTTATAAAGCTCTAAAATAATTAAAATTTGCGGCCATTTTGGCTCAACATTTATCTTAGTCTTCCCTCGGTTCTTCCTAGTTAAGAAAGTAGCTCTGACTTTTAGATCAAGGAACACGACTTCAGACTTACTCCCAACTCACAATTATACAATTCTTAGCATTTTGTTCACTTTCTGATTTAGACAAGCTTTCTTCCATTGAAGACACTGTGAGTGTTTTCCTTTCTGGAGGTGGTGCATTCCTTAGTCTTACTGTCACGTGCTTTCCATTGTGAGCCCATTTGTCTTCTTAATCAGAAGCATGAGTACACGCAGAACTATAGACTGAACTGAGAAGATTTGAAATGGCTGCGAAACAATCGCGTTTTGTGCAAAGCAGAAGTTAATAGGTGATGTTTACTTAGGTGATGTTTACTTTGCACAACCTCATGCACTTGCATTGATACAAAGAAATTTGGCAAGTTTCCCAAAATGCCTCACAACAGCTGCCTGGTTTTTAATTTTCTCCCATCTTTAGAACTCTCTGTTACCAGCTTTTCCAATAAAATCAAAACATGAAAGAAAAAAACATTTTTTGCTTTAATACTGCATTAAAGGAAAACAGCAGAAAAATTAAATAAAAAATGTATATATTTCTATTAGAAGACTGGTCAACCTGTGAAATCCCAATGTGCCTCACTTTTGCAAAGTCAAATTATTTCCAATCAACTATTCTTCTCCTTTCTCTTTACTACCAGCTTTTCCAATCAATTAATTCAGAGCGCAAAAAAGTTTTTAGCATTCTGTTAGGACTGAAAGAAGTTGATTTAGTTAGGAGACTTCATCTGGATCGAGGATGAATATCATAAGCATGAGTGACATCTACTTACCTTGGCTTCTATTGTCAATCTTCCTTGCTCGTAACTTAGCAACTTCTTGCTCTAGACTGAGAACCTTGATCCTATAAGCATCCTCCTGCTGTTTCATCATAAAAATATCCTGTTTTAATTTTCTGTTCTCCTCTTGCAGCTGATCCGTTTTCTGCAGTGGTGTTTCATCTGCTTGCAGGACAGCTTCTGGCTGAAATGACTGCTGCCCACTCTCCACAGGCAGACCACTCTCCATAGCCTGACTTTCTAGGCCTGTGTCATTACCAGTTGTAGCATCCTCTGCGGTCTCATTTGCACTACCCCGTTGTTCATCACTTGCTGGTTGAGCTTCACCATCAGCGCTGTTCTTTTCAGGCAGAATTTCTTTTGTCTCTTCTCCATCAGCTTTCCTTTCTTCAGCTTCTGCAATTGTCTCATTTCTTCTTTCTTCATTTGTTTTCTTGTTCTCATTTTCAACTGGATTGTCACACCCTTCATGCTGTGTTGGGCTACCTTGTTGTTCATAGCTAGCAGCAACTACTTCTCGTTGTTCAACATGAGTTGGTTTCTGGTGTTCTTGTTGCTCTGTCTGGCTAACACTTGTTGCGTCACCTTCCTGTGCTTCTCCTGCTGCTGTCACCTCACCAAGCTGCTCCTCACTGGTTGTGTTCACACCCGTCTTTTCAAGAGCATCTTGCTGCTGCTCTGCTCCTGTACGGCTAATGCTTGTTCCATCATCTTGGGTTTCTCCTGCTGGTGTCACCTCACCCAACTGCTCTTCAGTGGTGGTTACATCCTCCTTTTCATTAGCATCACTATCTCCTCCTGTACGGCCAGCACTTGTTGCGTCACCCTCCTGCGCTGCTGGTTTAACTTCACCCTGCTGCTCTTCATTGTCTGTCACATCGTTCTTCCCATCAGCAACTTGCTCCTGTTCACCGTCTCCTGACCTGCTTTCTATTTGTTCAATGTTCTGTACTTCTGATGCTTTCTCGTTGGCATTACTGCTGCCTTGTGAATTGTTATCTTCTGACACTTTTTCTTTAGCATTTTCTCCATTTTCAACTGGTTTGTCATCACCTTGTCCACTCTGTGCCTGTTCCACAGGCTCCCCATCCTCATGAGCTTTTGGTTCCTGGAAAGAAGAATCTTCTGCATGACTTTCTCCCTCAACAATACTTGAATCTTGCTTTGGATGAACAGCATCCACTGTAGCACTTTCTGAAAAGAATTGACAAAAATGTTACTTGATAATTAAAGCTCTCAGTGTGCTATTTGGGGTAGTGGAAACAATGAAGACCCAGGGACCTACCAAAATGAAGACCCCCTCTGTTTAAAGGGATGGGCTAATTAGAAACTGCACCTTTTTACTTAACAAACCGTTCCATATCTTGGCAACACTAAATTGAACAGGAATAAAGTAAAGCAATGTGACATTCTTACCAAAAGGAAAACTACAAACAATTTCATACAGGTCACTAGAGGAAAACTTACCAGATTCATGACAAATGGTTACTTTTGATACCACATTTGCATTGGTGTTTATACGTAAAAAGATAAAATATTTTAGCCGACATAAAAGCTACCTGGATAATGCCTCACAAATCTGCACACTTATTACAAAAATTTGAATTTCATTTTTAAAGAAGTGAACACTGTTTTTATTCCTGACCAATACTCATGAATTTGGAATACGTTATTATGTACAATCTAGTGTAAACAGGTTTTTCAATGAATCAAAATACTGGTACTTTGGGGCACTTTCAAGGCCTTTGTGTCCTCACATTGTGAATTTTTATTCACAGATTTTGTTTTTATTGAGACCTTAAAAGTTGTATACATTATAGAGAAACTGATTTTCACCTAACATTTCACCAGCCTCAGTGGTTGGTGAATATACTTCCGAGGTTATCTTGTTTGATAAATTCTGACCTTTTTGGTAACAATTAGGTTTGCATCTGGTGATAGTTTTCTCTTATGAAGCTCTACGCTAAAAAGAAACTCGTATTTTTATTCCACTAATTGGTTTTATTTCCCAAAGATTGCCTTGTTGCATTTCAATTTTATTATTTTTGTTGCTTTCTTGGAACTGACAACGTCACTGAGCTGACCTGTGCTACTGTGTGCCCAGCAAAGTGCACACCATGTACATGTGCTGAAACTTGCTCCTTTGTGGTGTACATTGTACTTGCTACTTTGTTCCCAATGTTGCCAATCAAAAAGGTTACTTGCTCCACAGCGAGTGTGTTCAAATTGTTCTAAAATTCCTTTTAAGTTATATCGGAACCATTTGGCTCTTCAATGAACTTTCGAAGGGAAAGTGAGTAGCAAGTGAAGAAATATTACTACAGGTGTCATGTTTTGATCAACGAATTGAGAAATATTCTTTCAGCCAAACAGCCAGTCTGTTTCTGTTTATTAACTGGCAGGCAACAGCTCCATTTAGTCGTTGTGTGACAAAATATGGAATAAAACAATTCCCGATAATCCCATCCCATCCCATCCCATCCCATCCCATCCTGACTAAAATTTAACTCTTGAATGGACTGAACAAACAGTGGAGTGTGTTGCTTCACTTTAAAGCAATAATCAATCAAGCAGCTATTTGGAACAATTTGGAAATTATCTGACCTACATACATAAGTGTTTCACTCATCGGAAACTGTGAAGCAACATCTTTGACAGCAGGGATCAAGCGCAGGGGTGTTGCAGTGGTGAGAACGCTCACCTCCCACCAATGTGGCCCGGGTTCGACTCCCGGTTCCGGTGTCATATTTGGGTTTCAAGAGTTCATTGTTGGTTCTCGTCCTTGCTCCGAGAGGTTTTTCTGCGGGTACTCCGGTTTTCCCCTCTCCTCAAAAACCAGCAATTCCAAATTCCAATTAGATCTAGAGCGCACAAACACATCTTAATGAGCTTCCAGCTCCTAAGTGGTTCGTGGGTAAACAAATTACAAAAACAATTACAAGTTATCAACAAATTATGAGCAAAAACAGTAATTTGAATATATAAATGCATGACCGGCAGCATTTACTTCTCCAAGAGACCAATTAAGTGTATATCATTGGAAAGCTATAACCCTCTGTAGACTGGGTGTTTTCGGTCTTCTGGGACAAGGGGGTGGGGAGGAAAGGGGATGGGACAGATTTAGCTCCCTCTGTGATCCTGAAAGTATTAGAGCCATGGCAACAAAACTCCAAGGGTAGACAGAACATTAAAAAATGTTTCTCTTGAGGTCCACTTCATGAGGTGATGACATCACATGACATTTGAATTACATCATTATTTTCAAATGGGTTTTCTTGATTTTCCCAGAACAAAGAAACAAATTACTGCATAACAGTTATAGTTTTTCATTTAAAAATAAGAAATTTAAAATTCTGTAAAACTGCCTGTCAAAATAATTAGTTACTATGGCAAAATCAAATTTTATGAGCAATGATATACCTGCCAACTTTCCCAAGTCAAATGCGCAAGATTTTCGTATCCATATAACCTGAATTTCCGAAAAATTTCCGATGACTTCTGAACATTACTGAAGATGTTCCAACAACTTCCAAACATTGCCAAACATTCTCAAAGACGTTCCGGCGAGCATGGAATGGAGGCATTTTAGGACAGTCGCCAAAGGAAGAATGAAAACAGGACTATTCTGTATGTGGTTTTGTCCTTGCCGAGGGCAAATTATCCCATCCCCAGATCCTCTTTAGATGGAAGAAATCTATCGGAGCTGATCATGAAAAATTATGAGTTAAATTTGTTGGCTTTTTAAGCTGCAGTTGTCTCACTTAATTTCATCTTGTAAGCGGTAAGCTTGTATCGCTTGGTCTATCTGTTGATTTGATGTTCATCGATTTTTTTTAAATTTCTCAAATGACACAGGGTGTCAAGCAGCACATAGGCTCAAGAAAATAGGAAAATAGGAACAGGAAATTTGAACACAAAAAATGGGGAAAAAATAGGAAAAAAACATGAAAGCAACATGAGCACTGTTTTCAGGACAAACATATTGATTACTGTGTGGTAAAGTTGATCTTTCAGTAAAAAATCTGAAATAAAATTGCCAAATGTCTTTCATGGGATCTTTTCCACAAGTAGAGTCCCTTTAGTTATTTTTCTCATAATTTGCATAAAGAGTTCACATCCCAGCATTTTCGACTGAAAGCCCATATATTACCACCACTTCCCCCTGGGTTTACATACATCAGCATCCGCTGAATCGTGAGCAAGATTGCGAATCCAACATCAAACAAAATAAGATCAAATCCACAAATTATCTACGCAAACTTACATGATTTAAACTCAGCATTCTCCCACTGAAATGACGCTTAATTTTGGTGTGAGCATTTCCCAGTTGGATTTAAGTATCTTGTAGGCATTCTTTTAAATTGATTCTTCCTCATTTACTTATTATAAACAATTTTCTTTTGGGTTTGTATCTTGTATGACAGTAGAGATTACTTGCATACCGCTATAGAAATTATTGTTCCTGCTGTCTATAAAAATGTCAAAATTTGTGACTATACCTTTGCTACTACAAGGCATGATACATTATCCTCAATTATTCAAGTATTGCTAATTTTTAGTTGAGGTTTCCAGTGGTATTGATGTTTTTTCTGCTGGAGCAGGAAAAAAATTTAAACTGTGAGGTGGCTTATTTTCTGTAACCATTGCCTGGTCAAAGATTTGGATCCTTCAGAAAGCAAAATTATCAGACGTCTTTCTCATGAGAGTCTACGCTTCCTTTCGGATTTAACAACAAGGACCAAAGCAATAAACATTATAACCTGGATTGTGGACTCATCCTGAATGAAATCTGTAACCACAAAGCTTGTTATTAAAGAAATTTGTACTAATTTCTGTGCAGTTTGCATACGTTAGCAGTGATATGATTTTTTGTTTACCCTAAAACGCCTTAACTCTTTAAGCCCCGATGGAATGAAATATCTCTTTACATGAACACCGCTTGTATGAATACAGTGGAACCTCAATTTAACGAACCTCTATATAACGAAGTCCTTGGTATAACGAACGATATTTTTCAGCCAAGTAATAGTGTAATGTATGGAAAAGAACCTCGATATAACGAACCCTTGATATAATGAATCAATTTCCCCAGTCCCTTGGCACTTCGTCAAATCGAGGTTCCACTGTATTCAAGTGACAAAAATATAGGAAGTGATCAATGAGGATGGGATGATTGATATTTAGACAAATTCTCCTTACTACATATGTAGTTTCATAAGAAATGTGTGGAGATCAGTAATGAGAATATGCATTTTCATATCAGGGCTTAAAGGGTTAATTGTTTTAGTGTTAGGTACCGGCCTTTTTCTGTGCAGCCGCCATTTGTGAATACGGTGCATGTTATTCCACTTCCTTGAATACCCTAACCTATGGCTCAGGTTCTCTCCACAACATCTAGGGAGTGGAAAGATGCGCTATTATCTTTAACAGTATAAAGTCAGAGTATAAAGTCACAGAGACTGAAGGTTTATTCCTTAATTAACTTTGTTCACGAATAAATTTTTTGTTTTCAATAGCTCCCACGAATTTTAAGAATTTTGAAATTTCTTCTATAATACTGGTTAATCAAATATTCTCATTCGTAGATATTTTTTTCGCCAAAATTAACCCATTGTCAGAGGCAACTTTACCGTACTTCTAATGTGGATTTAACAGGCATAGTTTAAGAGTGCTCCTGGTTGCTCGGTGCGTACTTAACTAGGCTTTCTAATAGTTGCTTATTTTCATTTTTACGCGTTAAAACGTATAAAGGCTTTACAATCGAGACTTTCAGCTTTATTTTCGGCTAATTCGTCCATACAGAAAGGCTTTTACACGCTATACAAGCTTATTGGTTTTACGTTTGGCACAAGTGCAATGGGCACTGAAATCAAATACTAAACGGAATCCCAAGAGACAAAGATAAAAGCACTTGAACGAAGAATAAAATTGAAGCTCATTACACAATTCTTCGTTCTTCTTGCCTTCATGTCACGGCGGATAAAGCAACACAAAACAAGGGCTTTTAACACCCATTTCAGCTCTACTGAAAACATCGAACAAATATGCGATATTCGAAACACTCCAGAAAGTCCTTGTTATCAATGAAATGATTACCTGATTCCAGCTGGCTATTTTCTTCTGGTGCGTCATCCTGCTGAGGGGAACTGGACTGGTTCTCGTCTGCTTTGTCGTTTTCGCTCAACTGTTTTATCCCATCACCCTGACTTTCTTCTGTCATTATAGGATTACTTTGAGTAACCAATTTCAAAGAAACTGATCATTCAAGGTAGCATCTGAACAAGGATTTTTTGTAGGATAAAATAAGACGTGGACGCTTTCGGACTCAGACGAACCGCTGCCACGACAGTGGAATTCGCGCAATTCCTTGATCTTCTTAATACATGCAAACTGTTTTCTTCGGTATTTATATCTGCAGTTCTTTACTTTTACCGTCTTCTACAAGGCGAGGTTTGCTAGGGAAAGAGAGTTCCTATATCTCCATAGATTGAACTGCAATTAAAAATGAGTTGCCTTTGCAAGTGAGCATGAATTTCTGCACTGAAGGGACTTTCAAATTATAAATTCGTTTGTCATTGGTTGCCTGGCAGCCGCGCAAAGCAAGTTACGCAACAACAATGGCGCGGATCGAGCATGACGGTCGGGAGTTCAATTCGTTGTTTAATCTATGTATTTCACTCGAACACCTTGAAAAGTTATATTATATCGATTTTATGCTTCAAGTTTTTTTCAAATATTTAACAAGTTGCAGTAACTCCAGAAGAAATTACGCCATTAATTTACTACTACGAACCTCTTTTTGCCTGGGATCAAGGTTGTGGGAAGAATTTGTCGATAATACATTATAAGACAAAAGAAAAATGTTTG
>Ga0126336_10000927_pt1 | contig 13932 bp, 10 predicted proteins | sample SidCmetagenome_FD_92530 | JGI IMG/M metagenome (GOLD analysis project Ga0126336, IMG submission 92530) | Coral microbial communities from El Islote,Puerto Morelos, Mexico - Siderastrea C C metagenome | ecosystem: Host-associated > Invertebrates > Cnidaria > Coral | place: El Islote,Puerto...
CAATCCACAAATTTACCCTCAAACAGGTACAACAGCAACCCGTCATTTTTTTATAGAGGAGTAAACCTCCCCCGGAACTAAACTTCTAAAATAAATGAAATAGGTGAATTGATTGCGAATTTACTCTCAAAGTACAAGTTCTACGTGGGTCAAATCGGTACTTCTCTTTGTAAAATCTTGAATTTGTTCCCCACCACTTACGTCATAGGCTACTAAAATGACCGCTGACACACCCATTCTGCGCCGCAAAGTTGTTGGCCAAAACTCGCAGTAAAATTATTTTTTTGAGACCGAAAGTAAGCCAGTAGACAGAAAAAAAGTTTCAAACATTAATATTTATGGTCTAAGCTTTAAGAAAAAAAATACTTGATTTTGTCCTTTAAGGGCCATTTGCTGTTTAAATTCCACTCGTCAACTATCATGCGTTAGCTAGTATTCAAATGCCAATTAACAAAGACCATACAAATTTTTAATTTATGCTTCTTCAAATTATAGTCTTGCAGCTCACAGAGCTGGATAACACTATATACATGAAATAGATATAACAGATACCACATAACTATGTAACAATTGTAACTATTATCACGCAAAAGTGCAACAATAAAACAATCGTAGCATTAAGTAAATTGAAACATAAATATATATACAGGTATACCAGTAAAGGTGACTATTATGAAACCAAAAAATTTCTAATACAAACACTAATAAAACAGTTCTTAGTTTTTTCGACCCTGAAAGATTGTTGGCATGGGTTGTTCTTTTTATAAAGAATAATTTTGCTGCTGGCAAAAGCCTACTAAGTTTATGTGAGTTCATGTGAGTTATTACTCCCAGCGTGCTTCACGTCTGGAGTAAAGAGTTGGCAGGTACGATTTTGCTAGGGCTTTATCATAAGTTAGGTTTTGATGTTTAATCTGACGTACAGACGTGTTCAGCGGTAAATTACAACGACAAACAAAAGATTGCCCTAGCCGGAGTTAGGAGCGTGTTTGACCCTATGACTCCTATTTAAAAACACACAACAACAAAAATAAGAATTCACTTACGATACTGAAGGTAGAACACAATACCCAGCTGACAAATATTTAAACAGCAAAAATATTGATGTATTAGTGGGAACCTTTATAAAGCTTACAGCTTTTACGATGTCTTTCAGGGAAGTTTCTGCACGGTCTAATAACCGTAACAGTGATGATAAAAATATTTATCGCATAAAAGTCTTATCGTGAAGTCACACAAAAACACTGGCTTTCCTTGTTTTATAGTTCTTTAGAATTGTCGATGCCAAAATCCCCATTTCTATCGTCGTGGTATCTTTTGATAGACGGGCTACTTGAGCTTGAAGCAAGACAGCATTTTCGTCTATAGCAGACACGTGACAGCAAGAGATCTTTTCGAAGGCTTTGCGGAACTCTACGATCCTCACGGAGTAAACAAACACATTTGCGCAGGAATTTCCGTAGTGGAGCAACTTCGCAGAGTAAATGAGTGTCGCACTCAAGGACAACGGATGGAAATTGTTCACGATGTTCAAAATTATGAACGGAAGCCAAGCGGATAAAGAAACTAGCGTGACAATCAGTAAAGTAATTGTAAGTCGTCGTTCTTGTGTCGCTGCGTTACGATAGTGTGACAGCACCTGTCGCTTACCCACGTGGATCCAGATCACTAAATTTGTGACCAAGATTGTAACGCAACACAGACTGAGGATAACTACAGCGATATAAAAGAGGATTTTCACTGAAGGTGAAGCATAGCTCATTATCATTCCAGCCGCTGTGGTCACGCAAGCTACAAGCCATACACACAAGATTCCCAGTATGTATACTCGTGTTTTTAGCACCCTGTGGCGCAGAGGCCAGAGAGTTGCACTCAGTCTTTCCAAAGATACCAATGTCAGAGACAAAATGGACCCAAGTCCGGAAGTAACATCTATTGCCTTAAAAGCTTCAATCACTGGCCCAGTGTTTGCGGGCCACAACTGGCCCTGTCCACCGATCAGGCAGACGAGCATCGGAATAGCGAATGCGCCCACGAGAATGTCCGCCGCTGCCAGGTTAATCAATAGGTAGGAACTGCGTCTGTGGAGCTGACCCGTCTCGGCAAATTTTACAATAGAGAATAGATTGCCAGCGACAATCGCAAGAGCCTCGGTTATGAAGAGAACAGTCCAGACTATTGCCTCACTCTTTGACAACATTGTCTTCGTTTAAACGCGAAAACTGCTCGGATTCATATGTTTCTGCGGCAAATAAGAAATCATAAAATGGTTATTAAATATGTAGTTCACAATTCATGAAACCTTTATTTAACAAAACGTAGTTCTTTATGTTTGGTCCTAAATTAGTTCAAGGTAAGGATTTAGATTATCTATACAGCAGAAATTTAACTGATTAAATTTCTCCAAAGAATTATTTTTCAAAAACGATTCCATCCGTTTCAGTCCTGTCTCGCGAAACGCACCTCGGAACCAATAAAACACGCTTTCTCATGTTTTATGCTCTGATAAACCATAACTTTTATCCAATCAAAGCGCGCTTGCCTTCCAATTTATGTTGAATCATAATAATAATTCTAATAATTTTGTTTTTAAATCAAGATGAAGCGCTTACTTTACGATTGCCTTTATTCTGCCATCACCTGTCTACTCTAAACATAATTTATCATGTTAAGCGGGACCCCAAAAACTCCTTAAAATAGTGTGTTGTAGTCAAAGCATCCCTGTTGCTCAAAGATGGTTACGTGTAGAAAAAATATCCGCAACCAAAACGAAAAACTAAAATAAAAAGAAAATTAATGGCCGAAGTATGAGAAAACAGTTAAAAACATGCCGAATATAGCTAAGTTAATGACGATTAAGGAATTAGAGTTCTGGGTGTTGTAAAGAAAATCAGGACTACGTATTTTCACTGATTAATTTTTTTTTCACACCAAGAGACAATTGAACGAGGAACTAAATTTATGGCGAGATGCTAAATAAAAATATAAACTGTAAAATTAAAACTCCCTTAAGGTTCACACCAACCCTTGTCAGCTAAATATACCCGTACCAGCTGTACGAGAACCATATGGTGAGGCGAGCTTTTGTTTCATTTCATTCGTTTCTCCCAGACGAAAAGTTTTGGCTTCGATCACCTGAAAGGTTTTCACGGCCAACAATGTTTTTTTACGGGTATACATCCTTCGGGGTTGACATTAATTGAAAAAGCTATTGAAACGTAACGGCCAAATATATTTTAATCTTGAAACCTGCAGGGTAGTTATGGAAGAAAACAAGATTGTGTCCCGACTGCAAGAAACTCTCTAAATTGCAGATATCTAAACTGTCAAAATAACTATAGTGAAACTTTCAATATTCCAACTTTAAAACAGCTAGCATAGAGCAGCATTTTTTTTACTGTCTTGTTAGAGTGGCGTTCTGCCTACAGTAAAGAAAATTTACAAGTTTTTGTAGTTTAAACTGAAGAAGCTGAATGTCAATATCATTTCGATTTGATACGTGCTTGGAAAACTCAATACACATAGTTACTGGATTGCAAAGATACATATTCAACTTAAAACCCTTGCCATTTTAACAATTAATTTTCAATATAAATCGTAAATCACTCAATATTTTTGCCATAGCCGATAACTGCAAGATGCAAATCCCAAACAATGGTTTTGATATAACATAGCAAGAAAAATAATCACGTGTAATTTCCGGCGAGTTTACTGGGCATTAACTTTGTTCTATGTTCTGAGATTTTACTTACCAATATTTTCCTTGATCTGGTTATTTTCAAATGTAAAAATTTATAGCTTCTACACAAAAATGATTGAACATGTGCACGCGAAACTGAACTTTAAATGCAAATGTCGTTGCGAAGAAACTTACGATAGCCACAGGACGTCATTGAAGGCAATTGAACAAGCTCGGAAGCGGGGACAAATATAAACAATTAAAAACTTGCAGGGTGATAAGTAACTTGTTCAGTTGTGAACCCTGTTTATCCAATAGTGCGATAGTGATCGAGTGAGTTTTTGTGTGATATTAAAGATAAATAGCTTCGCTCGAAAATCAATAATGTCATGATTTTTAATTTATTCGAGGCCTAGGCAAATGCAGAATCAACTTGCGAATTTGAATTTGAAAACTTATCAGCTTGAATTATATTCTTGATAAAAGCCAGTCACGAAACTCATAAAATATTAAGATTATAACAACTAGTATTTTTCTGATGTCAGTTTATTGAAGTGAGGGGGTTGGTTTGGCGATCCGCCCGCTACATCAGTTTAATCGGGTATTTTACGCAACGTGAAAGTCCAACAAAGCAATTATAAAACCAGCAAAAAACATATTTAAAATTTTGCCATTTTAATATCTACATTCTCATTGGTTGCTGTTTGATTCAACAGTGGCAATAACAACAAAGCCATTGAATGTCAAAAAACTCATTTCCTTAATTTCCGAAATTTTGTATTGTTAAGTTCAACAAGCGAACTAAAACTTTGCTGTGAATTAGCGATGTGTGCCACGCATCGGCTTCGAACGATAGCTAGCGAAATGATTATTTATCTTTATTTCAATTTGTTCAACCCTAGTGACGTCAAGAAATCGTCATCAGAGAAATCCTGATTAAAAGATTTCGGTTTAATTCTTCAATCGTTTTTCTATTTAAATACAATGTCACAAATTGAATCTGTTAGAGGAAGTTTGGGCGGCTGTTTTCTCTCAACAATCGAGATAGAAAAGCTGGTAATATAATGTAGTTAAAATTGCATGAATATTTCATGGATGAATATTAAAGAAACTGCAAGAATATTTGATAGTTAACATTTAACATATTCATCTAATATTAAATATTCGCATGAATATCAAAGAACCGTCATTCTTCAGCACAGGCGACCCAAGCTTACCCTGCACCGACAGCTCAATATCGATCAATAGATAAGCAGTATTGCTTATGACTGTCGTTCGTTGTTTAATCTCGGCAAGAATTTAACAAATCAAGATCACTAATAAGCTTGCTTTTACTTTTCGCTTTGCCTTGCTGTTTTTGTTTTTTGTTTTTGGAAACTCAAGAAGCCATTGCAATCTTAGAGCGGAAAGATGAAGATGTTTGTTGAGGATTCAGACCGGAAAATCGGCGGTGAGAGGAAATTTGAGCCGCTGAACCGTGTTTTGGGAGATTATTTTGTGAACAGTTTTCACTGGAATAAAGGTTACTTTTGCAAATCGGATTTTTCCTTGTATTTCTCGCCTATTCTTACTAAACTTTTAGTTTGCGAACCTGTGATTCTCCGAATTACAGCGTCGCATCTTGCATTGACTCTTGCATTTCTTTCGTTCGATTGATCACTTTTGGCTTTTTGTTATTGTAAAAAACAAATTGACGTCAGTTTTTTATGCGTCTATCCTCTTATTGATGATAAATTTCGTCGTAACATTTTCAAAGTTTGTGACAGTGTTATTACGCAATTTATCATCAATAAGAGGACAGACGCATTTAAAGCTGACCTCAATTTGTTAAGCTGACTAGAACATCCAAAAATTGATATAGGGCTTACAAATATCAAAAGACTATACTCTTTTTCATGCTTTCATTAAATTACTTGAATAAAAATCCATCACATTTGTGCAATTAAAAAAAAAACAGCCAAACAACAAAATAAGAAAACAAAACAGCAACAACAAAAAACAACAACAAATAACCTTCGCTAAATGTGGAAGTAGAACCAATTCAAGTTAGCCTGAAAACCATGGAAATGTTTTGGCGGGAATAACAAACCAAATGGCAACCTAAGAAATGCAACGTGGTTTTTGCCCGCAGTTTTCTTATTTCAGGAAAGTAATAGCTCTGGAGGCGTTCTAATTAACAAAGCAAACTGAGATTTTTTACATTTTTCACATTTCATTTTCATTCTACTTAGATTGGGGCAACTATTGTTAGAAGTATCAATTTCAGCTAATTAGGCAGTTAAAAGATACTCAAAACATCTGAACATTGACAATTTGGGTAGTGATTTTATCTTCAAAATATGGCCAAAACATGTGCCAGGCTCACACTGCCCCAGACACATGAATGCCGAATCCTCACATATGAACTGAAAGAGTATTTATAGTAGATAAACAGTGTTGTTTTTATTTATTGTATTCCAAACCTATCCCTTCAAAAAGCAAGATTTTTTATAAAATGGAGGCCCCAAATGGGACCCCTCGAAACTTTTGAACCAAAAGTCAGAAAACAAAACGAAAATGGCATTTGAAATACCAGCCACAGGGAACCCAAACGCTGTCTTTGGTTATATCTTAATCATTTAATAAAAATGTTGTAATTTGCCTGTGTTCCCTGTGTCTTTATGAGTCATTTTGGAAGGGATTTGACTCAGAGCGGAGACGGTTTACCTCGCCGGTTTGAAATGTTATCTTATCTTCTTATAGGGTGCGTCATTGGACACGACAATTACGTCTCAAGTTCCATTACTATTAACTATCAAATCTCGTGGGGATACAATCTCGGGTTTCAATGAACGGCCAAGAGAAGGCCCAAGAGAAGAGAAGAGAGACAAGTCTCCAGTCTCTCTCTTCTTTTCTCTCCCGAGGAGAGTTAATAGATAATGGTATGGAAACTTGAGACGTAATTGTTGCGTCCAACCTCGTTCCCAGGGTCCTCTCTCTTCCTCCATCTAGAAAGTACCGGGTACTTTCTAGAGGGAGGAAGAGAGAGGACCCTGGAGACGAGGTTGTGTTGCGTCCAGTTTACGACGCGCCAGACAAAATAACATTTGAAACCGGCCAGGTATTAAATCGTCTCCTTTGTTGTGAGAGGGCTCAAGTGGCGAACTCGCTAAACGTCGGCTGTTTTCTCAGGCTATTGGAATACCTCATCAAGGCCAACTTCTTCAGCAAGTTTCATCAGAACTGCATGATCGGCTGACTTCCATTTTCAGCCTCTGGAACACTGCAGTCGTAAAACAAGGCTCACAGCACAGAACACGGAAACCGGAAAAACACCGAACAAAAATTGATCAGTTTAGATCGGCACTCTTAATCCCCAAAAAGTCAACGGAAGTTTTTTAATTTAAAAATTTTCACCGTTTGCTCGATTGGTACAAGTGAATGTGATACATTTTCGTGAAACTAATAAAATGAAGTGTTACTTTAGTTAGGTTAAATGGAGTTTAAGGAAGGTGCCATGTCAACTCGTGCGATTCCCACATCCCTGTAAAGTGTTATTGATTGGTTGCATCAGAAAGTGATCTTGATTCCATGATAACCATAACTGGATAATATCTGTTTACACTTCGTAAACCACAGTCCCTTAAAAGTGGGCATAGTTTCTTAATCACTTCGAGAAAATCTTTTCCACGGTCGTAAGACATGAAAACGGGAAACGGCAGGGAAGTTCCAATTCCGTTTTCCGATACTACAGGATAGCGAAAACGAAAATGCGAAAAACGAATTTCAAAATGGAGGTTCGAATTCCGTTTACCTGTCGTGGAAAACCAGAAATTGAACATTGGAACAGTGTTGGAAGTTCGAATTCCTTTGTTCGACATCGCTGGAAAAAGCAAAACGAAAATGAAAGTCAGTTCGAATTCCGTTTTCCCATGTCGTAGGAAAAAGGTTGGTTCCAAGGTACATGCATTCCGGCAATACACACCCCAACTTATGACTTCTTCAGACTGCGTGAAAACGCCTCAGTAAACGCCTGTTTAGCCTGTTAGCCGGCAGCCAAATGCACGCCGGTTGTCTGAGTAATAGAAGAATAGAAACAGACGGAAAAAATTTTCTTTCGAAATTCTTCCCCGGTATACTCATATTTTTTGTTTGATAGCCTAGTCTCTTTCTACTGGGGGCTTAGACAGTTATTTTGTTAGGAGATAAAATCCAACAATTTGTGGTTTGAGACTAAAAACATAACTATAATAGATTAAAATAGATTAGAATGCAATCAGTTATCAGTGAAGTTGGTTTTGGATTATTTTGTTTGCACTTTTTCTTGCTTTTTGATAAAAAGAAATCCTTTATGAATCTGTCCTTCTGACTTGGTCTAGCAACTGGAAATACAAAACTTTGAATAGATAAAAAGCTGTATTTGTACGTGTATAAAAGAACGAAAGGTCTCTTTTATACTCGATGTAGTCTTAGCTGTAGCCGTTGTTTTGTACTCGCTGAATAGCGCTCCTTTTCATAGTAGACCAGAAGTTTTAGTGTGTTATTAGCTGCTATTCCCTTCCTTTATTCCCTGAATAGAATCTAGTCTTACTATAGAACGTGATTTCTTTGAATATAGATTTTAGCTTAGGACAAATGTTAACTTCTTTGTAATTTGAATTGTTTCTTTTTGTTGTATTTGCTAAGCTGGCTTTTTTCAGCCTTTCCTTATAGAATGATTTAGCGTCCGATGGTATAAATTGAGTATTCATGTAATTGTAAGTATATTCACATCGTCGAAAGATTTACATCGAGAGCTGTCTGTTTCACATTGGATTCAGAAGTCTCGACGATTAAAGAGTGTTTGAAGTAAATCTCCGTGTGTTATCCGTGGTTCACTTGTTGTAGTTCCCGTACGTACCAGGAATTTGTGGTAAGATTCTGTTCCCGCTAGCTAAGCGAGTCCCAGAGCTCAGTTCCCCGCGTCAAGTGTTCATTTTCCCGCTAATTGTCGCCCAGAAGATAACAGTTTCCCCTGCGAAGCTTTAGATTGGAAAAACCTATCGTCACAATTTTCATAGGTGTGTATTTGTATAGTGAAGTTGTGTGATTTTTTGCTAGTGAATTAAATAGACTTTACTTGCGTGATAAACCACTCGAGCAAGGTAAAAAGTCTCTACTTTCCACACTGACACCCACGTCTTACAAGTTGAAAGTTGCGCCTCCCGCTAAAATGCAGCGTGACTGACCAGAGGATAGCGCCTATTTTCGGCCACACTATATTTGTTAAATTCCAGTGGGGTATGCAGATTTCGTTTGTGCGGCGAATCGTGAAAATAGGTCAAATATTTGAAAGACTCCATAATCTGCAAGTAAAATCAGAGTGCGGCAATTAAAACGACAACTGCCTCCGAAAAACTTTCAACGTTGACGCGAACTTGCAGGAAAACTTGCTCGAAAAGAATAATCAGAGAGTTCATTGAGAAGGTAAACGACTTACGTTAAATGTTTCGCGTTTTTGGGTCCACTCGAAGACCATTAATTTGTCTTGTTATGTAATGTTCGCTGAGGGGCAAATGAAGTTCGTAAGTGAGCATAACTTTCTTCGTTGATTTCATTACAGCGTTATTCAGATCGGTGCAGCTTTTTGGGCACAGGTTTTTCCTCTGACTTGCTGGATTTTAGAGAAATGTTTTAAGACGACATTTGGTAGGTCGAATGTTTGCTCAAGTTGAAGATTTAGCGGATTGTATTGAAATGATTTGAATTAGTACAATAGCTGACTTGTTGTTTGCTACAGTCTGTTTAACAACTCAGTAAAGCTAAATATTCAAATCCTGAGTGCTTAGATGCTGTTTAAAACAATCTTTTCTCGGCTTCAAACTCGACAAATTTGTATCATTCATAGCGTATGGATTACCAAACCAACTTGAAATGCCTATGCTGCGACAGTAGACCACAAAATGCTTTCTCATCATGAAGAGCTAGCTGTCCCTGTATTTCACAACTATATCAAAGCTGATCTTGTTGAAAGGTCATAGCTGAATCCATCGTGAGTGACTGAAGCAAGTTTTTGTTTATATACGTACATATACTCTTACCCTTTTATCGAATCTTTTTGTATGATCACTCGTAGCTTGTAAATCAGGTTAGTTTGGGATATGCTAATACAAAATGAATTATGATTAACGCTCCAAAACGTTTAATTTGATAGTTTTGATCTTGCCCAAGAAACGGGGATTGCTTCAATAACTTTATTATTGCCGTGATAGGCGTGCTGAGGCCCAATGAAACAGATTTTTGGGAAACTATAGTCTTAATGCATGGAATTTTACCAACACTTTAAGTCTGTAAGCAATACCAGAATGAACAATGGCAAAAACAAAAGTGGTACAATAATATTGTAGACGACACCGGCAGACACAAGCCTCAAACATTGCAACCAACATTTTGGGTGTTTTATGCTCTACTTCTTTCAACGTTGGTGATAAATTATCATTGACATTGGTTGATGTATAAGTGCCGCATAATTTAAGAGTTCAATAGCTCAAATGTTTATGAAGTGAAAAGCAGAATTGTTATAATTGCGTCACGAGCAACTGAGTGCGCTTGGACGCGGACAAGAGAGTAGAAAGCCGAAGCTCAAACACAAGAAAATCTTTCTGATCATTTGCTTACACTTCAGTAAATGCTTTCCCGGCGTTTTCTCTCTGTTTTTTTTCCCGTTTTTACGGTAAAACGAGGAAACCTATGAATACCTTTATATGCATGCTTATGGCTCTTAGTAGTAAAAACAACCTTTGTTTTCGCACAATTGTGCGCGAAAGTCGATGCGGTTGTATGGGCAAAATCTTTTAATTATAAGTATGAGTAATAACTTTATTCTATTCTTGAAACTATCTTTTCAGTCACCGAGTCCAGTCATCGTTTACCAGTTTACACCCACTTTGCAATCGTCGGGAACACTCCCAACTGAAAGGAAAACTAATAAACTACGCTTTGAATTCCAAGCTAGAAGTTTACATTTTTCAGCTAATCTTAAGAGAAAAAGAGATTAAAATTCAACCCAATAATCGACTTTAGGAATATTTGCATCTAAGTCGTATTTATTTATCCAAAAATGCCATTATCAAGGACTGTTTAGAATTTTTTCGCACCTGCATGCTTGGGTTAATTTCAACCGCTGCCAGAATAAGGGAAAATTCAGCGTCAATGTTTGACCGCAACAAGGTTTCTTTGAACAGACTCTAGTGTCCATTGGTGTACATTTATGAAAATCGATTTTTACACGATATGCAATAGTGAACAATAACCAATTCAATTGTGGGTGACCTCAGACATACAGATAATCAATGGTTCACTGCTGATCAGAAGCAAAAAAAGTCTCTTTGCAGAAAGTTATTTATTAGATGAATTAATGACAAATTGAATGGATATTCTGCTGTGGATTATGCCTTTCAACATTTATTTAGTTTGCCTGCATTAAAATTGCACAGAAGACAATAATGGCCATTCAAACTTTACTTAGCTATGTAGTGTTGATGTGTTTTTCACAAAGGTGTCTTATTCAGTCAGTTCAGGGGTTAAAATTTAAGCCATTTCCCATTAAGGTAACTCATTCAGCTACGATTCCACGAATACAGCCAAACTTATTTGGATTTCTTAGCTATTTTATTAAACGTACTATCATATCAAGGGCAGGGTTTACTAGCCGGAAGGCAAGCACAAGCATATTCATGATGTAATGGCCCTTTTGGTAAAGGTAACAGCAACGCACTTGTAAGTCGAACTCATAAGCAACTATAAGCGCGAACAGAAGAGGAACAAACACAATCATTTTTCTTATCCGCTTTTCTTCAAGAATCGCCGCGACATATGCATTGGCGCAGCTCCAGGAAGGAGACATTTCATATCATCCTTGCGTTAAGGTTGACACTTGTAGCAAGCGCGTTTTCTCATTGACATTGCGCTTGCGTTTCTGCGTTGCTAGTTTTAACCTGGCCTACTGTACATACATGTATTCAGATTGGCCGTACAACTCCAAGACTGAGCACGGTTTCAACTTTAAACGATGGATTTCAAATTCGCATCTCCTCTTTGTTGTTGAGACTCTAGGGACGGGGCGAGATAAGTGCGACACGTGATGACATGTGCACATAAATCTAACGACATTTTACCATCAGCTTTTCTACGTTTTTTATAGTTCCTCTTCGCCTTGTTACAGTATTATCAAAAGATAATTTCCCGTTTTCTTCACTCTGGCACCGATAGCAAAATGTGCAATTCGCGCGGCCAAGAGGTAGTTTGAAAAGTTTTACTCGTACTCAAACGTCCGCACGTAATCGATTCAAAACACTACTTTGCGATCTCTTCGGTTGTAATGTTGTAACCTCTCATCATCGTCGTCAACCTCCGTTTGATCGTTCTCGCTCGTTTGCGTGCGGAATTAATGTCAAACAGTATTTAAAAGATATTAGAAAACTATACACCGCGATAACTGTTCGTTTTTATATTTCTTTACTCTGAACAGTGGTTTGGGAATCTCCGCTTTTGGCGAGTTTTCAGTCGTTTTCGTTTGCATGGTGTGGACGGGGGTCTAAACAGCGACTAACAGTGTAGAAAAATCCCTTTGTCAAATTAAGGTGATGGAAAATGGACACTATAAGGGACAGGGACTATGTAGTCCTTCGCATAAACGATTGTCTAACTCTCAGTTTTGGGTCAAATTTTTGTTCTTAGAATCTCTTGTAAGCCAACGATTTGCCGTAAAACAATCAGCTTGCCCAGGTCCCGAGCAATGTTGCCGCTTAACCAGAAAGTGAATTTGATCACAGTGGTGCATGGCTGTAGGTAGTGGCTAACACCACCGGCCACCAAGCGAATCTTTCCTTTCAATCTAAAACAATGCTATGGTTCATTTGCAGTGTCAGTGTTTTCCTTATTCTATTTCCCATTCAAAATAAGAAACAACAAAACATTACATCAGAACCAAACTGTCATTCTCTTATAGGCTTTAACTGACAGAAAACAAACACAATGTCTGGCCAGCCACCAGAACCAATTACCGAAAGAGAGAACCGAGCGTGGTGCATCGTATATGGCCTGGAGTCAGCGGCGGCCATCATTGGCAACATCCTCGTCATAGCTGCCTTTGCCATCACCAAGTCCCTGCACAAGAAAACCTACTTCCTTCTCATCAGCCTGGCAGTTGCTGACCTCCTGGTAGGAGCAGTGGCTATCCCCATGTTCATTCATCTTATCGGCGGCTCAGTGACCCAGTGGTGGTCATTGGATAACCACGTGCAACACACGCAGACGGCCATAGAAATCTTCGCCTCCTACGCATCCATCTTTTTGCTTGTTGCGATCGCCCTGGAAAGGCTTTACGCTGCGCTGTCGCCATTTATCCATGATAATCTCAAGCCTACCGCTTATTACATTGTGATCGGTTTTGTCTGGTTCCTTGCAACACTGTTGGGTATTCTCTCCTATCTACGAGAAGAGCACGTTGGCGCCGCTGACAACGATAGAGTGTTTTATTTCATAATGGTTATGCTTGCGCTCTCTATGGTCACAATAATCGTATCTTATGTCATAATTGCAATCATTTTGATGCGTTCTCGCTCTCACTTCACCGATGATTTTGAAAGGAGAATGGCTGTTACCCTATTAATCCTAACCGTTATCTTCATAGCTACATGGCTTCCTTTCAAAGTTGTTAACTACATTTTTCATGAAGACCCGACGTCAACCCTCGGCTGTGGCAACGACCTTGGATGCCTCTTTCAGGCAGTCTACGCAACGAAGTTCCTGCATTACTTTAATTCAGTGGTAAACCCTATTGTGTATGCGCTGAGGGTAAAAGATTTCAGAAAAGGTGTCAAGCGCATTTTTTGCCGGTGCTGCGACCCACCTCCCCCGCAGAACCCTCCCCTGGGGGAAGTAAAGGGCATCGATAACACTATGGTATCCATGCAGTCCATTGATACCGTTGTCCCATCCATGTTCTTATAAAAATATCCACCTTTTTAAAACGAGGAATTTGATGGGAGTTTGTTGTAGGGGGAGGGTTGTTAGAGGGAAAGGAAGCCTGCAGGTACTCTTTAAGGTGTGTGATGGAGTTGTCGATTTTAAGGGGCAATGTAAATAGGATTTCAAGACAAAAACGTATAACAAATCATTCTAATGTTGCGTAGTTTGGCTCGTTTGGCCTTTTAGATGACGATATAATGTAACCTAGCAAACACAATTGGACCTGTCCGGATTCTTTAGCTTAATAATGAAGTGACAGAAAA
>Ga0126336_10000928_pt1 | contig 13924 bp, 10 predicted proteins | sample SidCmetagenome_FD_92530 | JGI IMG/M metagenome (GOLD analysis project Ga0126336, IMG submission 92530) | Coral microbial communities from El Islote,Puerto Morelos, Mexico - Siderastrea C C metagenome | ecosystem: Host-associated > Invertebrates > Cnidaria > Coral | place: El Islote,Puerto...
ACGGTATCAACGAACGCTTTTCATTCAATTAATTTATTCTTGTTTTCCACGTTGCCATGTTCCCACCAATAGCGTAGCTCCACCACTCCCTATATAAACCAAGTGCAACCCACAATTCCTTGAGTTGCTCTGACGAAGGGCTAACGCTCTCTTTAGGGTGGCCAATTTACCTTATCAACTCAGTTGATAAATCCAAAACTTTGTAATTAAGTGCGTTTGGCTGCAGATGGCTTAAGGATGGAAATGGATGCCAGGGCCGTAGCTAGCACGAGGCAAGACCAGCCACTTGCCTCGTCTAGGTTAAATGCCGAAATAAAAAAAAAAGTACTGTTAGCTTGAAAAAATAATTCCAGAAAGCATTTGCCATTAGGTAGTGAAAGAATATTCCAAAAAGACTCCATTGGATCGCAATCGCATAGCGCCTATCAGCTTCCTTTGTCATGTAACTGTCACAGGCTGTGTGACACCAATCCAATGTGCATTGTTACGAGTGGCAGATCTAAACAGGATTGTGGCTTATACAAGACAAAACTCCCAGAGAACCAGCATCCCAGTTTTCTTGAGCTACCTTGCCACACTTTTTGACATACTTTGCCTCAGAGAGACTATTGAATGGATTATAATTCCGCCTAGTCGGTACTCTGTCTTGGAAGAACACTAAATCGACAGGGACACGATCTGCATTAATGTTTTCAAGTGGCATCATGCAACTGGAAAACATTAAGCTAATGTTTTCAAGTTTCTCCCTTGTTTCTTGAAAACATCGCCAGATACTGATTATAGTTTGTTCTCCCTTCGGGAAAATCATTTATTTTCTTTCTCTTGACGTTTTAGGAGCATTTCGTTTGCAAGAAAAGGTATCATAATTCGAATTTCACCCAAAAATATGAAAATTTACTTTGACATAGTCCCTTAAGCGACACCTGGGAGATGCCTACCGTGATAAATACTACTGAAATAATATACTAATGGTGATGGTGATCTTTATCTTTTTTATAGGTAATGGAATTTGAAGTTACCTAATTTGCTGATTTATATTTTAGGCACTTCATGACTGAAATAGAAAAAATCTGTCGATTCATTGACATGTGTTTGCTGTAGTTAATCTTTAGCAGAAACCTTTGCCTCTGCGGCTGCGGTAAATATCACGAGCGCTGAATAAAGACGCGAGATAGAAACGTGACATATTTTCGAGTGATAGTGACAATTAATTGACGTAAGTTTGCTGCAGCTAGTGCGGCAGCTGTAATCATCACGTAAAGCAAATAAAGGCATATCGAAAAAATTATGAATTATGACGATTCGGTACAGACTTGATATTTGTTCGTGCTTTGATTCCGTTTTAGGCTCACGTAGAAATTGTACGAAAATAATTCCCTAAAAAGTTTTGGACACCAGAATAGAAATCGGGCAATTTCTACCTGGCTTTTCATCCGAGAGTCAACCAAGGGTCAGATATTTAAGCTCGTTAATCGATCACCCTAAGTGTGATATTGCCCCTGTTAGGTGCTCTTGTTCGTCATTTAATTTGTTTTCTCAGTGGAATAAAAGTTCCGCAAAGTACTTTGATGCTCTAAATGCTAACAGGGGAATATTCAACTATCAAGCACAAGACCTCATCGAAGTCATTCAGCACAACTGATCTTCAACAGCAAGGCGATGCCCAACAACACTACTTGCAATCGATCTTTTTCAGACAATTATTTAATCGTTTGTGACTTGGAAGACCATGGCGGGCAAGAAGGTCCTTACAGTTTTGTAGCCAGCTTTGTAAGTGCGGTCTTTATCGCCATTTTTTCACCAGTGGCAGTGACTGGAAATGCGCTGCTTTTGGCGGCGATTTGGAAAAAGACATTTTCACGAACACATTTTCATATTCTTCTTAGTGGATTATTGTTCACTGATTTGTGCACGGGGCTCATCGCTCAACCCGTTAATGTGGCATCCATTTTGCTTTACACCGTAAACGCGAAGCAAGCTATCAACAGGCCACTGTTATATGTCACATTTGAGACAGTTGCTGATGCCAGTGCAACTTACCTTATAGCCATCACGTTACTCCTTTTAACTTTTATGTCCGTTGAACGATGGCTACACATGTCTCGACGGTCTTTAATTACAACGCGTCGTGGATATGTCATTGCCCTTGTGGTTGTGCTTATTCCAATCCCCATGACTGTGTGCCGCTCGCTGGAAACCATAAATCCAGGTTCAATTGGGAGTGCATATAATGCCACTGTTATAGCAATGATACTGATTTGATTTCTAACTACATTTATTGCTTATTTTAACGTTATACGAATTATTCGTAGTCACCAGCTACATGTTCAAGCCAACGTAGCATCTCAACGTTTTGGTCAGCCAGCAATAAATTTCGCCAAGTACAAGAAATCTGCAATTACAATCTTATACATGCTAGCTTTGTTTTCTTTTAGTTTTTTTCCTTTCGTTATCTCTGTTGGAGTGTATATTCATGTGGGATTAAACTCGGAAACATCCGTGGCGTTGAGTTTTTCCTTGGTACTTTTATTTTTATCGTCTTCTCTGAACCCATGCCTTTATATATGGAGAATGAATGATATTCGGAGTGGAGTGAAAAAATTATTATGCTCAAAGAGCTAACTACACACTTTCTGTCAGTTGATCTTCAACCCAATGATTGTAGCAAATTTATAAATAATAAAAATTTAAGTTGATGTGACAACCATGAAGATGATCACATCTGTCACGCAACGCGCTAGCAAGACAATGGCCTCTGTGTGGATATCCAAAGGTCAACTTGACCACGTGCATAGGAAATGACTTGTCATTTCTAGACCAATCAAAATGCAGCAAGTCTTGCTGTCAATCAAAACATTAGGGTTCTCTTTTACATTTCCCTGCATAGAGTTCATAATTCTCTGATCTTTCCAAGCGGTGGTCAAAACTTCCCACCCACCCACCCCTTGTCTTGTTAACGTATTGGCAACATAATTATAGTTTACAGATTTTATTACAAGTGATTACCGTAACCCCTTTTACTCCCAGAGTCACTTGTGGAGTCATTTTGGGTGGTTCAAAACTTTGTTTTGTTGACGAAATCCTATGGTGTGACCATTCAAGTAAGACCTCTGCAACAGTACCGGCACTTTCACTTGGTACTATTTATGTTTTTACAAACAATATTTTTATTTGTTTTGAATTTTGATTTCGGCACCCTTGGGAGTAAAACGGTTAATAAGTAATCTTGTAAATCCCCCCATACTATCAGTGGCCTGGGGATTAGGACCCCATGAGAGGCGTAGCACTCTCGTTGCCAAGCAACCTGACCTGTATGATCCTTATAGGTGGATGTGTATAGGCAACTCGAGTACTTCATCCCCTACCCCTTTTCCCACATAATTTGTTGTCCTGCTTTATTTCATGGGTTGGGAGCATTAAAAGTAATTAAACGACGTGTCTTAAACGTACAGAAGGAATAAAACTGAATGTGGTTTGGCAGTAGCTTGAACTTTGGTCAAATATTCTCACATAAAAAAAAATTCTGCCAAACATTCTTTTTTAAAGAAGATTGTCTGTTTAAATGATATTATCACGGATGAGACATAGTCCTTTTCTCTTGTATGGTACCTACAAGCTTAATTTTAATCTTGATCAGTAAGATAAATAAAAACGTAATGTTTTCTAAATGAAACATCTTTTCAAACAAGAACGTGATTTGGCAGAATTTCGAAGACATAAAATTTTCGTAACTGATAATTTATGGCTCCAATATAGCTTGGAAAAAGTATGATTTTTTGCATTTTGTTCGTATTTTCGGTAAAGCAACAGTGTGAGCTAAGAACAGTTAATGTAAAAAGCAAAAAACAAACACAATAATTAAAAAAAAAGCCAAAAAAAAGGGATTTTAGTACTTCTGATCCTATTAAAGAAAGCCTGATCTAAAACGGAACCAGTTTGGAAAGGCATCTCCCCTGTTAATACTCTAAATGAATATATTTACACCGGTAACTATCATCGATCATCATTACTACTCGTCATCATTACTCAGTATCATTCCACTCTTTTTGCCAGCTAAACTACTGTAGTTGAGTTTTACCTGCTTTCCTTCATCTATTGTCTTCACAAGAAGACAATAGATTTGTCTTCACAAGAAGACAATAGATTTGAAATCTTACACCCCGACGTGGGCGATCGATAAAAATCGATATCGGAAAACCGCTCGATAAATCGATAACTATCGATATCAATCACGTAAACGTTATCGATTGTATCAATCAATCGATAAAAAGCGATACTCACAACTCTTCTGGTAATTACTGTTATCGAGGTTATCGATTTTATCGATGGACGTCGATCGTACATGTCTTTAATTTCTGACATTGATTTTGCTTTTAAAAGACGTTTAATCGCAGTAAAATGATTGCGGTGGTTTTGTTCACGAATTAAAATGCATTTTGTATTTCAGTAAATGTGGTTTATTAAGCTGGCAGGATAACTGTGCTGTATCGACACAAGTATCTGCGAAAGTGACGTCTCGGCTATTTACCTATCTAAGCAACCGCCAAGGAAAGCGTTTTGAGTGGAAGCGACGGCAATCTTTTGTTTAACCCGATATTAGAGCTGGTTAAGCTCACATATTTCGACACAAAAAATGTTACTGATAAAATCGATAAACCTGATTGAAAAATCGATAATTATCGATTTCTCACAACAAATCCGTTTATCGATTTTTACCGTTTCCGATACAATACGATCAACTAATTTTATCGATTGTTATTGAATGTTATCGATTATCGATTTTATCGATTGCCCACGTCGGGCTTATACAGTGGAAAATCTCTTAAGAATCCCGGATCCCCTGATTAGATAACACTAAAAACGGAACTGAGAGCATTGTTTACCATTATAAAGGATATTTCGGAAAAGCTTCGAGCATGTAATCCTCATATTTTATGTACCTAGCATTAAACTCATTCTTGGTTAGTAAATACTAAGTAATAGTAAAGTACTAACAGGAAGTAGTTTGAAATGTGTATCGGCTGTATATATGTCTTGTAACGCGTGCTGCTATTCAATACCACATTAGGGAGTTCGGCGGAAATTAAGAAACATGAGAAACCAATCAGTTCCCTCGAGCGAGCTTGGCCTAGCGTGGCCTAGCGTGGCCTAGCGTGGTCAAACGTATTTATTACGCTGAATTTACAGAATTTAATTTAATTTAATTGAAGTGTTTTATGGAAATGTTGAACCGGTTTGAACAAGGCCTGGTGATTAAGTAAGTTTCGCGAAGCCGAGAAACTGGGTTCCAGTAACTAAATCAGCTCAGATTAGCTGCAACGTACAAAGTCTGAGTTAGGAGTCCTATAAACAGACAGTAAAAGCAAACCACATAAAAGAGTATAGAAAAGGTATTCCGATAGACGGGCTTCTCCTTAATGCAGCCAAAATTGAAGCATTTCCCGTTACTGGGACCGGTGACAGAAAAGCGATGACGGCGAAAATCGAGAAATTGGCGATAACGACAGCGAAAGTGTGTTTTCTGGAAACGCTGTCAAAGCTGCAAAGGCTAAAAAAGCATAATAGTATATAGTGACCGTCTCGTTATTTGATTTGGTCATCTCCAAGGTTACACATCATTTGTTTCCAAGCTGTTTGGTTGATTTTTTTAATCTTACTTCGTTCGTTGGTTAATAAGCACTTAATGACTGGCCCCAAGGGAAACGTTGAGTTTTGTTTCCCCGAGACCCTCAATGTTCCCCGAGGCCAATCCGAGGGAAACACACTGAGTGTCGAGGGGAAACAAAGCTCACTGTTTCCCTTGGGGCCAGTCATTAAGTGTTTTGTTATACCTCCCAACTCAAAAATAGAACAAATTACATACGTGAGCAGGGAGTTGAGATCCGTCTTGTTTAGTTCTTCAAAGCTTTGTTGTACATGTAAGTTTTGTTCCTTACAGAACTCCTTTAAGGTTTTAACAGCATTTTGTGTTGCTTTGTTTGTGGATTTTGAGCTTTTATCCCGTATCAATTGTTCCATTTCTTCTTTTGATCGGACTAGAAAGCGTTTCGCAGCCTTGACTGAGAAAAAATTATATTCTTGACGCAGCTGGACACAAATTTGCCACGGTTTCAAGGCGCACGACCTGATCACGCGCGAGTCGAAAGTTCAAGTTGTTGTTTCCCTAGGGGGTTAGTGAGTTTTGTTCGCCCTAGGAAGTTAGACTGTTTTGACCCATGGCACGTGACACGTTGTTCTCCAATCAAAAAAGGCGTTTGAGTTGGGAGGTATAACAATGTTTTTTAACTTTAGGGCCATATGCTTTTACTTAGAAAGAACAAAACTAAAAGATAAAAAGGGGGAAAGTGCCACTTTTAAGAGACAATTTTTGAACTCATACTTAACCAAAATAGAAAATTAACTCATTCATTCACACAATAGCTCTGTTTTACTAAAGTATTTTCCTAAGTTATTAATTTGACCTAGTAAATTGTAACCTTTTGTAACATAACTTGTGACAAATAGTTTTTTCTCTAAAAAAAATATTTCATAACACCTAACAGTTGTCCTGCTTTCGATAGAATTACATAAAAACTTGGGTCACCGTGCATTTTTTAAAAGTTAACTGCACTTTTTCCTAACCCACGCACGACATGTTTTTCACCAGCGAGGATTTTCTTGACGCTCTCCTTCCCGGTGGGGAATGAAATGCAAGTCGAAGTGATGCTTACTGGGAATCGAGGATGGCGGAGAGGACGCGTGGTGAAAGAATGCAAGCAAAGCAAAATTCCTCGCGAAACATCGATTGCAATTGCCTAACAAAGAACATACTATAACAGAGTGCCGTTAGGTGATTTCATTGTTCAATGAATGTTGTGCAGCCGAGAATCTTGACTGTTATGGACATGCTTGGAAGGGCAAATTCTCATTAGAGTCAGACCAAGCCTGTAATATATATTGATAGGCTAGCTAACAGCGGAGCCTCTGTGAATAATCTGGTGTTCGTTTCTCAAAAAACCCGAAAACTCTTCGGGCCCCAAAATTTTGTGGGCTATTTTCGGGCGCGATATTCTTCGAAAAGTGTTTCTATAAAAAAGGGAAAAAAAACCCTAAGCGTTCTGTACAGCGCCGCAAATTGTGGCAAAATTTTCCCTCAAATTGCCCCACAATAATCCGAACTCGAAAGTCACTCTGCTGTCATTGTTATTATTTATTTATACTGCTTGCGCCGTGTTCCTTGGTTTTTACAATGTTTCTATATCCTGTCATTTAACTGTCAAGGTTTGTCAAATTATCTCAGACTACCAGCTTTTCGCTTGAATGAACTGGAAACTTCGCTTATATACATACAGCAGCTAAATATAACAAACATCTAAACTAAACGGGTTATCGTTTTGGGTTTTCATCGTCTTCGGATCTTGACAAATAGCACGAAATGCCACTAAAACGGAATCAGTAGCTCTGAAGCGAACTGGCCTGTAATCAAAAGCCGAAATTTCTCGTTAAGTTTTCGATTTGCTCTTTCTCATTCGGCTAGATCGCTCAGTGAAGTTATCAAAATCGGCTACTCGTCTACTTCAGCGTTTGGTCAACCCGGTTTTCATTCCATCGGTTGCTGCAGTTTATAACAGCTATCGACAATTTTTCATACCGAGAGGAGGAAGGTTTTCTTTTTAAGATTTCATAGACTATCTCGGGCCGGGTTATCAGATGCCGTTTTTGTTTTTCTTTCAAGAAGTTGCTGCCCAACTTTTTTACTCTTTTGACTCTTTCTAATCTCTCAACAGCAAATTACAAATGGATAAACAGAGAGAGGTAAGCCTTAAATACGGTTTCTTTTCTCTCTACTAAAGAAAATACCACACGTGGAAATGACAGCATGTACCTTAAAAATAGGAGTGTTTATTTCACTGCAAAATATCGGAAATACAATACTGCTCATTAGTGTCTGACTGAAACCGTCGGTTTTTGCGTTGGGTGAGACGCAGTTTAAATCTAAACAATGTAGTTTGTTTTAACTTTGTCCTCTAGACAGTGTCTTTTTATGACCTTCATTTTAAAACACTGTTTTAAAAGCATTCTAAAAGAGAGAGGAAGATCGTACCATCACATTTTCTACTCCTGAATTGTTCTGCGTTTTTATCCTGATCACGTTACACATGACTGGATTGTGCATTTATGGATTGTAAAGTCTTCTCAACTTATTGGCCCCTAAAATACAGTACATTTCCGTTGTGCAGTTATTCGCCAAAAGATGAAACCCAAGGAGGGAAAACAAAAAGGCAAAACGCAATGCAGACCGCTGAGGAAACAGTAAAGTTGACGTATTTTTCTTCAAAAAGAAGACTTCAGCACAACTTTCACCGGCATCGCTTCTTGACGCACCCTTGGAAACTACAGTTGCTCTAATAAACCCATTTAACTTGCTTCCGGTGGCGACTAAACATACTTGTCGATGTAAAAACCGGAATTTGTTACTGATTTGCATGCATCCCGCTGGCTGTTGAGTTCTGTCAACAATCAAACAACTTTGCTAAAATAAATAGTATTACCCCGGCATCAGGTAGTTTACCGGCAAAAAATTACCCGAAAAAGGTTTTCGGAAGCTTCAAAGCAAATGTAAATTATGGAGGGAAAATGGCACAAGTTTTTCGCCTGCGAAATATTATTCGGCGAAGAGTTTTAACTAACGATCAGTTGCTGTATTATTTTACGTTCTGCGCATCTCGGGATATTTTTCTTAAGGAATTTCCTCCCTCATACAAGAATATTTTTGCGCAGTTTATGACTATGTGGAAAAAGCCGATCTTAGCAAGGGTTACCAGAATCCAAAAAGGAAATTGGGGGTAACTACGCATATTTCAGGGATAATTGAGCTTAAATTTGGAAAGAAATTGCATACATTCTTTGTATTTTAACGCTTTTTTTTAGAATTATGGTTGGTACGCTCGCGCAGTCTTTTCAGATGGTCGCTTTCCAGACATCCCCTGAAAAACAAGTCTGTTCAGCTAACACGCCGAGTTCTACTATTCGTCGACCCTCTCGCCAAGTTAACTGCGTCTCTCCCAGGCTACTTTCCTTGTTTCACTTGTTGTCGGAAGCCGGTGTCGATGTTTGTTTTTCGTCGTGCAAGCGCGGGCGCTTCGACGGCCCGGATTCTTTCATAAATCTACGTTTTCGTTTCCATTTCACGTTCCCCATTTGCGGGTCAACACTCCCACACCGGAAGTTAAAAAGCAAAATACAAAAAAAACAATTCACTACACCTAGAATTTTATTTTTGCACACATTGAACAAACGGGAATCGCGCGATCGCACGGGATGAACGCGCGATGCGCAGAAAATGTGCGCGTTAGCAATAGGGACCACCGTCCTTAATATGACTCGCATTTTGTCAGACAAATTTGAACATCTCTTTCAGCGTATTGTCTTGTATCCAAATGTTCCAAGACCAGAATCATTGGAAAAAGTTATAATAATACATTGCAGAGACATTTTTGTAACAATGAAATATTGTTCTAAAGCCGCGGCTACACGAGCGATTTTTTGCTTGCGATGGTGATGCGATTTTTTTGAAAATTGCCGCGTCGCCGGCGCGGAGAAAATAGCATGTGTAGCCACCCTCCCACCGGTGATGCGACAGCTGGAAAAATCGCAGGAAAAAATGGCGAGAAATTTAATGAGTTGAATTTTTTGCGACAAAATCACGGACTTTGTCACAATTTGTCGCAAAGTGTAGCCGCCACCGCGCGCTGGCGACGCGACAATCTTCAAAAAAAAAATCGCATCACCATCGCAACCAAAAAATCGCTCGTGTAGCTGCGGCTCAATATCTGCTATGCCAACAAAGCTAGTGGAGAAAAAATACTTATTTTCAGGTCTACTAGCTTTGTTCGCAAAGCAGTTTTTTCAGTAGTTGTTTTACCCCATTACGAATATCACTTATCCTCCAAAGATAAATAAAAGGATTAGTAGAAGAAGACAGAAACAAAAGTGCCAATGAAATATGAAACACCTAACTCCATCGAAATGAAAGTCCAACAAGGACAAAGAAAGGTAGAAAACTTATCTAAAATACCCCTACAATGTACAAGATGAAAACCACAGATTTCTTGTACTTCGCTAAGTTAAACGCCGGTTGACCAAAGTTTTGAGATAAACCGTTTGCATGAATTTGCTCTTGGAGACGACAAATAATTTGGAAAACTTTAAAATAAGAGATTGGTGTGGTAATAAGACAAAACAATAAAAGGATGAACAAACTTAAATTCGACACAACTCCAGTAGTTTTCTTAAACACGTGCAACAAACGAAACGCTACAACTGGTATCAGAAGCAGTGATGTTACAGCAACGACTAAACAGCTACGACGCACAATCAACAACGATCGACGAGTCATATGTAGCCATATTTCGATGGACATAAATGTGATAAGAATTGCAGTTAACGAGTAAAGTAAGTACCACAAAATTCAGTAATTGCTTTTGCAAGAAGAAGATACGTTTCCTCTTTTTTGACCAGCAACAGTTCATTGAAACATAAAACTCGTACTGCAATATGACTGGGCTGGGTGAGAAGTCCGGTGCACAGATCAGTCAAGGCCAAACTACACTGGAGAATGTAGGAAGGTGTTCTGAGAGACTGATCTCTCCAAATTGTCGCCAAAACTAGAGCATTTCTCGCCACTGCAAATGGCGACGAAATGGCGCTGACGACTGAGGTTGACAGAGTTACCGCGTAGTAAGCAGAACTCTGATTTCTCGTAACACCGTCCAAGGAACAAAGGCTGTACGAACTATCTGGGGTGAAATCAGACAGGCTATGAATACTCATCATGCCACCCTTTTCCTTTTCAGGGGGAAATCTCCTCCTCTTACTTCAAGAAAGAGTTGTCCAACCTCTTTTGTACGGAAAGCAAACGCACCAAGACGAAGGTCTCCGTTCTGCACAGATAAGCTAACGATATATAAATCTTGGTTCCTCTGCTACTGCCAGTAAACTGATGTCATTGTAAAAATGTCCGTAAGGACAGATTCGACTGTATATCCGACGAAGACGGATCAGTGAGAAGCAACTAATACAATTGAAACGATGGCAATTCCTTCGGTATTTCTTGGACTTAAGTTCAGAAGACTTAAGTTCAGATAGCCGCACCTGGGCATTCGCCGTTGTCCACTTCTGATCACGTTTTGAAATTATTGCCTCGTGTTCGGTACAAAGAGATTTTTTCATCAAAGATTACGACTTCTGTTAAGATTAGGAAACTTGATTAAAACTTAGAAAGCTCTGAAGGCTTAAATCAATTGTGTCGTTCCGGAGGTTTATTTTAAAGTACAAAGTTCGATATTACTTTAGCTCTTGCTTGATTAGAATAATATATAGATTTAGGCAAGCCTAAAGGCGGATCCGGCCCCCTTTTTTCTTTTGTTTGTTTGTTGTTTGTTTGTTTGTTTGTTTGTTTTTTTGCTGGCGCTTATTAATTTGTGAAAATACTCTCATTCAAGTCGTTAAATTAAAAAAAAAATTTGATACCCTCGCTGAACGCCGAACCCAGTTCGGCAGCGTTGTAAGCCGGTGATTAGTCCACTAGGCCATGACCGTTTATTGTCATTGTTGAAGTTAATTTTAATACTTATTTCTGTTTTCGTGACAAGCTGCCCATTATCATGAAAATGCTGGTGTTTCTCCTTAGAAAACGCCGTAAAAACCATGGTTGTGGACAGAAAAACTAAAAAGCACTAGCTAAACTAAAAAGCACTAGCGTCGAAACCGCTGGGAAAAGCTGCGAACTCAAGCGGTGTGCCGACCGTCAGTTCGCAACAGAACCGACGAGGCAAATTTGAACTTTTCGCCTGAACTTTATGGCCTAATTTTTTTGCGCTTAAAGTGAACTTTTCCCCTTCCACCAAAGAGACAACTGAGGATTCTTTTGAACTGTTTTTTTTCCATTAACAAATTTGTTTTTGACTTTTGTTGTCTTTGCCTGTTTTGCTATAACGCGGGTCAACATGCGATTTCGCGCCAAACACACGGGATTCAGCACAGGGTTATATCCAGTGTATGAAGTGTATTGGTGACCCTTTGGTGCGGACGGACGGACGGTCACGTGACTATTACGTCACTACCAAAATTTCTTGGCTTGATAGGTTACCAAATTTCCTTAGCAATGATACTCAGCATACGCGCTAGCGCGAGGGCTCCGCTATCATTCAAAAAGATCTTATCAAGATGGCACAAAACTTATACCACACCCTGAGACAGCTACATACTAACAGAGGAAAGATTGACAGATGGAATAAAAGAAGTGATGAGGAGATGATTGTTCGCTTGAAAACTAACTGCGCTTTTTCGCTGTTGGCAGGTGTTGGTTCCGTTTTTTGCTGTTGGCAGATGTCAAACCTCTTTTCTGAACTAAAAGCGAACATCCCATAATCCACAAATCAGGGATTTCCTTGCTAAGTTCACAAACGTGCGTTTGTCTAATAAATACGTTCGTGTTATGATCGGGGGTATACTTCATTTTTTATTTAAGACAAAATAATTTAATAGAGATGTTAAAAAAGCAACTTATTTATTCCCGCAAAACTACTTGAACATATCTCGTTCTGCCAGCGACATGAGAAGCCTGTCAGAATGCTGTGTACGTTATGCAATAATGTTGTCAGCTTCAATCATCGTCGCTCTTTTATTTCCTGTGGCAGTGACGGAAAATGTCCAGGTTTTGGCAGTAATTTGGGGGAACCCATCCCTCAGAACACCTTCCATCATTCTGCTCACTGGACTTGCTTTCACGGACTTCAGCACCGGACTCATCACCCAACCTGTTTATGTCGTACCTAAACTGGTCCGGTTGAAAATATTAGCTAGCAGGAAAGATTTGAACATAGTAATGGAAGCGGTTTATCGTGTGCTGTTTGTTACTATGCGAACTCATTTACTTCCATTTGATGTTTATTTCATTTCGGTTTTGCTATTGTGCCTTCTTGTCACTTCCGTGGCTTACTTTATAGTTATCCGAATCGTTCGACATCATCAACAACAAATTCAAGCACATGGGTTGTCGCACAACTTTGGGCAACCATTGATCGACTTTGCCAAGCCTGACAAGACATCGGTAGTCTCTATCCTCTATATTATGATAGTTCTCTATGTAGGCTACCTGCCAATGATTGTCACTTTGATGGCTCTTGTTTTTTCCCAAAGGTCAGCAGTGATCATGAAAATTTCAACCGTGTCAATTGCACTGACATTTCTGTACTTCTGTACTTATGGCGAATGAAAGATATTCAAAATGAAGTTGAGCAACGCTCAAGCGAATGTCCTGCAGAAGAAAGTAACTCCAGTAACAAAGTATCAAAGTCGTTGTAAAATACGTGCACCGTGTCTGATGCATACATTTAATCATAAGTTGCTTTTGTAAAGCTTAAATAACCATGTGTAAGCCAGTATAATGTGAAGATATTCACAGATATTTGACTCAAATTATATGATATGTTCTTCTACTTTTTTGTATTCATTGCCATATCAGCCGTATATTTTAAATTTTTCAAAATCATTCGTCGTCACGAACAGCAAGTTCAAGCCAACGGATCTTGTCAAAACTTTGGCCAACCAACAAAAGACATTTAAAAGTAAATCTGTCTTCCAACAAACTTACAGTTGGGGAACCTTGAATTTATTTTTGTTCTAGACCATACTAGAACTCATAACGTTTGCAGTTTGGCAAACCCTTAGTGTTAAGATCTAATCAGAAGTTAGTTGCTTTTTACAGAGTCATTAACATAGAGAACGCTCCCTTTATCGTAGCCACAATATCTTCACATTCGTTTACGATACTACCTAGTTGAGGAAACTCCAGCACTATCACGTGACTTATTTATCTATTTCTGATCTTTGGTGCCCCACGCCAATTCACACCCCTTTGTTTTCTGGTTGTGTGTCTCAA
>Ga0126336_10000929_pt1 | contig 13922 bp, 6 predicted proteins | sample SidCmetagenome_FD_92530 | JGI IMG/M metagenome (GOLD analysis project Ga0126336, IMG submission 92530) | Coral microbial communities from El Islote,Puerto Morelos, Mexico - Siderastrea C C metagenome | ecosystem: Host-associated > Invertebrates > Cnidaria > Coral | place: El Islote,Puerto...
AATCCGTTGCCGCTGACAGCTGTGAAATAAAAAGAAAACTTGCCAATCTTTTGACCAGTTTTGAGCCAACGGAACATAAGTTATTTTTAAAGCAAAATAATGAAAGGAGAGGGGGCATTTATTCAATATTTTTATTGGATTCCGAGGATTTCTGCCACGGGATATCAAATAAGAAGGGCGTTTATTGTCGCTGCATTTTAAAAAAACATTTTTTATGTTCTCCGGCTGGGGCCAGAACATGAACAAAGGTTTCCCCCCCCCCCTCTTCCCCCCACGGGCCGTTAATTAATTTTAAATATTTATTTGATTTTCCTTTATTTTTTTAAATACAATACGGATTTTTTTTTAATTTTTAATTTCTGTAGTTAATCCGAGGATTCCGAGATTCCGGGGATTCCGGGGATTCCGTTATTCCGGCATTCCATGTTTTCCAAATTACCAACAAAATCTATGGTTTAATTCCCTGATACGAATCAACAATGCCCCCATCTTCTATGAGGAATGGGAACGCAGAGGTATTAGAAAAATAAAACACTTGAAAGATACCAACAACAACTTCCTTTCCCTTCAAGAGCTGCAGAAGAAATACGGCTTTAAGATTCAGCCTTTAACATACTGTGGACTCATCTCGGCCCTAAAATCTCTTTGGAAAACAAGCAATCGAAGAGACCTCACAAACAATTGCAAAGAATATGAAAGCTTCTCGAGTCCATTAATCAAATTTCAAAAACCGAGTAAACTCGTGTATGACAGACTCGTAGCGATGAAAGCCTCTGCTCCTACCTTAAGCCAACACAAATGGCTTGAAGACTGCAACCTAAGGCAAAACGATATAAATTGGAGTGCTGCTTACCAACTAGCCTCTAAAATCACAAAAAGTACGAAACTTCGAGAATTCCAGTTTAGACTTCTACATAGGAGATTACCGACAAATGACTTCCTGACCAAAATACGAATAAAGGAGGACCCCCAGTGCTCTTTCTGCAAAGAAGAATGCGAAAAACTAATACACCTTTTTTGGAACTGCCCTATAACGGCGCTGTTCTGGGAAAAGATGGTAGCGCGTCTAAAAACCTTTCAAAGCATCCAAGACGATTTTTCTTTGGACAGAACTCTAGCACTGGGTTTGAGGCCTGTTTCTTCAAAATTTCATCACCAAGTCAATTTTTGCTTTCTTATAGCCAGGCATTTTATCTGGCTTTGCAAGATAAAAGATTCGGCACCTTCTTTCCAAGAATGTCTTAAATACTTAAAGTCACTCCACAGGGTACATGCACATGGTACTGTTAACCACTCTCTACCTAATGAATGGGCATTCCTAAATGGCATTTCCTAAGATAATCTACCTCTTTTTAGTGCCTCTCCCTCTTTGCCCCTGACAACCTTTCACTCAAAAACAGGTCTCTCTCTTTTATTCTGTGAATTGCTGCCTCTATTAATTGTAACAAAACAAACTGTACTTATGACTAAGCTATTTTCATTGTAAATTGTAGTGTTTCCTATTTTTTCTCTTTTTCCCCTTTTATTTTATTTGAAAAGACAAGAAATGTAAGGTAATTAATAGTGCTGTAGCCTAGAAAAGGTACTGTTTAATCTTTTTTTTCTTTTCTTCTGTATTCCCTTTAGATTGATAATGTAAATTTTAATGCCAGTATTGCTTAAAAAAAGTTAAATTAAAAAAAAAAAAAGCTAGCTACTCTCATATGGTCACACCTTAGGGTTTGATCCATAGCCTGACTAAGTGGAACCACCTTGTACAGGGTAATAAACAGCACTCCGACAGGATGGTAATGATCAATGCTTTAATTGGAATGGCCAGACTCTTTTTACGGGGTTGCTTACTTTTGTCAAAAGTGAGTTAAACTCATGACTACTTATGTAGAGCAATCTACAACTGAAGGGAAGAGCTTGAACACTTATCGTTATGCTTTTAATTTACAAGGCATTTCTGTATCCCTGTCATCTGTATCCTGCACATGCTTTATCATTTTCTAACTTTTAATGGTTTACAGAAGATCACTTGGCAAGATGCTTGCGGCGCGTACGATACTGGTGGGTTTGGTGATGATGCAATACTCGGCGAGCGTGTTTGGAAATCCATTTGGGGAAACAATTTACAAAGGCGTAGAGGGGATGAGAAGAGCTCGTTGTGCGGTAAGGATATTAACAACAACAACAACAACAGCTACTAAATACTACTACTACCACTACCACTACCACTACCACTACTACTGCTACTGCTACTGCTACTGCTACTGCTACTGCTACTGCTACTGCTACTGCTACTGCTACTGCTACTGCTACTGCTACTGCTACTGCTACTACTACTGCTACTGCTACTGCTACTACTACTACTACTACTACTACTACTACTACTACTACTACTGTAAGTCTACCAGTACAAACTTTAGACAATTTCCATGGCCAGAAAACGTTATAGCATTGATAAGCGTCAATAGCCAAAGAAAGTTTATTAGTACACACATTATAAAAGATGAAAAAGATTAAAAAGAATTAAAAAATCCAATGTCTCTTAAATAAAACATGATGGAATAAACTTATCAATTGCATGTTAATAGTCAGAGGATTCATTGCTTCTTTGATTTTCATTTTGTCTGTCATTGATATCTTCTTATTCGGGAATTGATTCCTTTGCCTTTTTAATAGCAAGACCCATATCTAAGAATTGAGTAATTCAAAGCAATTATAAGGAAATGGTTTTGGTGTTCAGTTTTGTTTTAGCCACAGCTGGGCAGAGTCTATTGTCCTTTGTCGTGAATGAATTCAGAACTGCCTAATGTTGCCAATAAAACCATGAACTGCTCAATTTCCTGCTACCGCAGTGCTTCACACTACGTATAACAGCCTTCTTCCTAATATCTCCTTGATGACATCGTGATAGTATTGGTCATAAAATGAAGGGTTCTTTTAATCTGTTGCCTTATAGTACCTGAGAAGATCCAGTCTAAACCATCAGTTCCCTTGGTACTGCAAACCAGGCAGAGTGATAGTGAAATATCTTAACGTTGGAGGGGGTTGGTTTCAAACCAACTCTTTCTCCTTCACGGGCAATGTGTTGCGATCCTTTGATGTGCAGTTCGTAACAGAACAAGATGGCACAGGGTCGATAGTGGCCAAATTCAATGGCGCAATACTGAGATGTACTGGGTTTGCTGCACTAAAGCGGAAGACATGCACCATACCAAGACGACTGAGTCCATGGCGTGGTGATATAACAGTTTACATAGGACGACGTCCATCCACTAGATTCCTTATGTTAGGCACACCAGGTATGCATTGTACCTAGTATACTGAGAACCAATTTCAACATTCTGAAATTTTGTTAGACAAATCTGCGATATATAAGAACCAGCTGATGTCTGGTACTTGAACTAGGTTCTTATTTGAAAAGTAAGTTATTCCTTATGGCAGTTCTTCTTGTTAAGATTTACACCCACGTTAAATTACTTTTGTGACCAGCAACAAGCAGTTTTAAACCTGAAATAAGAACTTATTTAAGAACCTCAACTGAGTCTGTTTTCTCATTGGACATCAGATATATAAACAAACTTTTCAGAAGGTTGACTTGGAAAATGCAGGTTTTCATATGCGGATTTTACTGTACTCTCATCATTATTTGTTGTTATTATTTGTTATATAGTTTGCCCGAGGCGCGGATTTACGGGATATAACTGTGATCAAGGTACGTACGTTTTACCGTTCATTGTAGATCATTTTTTAGTCAAATCTTATTGCAAAGGTAGCAACGAAGGAAGCAACAAATTAAATGAACAATCAACAAATAACAGGACAATAACAAAACCAAAAATAGACAAATAAATGAGCAAACTCCAGACAAACGGCAAACAACAAACAAGCGAAAAACAAACGAACAAAAGTGTAAACAGATCAGATAAATGGCAAACAAAATAAAAAAGTCAAAAATAGTCTACAAAGATACAATGTGTGGTGCGCAGATCAATATAGACACTACATTTCTCAATTGAATTTCTCTGTGTTTTGCTATCTTCAGCCATAAGAAAAAATAATTGTCGACTCCCTCTTATGTATCTTACTTTGCAACAAAAGACGTAACATAAAAATTAAACTATTGAAGATATAAAGAATTCTTATTGTATATAAGGGCAAATTATTTCAGTGTGTGAAAGGTTTCTGCTTTTCACAACTTAAACAATTTTTTTTTCAGACATCAACGAATGTGTAGTTTATAAAAACAAACGACTTTGCGCGTGGAAGGATGGCTGCGTAAACACCTATGGAGGGTACAAATGCAAATGCCCACCGGGCTATAAGGTCTCGTCGAAGGATTTCCGTCTTTGTGAACGAGGTATATCTTGATATATCATCGAGCTAATTGTCTGTGTTTTTGTCTGTCTTTCTGTTTGATGTCTATTGGTCTGTCTGACTGCCTGATCATCTCTTTTGTCGCTCTCTTTCTCTGTTCGTCTGTCGGCCTGAGAAAAAATTGAGATAAACAGTTGGTCCCTTCTCAACAGAAGTGTCAATCCTAGAGCGCACAAAGGAGGAAGGGGAGGGGGTGATGTTTTCCAGGACCTGTCGTTTTCATTAACTGTAAGACACGTATCGTGGACGTTTTACAAGAATAAATTGAAGTCTCTCGAGACACGGTATTATGATAAATTTACTGTGTAGTGAGGACAATCAATTTTTGAGTAAAACAAACCATATAGAGCATTTTCGGGGCAAAGTTGCAAATGCCCGGCTAACAAAAAGAAATGAATTGTCCAGCGAGACGGGTCCAGGCCGCTAGTGACCGCTCGTCTCGTGTTCTACAAGTTGTTGTTGTTTTTCTGGCAAAGGCATTTGATAGGCTGTTACTGCTATCATCTATCAACAGCCTCTTTTTTTTTTCTAAATTCTGGTTTTGAAATTTGCAGATAATAGTTTGTTTATGTAACCAACGTGTACAATCACCGCCAACATATTGGTGGCAATTGCACACGTTCCGCAAGTTCCGCGCTTCCGCTTCACAAGGCCAATAACTTATTGGAAGTGTTATGTTTTAACCCGTGTTTGTTTTTCAGTTTTCTGGGTTTTTGATTGTTTCTTTGTTGTTATTGTCGTTTTTTTAGAAAGTCCTATTTTTGGAGCTAAATATTGTAAATATTTCTCATTTTATAAAACATGTCTCGACATATTCGAATGTCATCTTCAGTTATGAAAATGTGCGTTACAATTTGTGGGTTTACCGCTTTGATATTGTTTCGTCTTTTTTGCAGACGTGCCGCGGATTTTAAGTCGTCCCAGCAATATCACAGTCATGTTTTTGCGGACTGCAAGACTGCCTTGCCAATACACTTCATCGGGACCAGTCACCGTCAAATGGCAAATAAACAATAGGATCATCGCCATTAAAAAAACGGATGGTTAGTAGAAATAAGAAAAAACATCTCCAATACTAAAACAACAAAAACATAACAGTTTCTTTTTTCGTTTCTTTTTTTTTTTTCAAGACATTCCGTTTCTAGTTAAAGCAAAAGAATTTAGATATAAAACGAGTTTTATCAGTTTATTAAACATGTCTCGATATATTCAAATGTGATCTTTAGTTATGAAACTGTACGTTACAATTTAACTGCAGTATCTCTACAGTTTGTTGTTGGTTTGCTTTTCTCGACCGTTTCCGGAGCACGACCACGTGCAAGTTTTTGCCCAATAGCTTTTATTTCATCATCGACATCGACATTTCTTCCATAAAGTCAAAATTTTGCACAATATCTTTTGTCTCAACTAGCAAGGGGTCTAGCGACGACTTTCTGGAGAGTGAGGACTTGGACCAAACCAACAAATTTGGGGCATAACAGGCCGACGAAGATTATTCTTGCCAGTGACCAACAAAATAGGAAATTTGTTTTCTCCCAACTAGCCGTACCTTTCCAATCGAGCCTAGGGCACTCAAATTCTGCAATATTCAGCCACTAGAAGAAGCTTTCTAAGGATTAATCTCTTGCGGACGATCGCAATGGGCAATTACTCAGACAATGTGGGCTGGAACATTTTGCTATAAAACTGAATTTTATTAAAAGGATTAAATTAGCTTTAAAGTTATTTTAAACTTGTTCTTTCGTGTTGATGTCCCTTTATTTCACAGGATCAAAGCAGACCATTAATCGTCGCCTGACTACGTACAATAATGGAGCCCTAGCAATCCACAACACAAGTTTCGGCGATGCAGGAAGATTCATTTGCATCGTGCAGAACGTGCGCTTTTACTCTTGGATAGCGCACAACCTGAACGTCGAATGTAAGTTTTATTCGATCAACTCACTTTAAAACCCCTATGAATTTCAAAGCTCCACTGAAAACTACTGCTCATTAGCTATTATATGCATATGATTGGGCACTCTGAAGGATTTTACTCACAGGCTCAAGAGCTACGGCATAATAAACCTGAGTACAGTCAGCAGGAAAGTACAGCTCATTAGTAGCTGCTCAGAAGCTTTGATTTCAGCGTTCACACGGCCTAGGGATTATCTGCCGCAGAGCAAAAAGTTAGAATCACCCAGTACAGTATAGTAATAAACAATACCCAGGATTAGTCTGTTGATTAGCTTTCATTTGAGCGATTACACTCTGAGATACTAGTTTTTTTCTGAGATCTGGAGGTTCTCTTTGATTTCAAGTAAGTTTATGTGCGTTAACCCTCGGGCGTACAAGGGCATCCACTCCCCCTCCCCCCATAAGGTTTTTCTTCAATTTTTTCAAGACGATTTTTCGTCAGCGTCTGCCGTTTTCAGTAGCTGTAGGCATATCCCTTAGACACATTTTAACGAAAGTTTGGTGAGAATCGGTTGCTGTGGTTACGAGATATGACTTCATAAGTAGCAGGTGGTCAAGCCATTATGGGGTAAAACTGTGTGTTTTTCGCCCTTTAGGTGAACAAAGCACAAGCAGCAAAGTGTCTAATTATGTCATTTTTTTCATGACTAGCATTAACAATTTCCAGTTTCCGCCGTTTTTTCATAATGTCTAATTTTTGGTAAAATCCAAGATGGCGGCCAATATGGCCGCCATCTTTAGCAAAATCTCTCCAAAATATTGAAAAACAGCAAAAACACAGGGTAGGGGTTCCATCAACCCCCTCCTCCCCACACCACGGTGGGGGTGTGACTTTGCTTGTACGTCCGAGGGTTAAGGAAGAAGCCTTTCTCTGTAGTGAAATTGAGTTCTTAACTAATTCGTGTGTTTAGTGACAGTTGTGCTTTCTACGTTAAGGTTTAATTAAATCAACACCTTAACGGCAGGATGTGGCGTAAAGCTTCTTTACCGCTGCCAACCACGGACTGGCTCACCATGTGGACTTATACTGTGCTTTCTTCTTGTCTTATAAAGATACTGTTTTCCATAGTATTTTATAAAAGAATAGTACGTAATAGTGGTAATAAACAATTTAGCAATCAACCCAGAAAGATAACTTTTTTAAAGGGCAACTAAAACAGAAAAGTTTCCGATACCGCACCCTCGGATCGTGCAGAAGACAAATGCTTCATATCAAATGTTCTTTTTCATACAGCAAAGCCATTGATGTCTGTTCTGTTTCTGGTTAACGGTAAACACACCGCAAGTCACGTGTACCGACTTGGCGATGACGTCATTATTGACTGTCAAGTGATCGCTTCGCCTGCGCCTGTTGTAACTTGGAGTCATGGTCAGCAGCTGATAACACCGTCAGCAAGAAGAAAGGTAGATGTCTTTGATCTGCTTGGGAGATGGCTATAACAACGGTATCATTACCATCGGATATAGCTTACTCTAATTGTCAATAGCTACAGCTTGCGACAGAAAAGAAAAGATATTTGGAAAACTAAACTACGATGCTGTTTGGAATTTCAAAACGTTGCACAGTGGCGGAAGCGAAGGTATAAGGCATATTTCCAGAATTTTTCAAACTTCCAGAAGCGATTGTGATTCCTGTTATCACAAAGACTTGGTATAGACCCCCCCCCCCCCCCGCCCCCAACCCCGCAATCAATCATTCAGGTTGTTGCTGTTGTTGTTCTGTCCCCTTCACGGGTTAAGTAAAATTACTCTAAATTTGTTTGTATTCCAGGTTATCCTTGGTCCACTTCCCAACGCTCCCGCGTTTTTGAAAGGCAAAGCTTTGCAGCTACAGCTTCGTATCATTGGAGTGCAGAAAGCGGACGCCGGGGTTTACAGCTGCAAGGCTTTAAACCGTCACGGAATCACAGTCAAGTCAATCCCAATAAGGGCTTAGCTACCACGTACCTGGTGCCTGGAAATTTTGCAGCTTTTTATTTTGGCGGTATTGGCCTAGTCCGTGAACTCCTCTTCGATCATGCGGCGTCTATTCAGAAATATTTTTCTAAAAAGAAATTAGGGGGCTCTGCTAACAGGATACTAATTTTACGACTTGCAAAACATAAAAGATAATTTATGCCCAAACTAAGTTCAGCCCTCCCAAGTTTAATATGTAACTTCAAATAGAAATGTCAAAATGAAGATTACTTATTAAGTGTAACTGCATGTTCTGGTGATTGTAGAATTGAATAATGTTAATGATGTTGCTTAAAAAAATTAAAGAAAATAGGAAGGAAAGGATCGAGGCCAATCCGCAAAAAACAAAATGACGCTATAAGTAAATGGTGTATGCTAGTAACAAGCGCAGCTGCAACTAATAACGAGTTCTAACCGATCGAGTACACCAAACTAAGCAGCATAGACAAAAAGTTTGAGACTTTCATATTTCAAAAAACAAAGAGGTCAAAACGCCAAACGTCTAACAAATAGGAAACATTGAACATTACATCAAAGAAACAACTGTAAGGCAAATCTCTATTTTTCACACTATCATACAGCTGACTCCCAATACTTTAAGAAAATTGAAAGGCGAGTTATCGGATGTTCGAGTAAACAAAAATAAGCGGATAAAGGAACAGTGCTCTCTTCAGCCCAAACATCACTAAATATTTAGATCTATAAGACGAAGAATATACCATGCATACGAATGATTAAACCCTCTCTTTGGTGTACTCTCCAATGCAAAAAGCTTGTCTACTTCTTCCTAAAGCTACTTGCCACCGGGAAAACAGGCAGGTCGAAATACACATTTTTATATTTTGATAAATGGTAGTTGTCGTTGAAGTGGTATAGCTGTTCAGTCATAAAAACTGCAAATAAGGCTCGAGGTTTAGAGGGTAGAATTATTAAGAAATTGACATAAAGGATTAGGAGTTCGGTATCTATTCCTGTGCTAACTGGAACCCTCGATAACGCGAACCTAGCCTGTGAACAGGCTCCACGGTGGGGAAAATTCACAGGCTAGGTTCGGGTTATCGAAGGTTCCATTCAGCGCACGTAAAGTTACAAACAGTAAATGTATGAAGGATTACAAGGGGAAATGGTTTCTTGTTCGTCTCAACGGGAGTCAACTGTATTTGATGTCTAACTATTCACAGCCATTTCATTGGCTGCAAGTGCTTTCGCTTACAACGTTGAGATGGCGTTTTATGGAAACGTTGAATATTATTTGGCCAGGGCCTAAAATTGTTGGTCAGTTACGATCCGTAAATCGGCACTCATCTTCTAGTTATGAAGAAAATTGCCCGAAAGGACGTCCTTTAAATGTGCTGAAAACGTCCCAACGTTTTTGCCGGGAAAAAAGGGTCGACATTTTCGAAGTTAAAGTAAATTGTCATCATTACACTAAAGTCTCGAAGAGAATCCCAGGGGCAACCAAACAAAAAGACAATAAAAAGTGGCGAACAACTTAAACTCAATAGGAATTTCTAATAATAAAATAAGCTAGGATATTTTACTGAATAAACTCAAGCATGTAACGTTATTTGGTGTCCTTGTTCATTGTCTTTCCATCATATTCCCTTGCAATATGAGTGATTTAATGCTATTTACCCCTACTTTTACAAGAAAGCAAAAAAGGGGTCTGCTTGAGATCAACCCCTTTGGAAATGGCCTGAATGCTGATACACGAATTCCATACACGAGTCCCATCAGTTGACCCTGTTTTCCCAGGAAAGTGATCACTCCAGACTCTCGATCACAACAGGCCAATTTTGAAAGAAATCTACTTTAACATAGATATATTCTAGTCTGGAGAATTTGTTTTATGGCATAAGACTTTCCACTGACCACCTTTCAGTTTTAAGTTCCTTGCACCAAAGTGAGATCCCTAACGGATCTTTAGGGGCCTGATACGTTCTTAAAGACTCCACAGGCATTTTTTGTATGATCATTTTTTTTATGATGATGATGCAGTTTCTCCACCGAAACCAAACGCCGAAGACGTACGGACTATACATTTTGTACTCTAGGTAGATTAGGTAAAAGACGGCAAACCTGAAGGAAAATAAGCTTTTCTGGGTAGCTTGTGCTTGCAGGGGGAGCCACAACTCTCTGGGCCGTATCATGTTCTGACCTGGCAACTAGAATAGAAACGCACAGCAGCGTGTGACCCCTCGCGTGTGACCCCTCGAGTCTTTGCATTTGTTTATATAAGCAAAAAGCGGCCAATATCATTATCTGTTATAAAACAGAGCCATATAAATGCGTCATCAAGGACTCCATGCACCCAATAACAGCGCGATATATCAGCGAACTTTTAAAAGGAAAACAGAGCCAGAACGCATATTTTTTTATTTCACAGCAGCGTGTATTAGTTTCTGTGTCGTGGTTTTCAGATAGCTAGGAAATCGAAAGTGAATCGAATACTAGAACCTGTCTAAAGTCATAGCTGCGATATTTTTTCAACACTTTAAGTTTGTTGCTCTCTTTGTTTCTGCGTTAGCAATGGCTATTACCTACGATATAAAATCATTTTACTGTAAACTACAAGGTATCGTATGGAAACAACAATTTAACTTGCTGGTAGTCACTCATAGCGTGACGTTGTGGATCCCAGTCAACTGAAGAACACTTCTCATTCGGAACTCAAAGCATGAATGACAATATATACACTGATCTCATGCCATGCATGGTTTTAAAATTTTTGCTCCCAAAATAAAACTGTGATCGTGTAAAGTGATTGCCACTTTTGAGTATGACTGTTCTTTGCTGTGCTTTCATATGTTATTATTTATTATGGTGTACACTGAGTAAGGTGGTTCTAGCTTTTGAGTGTACAGATGAGCCACTGAGTAGTGCGTTCCTGTATTTAGCTTTGTTTAACAATATCTAGATCAAACCTAAAGGTGTCGATTTTTTTTGCGAGATATACACCAGCAATCAAGGAAGAAAACGCGTACAGAGCATAGAATCGAGCATAGAATTTTTTTTGCTTTTTTTGCTCTTTTTTTTTTTTTCACTACAGTATTTTATAGTATTTCAATTAGTGTTTGGTAAGTCATACCGGGTGACTATGAAGTGAATATCGTCTACGCTATAAAATGCTTGAGGAACTAAAATTGAGTTTTCCGTATATGACAGAATAACGTAAGACTCTTGAAATATATAAAGGCATGTAGTAACAGTTCAGTTATATGACATTGCTTTATAGAAAAACACTTCGAAATTCGAGACCTTAGTTTCCACAAAGTCTTCCTATACAAAGCTTATTTCGTACACAATTGCAAGAATCCTTTATTTACCCATGTATTCAATTCAGCTGGTAGTAAAAAAACTCTTCCTTGTCCAAATCTCTACAACCTTCTGAATATTAAGTCGCAACGTTCAACCGAAAGCCATTTTTTACCACTTCTAATTTCTAATATTTTTATTTTGTCCCAAATCCCGGAGGAGTAAGAGTAAGAAGGGACTTTGTAAAAGTCCCGATCCATTTAATTACAGGGAATTTTTCCAACAGAAGCCGCAACGGTCTAATCGTTTCTTTTTACGCCCACTTCAAGATGGCGGACATTGCGTTCTTTACTATCTTGAACAAGCTATTACGTTTTTAGCTTCATAAAGCGTCGAAATCAATTATAACTAACTACTTGTTTACTGTTTCGCTTCAGTAACAGGTCGCAATTTATGTTTAGACAAATATTTGGTTAATTATTATTGGAAACGACGCGATATACATGTACCCGTTAAAAAGGCTAGTTCGAGAAGCTAACAGTGCCGTAGTGTAAATTTAGAGAAGCAGTAGAGAAATGGTTTGAATCCAACCAATTTTTGAATTTTTTAAACAGTTATTTTCTTTTTTCTGCTAAAAATGTTAATCGGCCACCATCTTAAAGTGGGCGTGAAAAAGAACATTAGCCCGCAACGGCATATATAGACACAATGCCGATGTCTCAATATATTTGACAATAAAGCCGCTTTCCCAGGGTATATAAAGTCATAATGCAACTTGTATACGGGATACAATCACGTCGTGTTCACCAACATGTGTCCTAGAGTGGGCTTCTGTTTGCTGTCAAAAATAATCTGTTCTTTCCTTGTTTTTATTATACAGGAAACAGGTAAGCGAATTTCATGGTTTAGGCTCCCGTGCTATTATTTGGCAAAATAATGTGCTGCAATAAAAAGCCCTGCTATTTCAATCCGGCTTTATCGAATCCTACGCTATCTCGCGGAGCTGATCGTGAGATTGTTTCCTTTGGATTTGCTTGTTACTTGTTATTGTTTACCCATTACATATTTATTTACTCATTGTTTCATTTGCCTCCTGCTGAGATAGTTAATTAGGACATAATGTTGACTAGATGAAAATACAATTATGATGAAATTTGCGTGATTAAAAGGTCTCATTATAATTAATTCCGTACTTATTTAATAATTAATTATTTTAAAGAGGACCCTATAGTTGTCAACGTGTTGGTTGAATGAGAAAGAAAACCACTGAAGTGAGGGGCAGTATTGATGGCTAATATTCTATAAGAGAATGCCGTGGACGACCGATTTTGAGAGTACCGAAGTAGTTCAATAATTTGTATCATAGTTGACAATTATCAAAAATGTGACATCACTGTCTATAACTGATTTTTCTCTTTTGTTCAAGGATTGAGATCGGTGTGGGCAGCTACTCAAAATTTACCACTCTTATCACTATAAACATTGCGGGTATTTATGGTCGAGATTATTAATCACGGAAATGATACATTAAAAATGTTTGCCCCAGATACTAAACCGGCACAAGTGTTTGCCCATACAATATCAGGTATTTGAATAATAAATTAAATTGAAGGTTCTTGAAAAACAAGCGTTAGAAGAAAACAAGTGCTCCGAAATGATTTTCAAAAGCTCTGAAAAATACAAATCTAAAGGATATGACCTGCAGTTGTCTCGATCATTTAGCTTCTGCTTTTGCCCGAACATTTTTCCTCTCCATGCCTAGAGCGTGGGAGAAGAATTCATGTGATGCTCAATGATTTCGCCGAAGAAGTTTTTTTGCAGTTCACAGTCTAACCGAATACTAACGTTTCTCTGGAATATTGTAACGATTGTAACGTACGACATCAATGCATTAACATAGCATGTTCAACGTAGTGCATTTATACTCTGTTTGGTTAGAATTCAAGACTATTTTCACTTGTTTTGACGGAAAAGAGAAAGAGTTGCCGGAATTGTTGTGAACATTTTATGACACGCGGGAACAAAAATGAGTTTTCTTGTAATCGTTGTTCGAATGGAAGAATAAAGTCATGTCGATTTGTGTTTTGTAAATGGCGCCCAACGTTAGGGGCCGATTACATGAGCCGGGCTGGCCCGGTTAGCAGGGCTGGCTTGGTGTACCGAGATGACTACTCAGCCCGGTATTACATGAGGCGAGCCCAGGCGAGCCAGCCCGCCTGCAGCTCAATTTAGAAGCTGTCGTGTGAAAAGATGGCTACATCAAAGAGTATGGAAAGCCATAACTTTCTTATGTGATCAGTGATCTGTAGGTGATGACGTTTTATCGTGATGTGGTGTAGTTTTGTCACTTTGTACTTTAATTGCGTTGTTATGTATTGTGGTTTTGTCAT
>Ga0126336_10000930_pt1 | contig 13922 bp, 8 predicted proteins | sample SidCmetagenome_FD_92530 | JGI IMG/M metagenome (GOLD analysis project Ga0126336, IMG submission 92530) | Coral microbial communities from El Islote,Puerto Morelos, Mexico - Siderastrea C C metagenome | ecosystem: Host-associated > Invertebrates > Cnidaria > Coral | place: El Islote,Puerto...
AGGAGAAAATTGCGAAAAAATAGTAGACAAAAAAGCTTTGGATACAAGAGCAGACCAAAAAAAAAAGGATTAAACGACCAAAGACCATGTTAAAGAAAAGCTGAGTTTGGGTACGATATCCATGAGCTTGCAAAACGAAGGACAAGCAGCTGAACTTTTTTTTCACCAATAGTTGAAGAGGCTTGAAATATTTGATCTTTGCGCGTATTAAGGTTTTCATAGTAATCAGAATGTTGATGTGGTGGCCAGTTGTCTGACTAAAATATTTGAAAATCATTTACTGAAGCAAAAGTTAAAGTGAAACCTATTGACATTTTAAACTGGAAGTTGAAAATGCCGAACAAAATTGACTTTTTGCCGGTACAACAGCCATATTGATTTCTCTCCTTAGGCAACCCGTAATAATGGATTTATTCTGTTATTTTGATAATGCTGCATTATCACAAAAAAGTAACAAGTAAATGCTAATGAGTATCATGGGATGTTCAGGGGGCAAAATTAATTTGGCTGCTCTATCAGTAAAAACCTCTATTCAATACTAGGCAGTGTTTTCAGTTTACTACGCAATCAGTACATTATTAATAAGTGAACAGTAATCAGTAATCATTAATAGTTAGTAATAAGTACAGCGCAAGGCTGCGGTCAGTGGATATCCAAGGCTATCCATCAACGGTGAGGTAGGAGGTCACCCCTCCAAACAAAGGTGAGCAAGAGCAACGCCTCTAGCATTCAATTGTCTTTTTAAAGACTCATTTAAAATTGTGTCTTGTCACCTCTTTTTGAAAATTTGATGTCCTAAATAGCAATCCACATCAAAGGCCACAAGACGCAATAGCGTCCTGTTGTCAAAATAAATAATGGCAAGTTCCAACAAGAAACTCAAACGTTAAGGCTGATAACCCGTGTAAATTGACGAACCTTTACACCTGTCACTCCTTTTCTTATTTTTTTTTTCAAAAGCACTTTTTATAGTGGGTATTATTTGGCGGTGTTAAGGTTGGATATCTGATCAGATGTCTTTACTTAGTTTCGGCCGGCCTTCAGCAAGCGGAATTCTACTTTTTAGCAATCCAGAACTCGAGATCGAGATTTGCGACGACCGAGCACCTGTTAAACTTCAAGCTCCGACTTTTATTCCAGTGATCCCACTGGAAGTTGAACAGCTCGAGTGAAAACGATGCGAACGCAAAAAGGCCTACGGGGCACCCTGCTACCCTATACAGCCTATAATTACATGTCATTAGAACCCACATGTTTTCCCATCTGCTGCAATCTTCATTCCCGCTCCGCACAGACACGTATGGCCACTGGGGTTAATGACGCATATCTGAGAACAGCCACCATTATTAATTTGACAGGGAGATCGTACTGCGGAGAGATAGTATTAAACAAGTATTAACGCCACTTCATTTATTTTAACAAAGGATCTGTCCGAAAAGTTGCGTTTGTAATCTAAAGTTGGCTAGCTGTCACCAACGAGATCAGAGCAAGACTCGCTGGGTGAAACATATTTAAAGAATATACCAGATAAAAATAACATAGGCTCATTACAAAATTGATGTCTTCGGAGTCAATTTTTACGCCTTCAGTGTGAATTTGCATTTAAATTGCAGGTTCAAGAAAACAAAGATTGCCCATTTGCAGCTTTCCATTTACACTGTTAATGAATATATGATAAGTGAAATGGCGACTTGAATGTAAATGAAAAGAATAAAATAACGCTCTCAAGGTAGAATACTCCGAAAAAAATTCTGAGTCCTCCCCAACGGAAGTCGAGCCCATGACCTTCCAGGTGCCGGTTGGATGCTCTAACTACTGAGCTACGGGGGACTCGTGGTGAGCGAGGCCATACAACTAGGTTCAAATGCGACACGTGTCCTGCCATTCTGCAGGCTCAAATATGTCCACAAGAAAGTAAAAAAATGAATACATAATATATGAAGTGGCCACTTGAATGTAAATGAAAAGAGTGAAATAACGCTCTCAAGTCAAATATTCAGAAGACAAATTCTGAGTCCTTCCAACGGGAGGAATCCAGGAGTTGAACCCAGGAGTTATATCATAAGTCGGTAAAGTATGATCACTGGGGTGAGTGTAGTCCCGAGAAGGACTGTTTGTGATGACATTGACTGACGCTTTGACGAACCGAAAGGAAGCATCATCTGAGTCACGTGAATTGTGAATCGTCAGCACTATTTAAAAACAAACCACAAAATCGACTGGGACTCTGCTAAATGCGTTACCTACAATACGAACTTATCGGACGAAATCAAGTACTTGGACAATAATTACAACTGGGACTTTATTAGACAAAACATTTACAGAATCTCTGAACCGAACGCTACGAACACTAACTCGGTACCTGTCACAACTGCTACCATTCCTTGCATCAAAGGGTTTTCTGAAATTATCCCACGGATCCTACAACCTTACAACATCCGCGTTGCTCACAAACCTGTCACTAGCTACTTTAGGACAACTACTGACAAACGTTAAGGACAAAGTCGAACTGAGCGATAGACAAGGAGCAGTTTGTAAAATGCTGCGACTGCCAGGTCACCTATATTGGTGAGACCGGCAGAAATTTGAACATCCGACTGACTGAACACCAACGACCAACTAGAAATGGTGATAGCAAACAAACCACCGAATCAACTGGGACTCTGCTAAATGCGTTACCTACAGTACGAACTACTATCAACGAATCACTTTGGATAGCTGGTTTACTAACTTAGAACAAACACCACTGAACCGTTGCCAGAAACTACCTGCACCTTACAAACAACTTATTGACAACAACAACAACAACAACAACAAGACAGACAAACAATAGACAAACCGACTAATTTCACTAACAATAGACCAACAGAAATTTGGCAAACAAAAGACGGATCGAAACGCACCAATCAAGTTTTACAGTATTCGCAGCCAATAACATCACGGCTAAACTGAGAGACGACCAATAACATCTCCAGTTCGTCGACTTATCAGAACAACCACCAGAGACTTAACATCTACTGACAGTTCACAATTCACTTGACTCTGATGATGACTTTTTCTAAGCTATAGGTTGTCGAAACGTTAGTCAATGTCATCACAAACTGCTTTTTCCAGGAGTACACTCACCCGGAATAGACTACGAGCAGTCTCCCTTTCCGCCCAGGGATTCTCGAGCGAAACGAACAAGCGAGCGAACGCCAATTTGCCTGCTGCATTGTTACGTGCGCGCGCGAAAATCGACTACCGCTTTGATACGTGAGTTTTATTCTAAATTTGGAAAAAAGAAACTACCAAAATAAGGTTATCAACCTTCTGGGTTTTTGCTGTGTTTCAATATTTCGGAGAGATTTTGCCTTTGCTAAAAAGCCTTTGATGTGCTCTACAAGATGAGGTATATATTATGGGTTGGGGCACTGCTGGGGACCAGTGACGTCATCCAATATGGTGGCCAATATGGCCGCCATCTTGGATTTTACCACAAATTAGAAACAGTCAAAAAACGGCGGAAATTGAAAATTTTTAATGCTAGTCATGTAAAATGTGATATATTTAAATACTTTGCTGCTTTTTGTGTACAATTTGCGATTTTTTCATTTAAGAAAGGCGAAAACACACAGTTTTACCCAAAAATGGCTTGACCACCTCCTACTTATAACGTCATATCTCGTAACCATAGCAACCGATTCTCACCAAACTTGCGTCAAAATATGTCTAAGGGACATGCTTACAACTACCGAAAACGGTAGGTGCTGATGAAAAATCGTCTTCGAAAAATTGTAGAAAAAAAACCTTAGGGGGGTGGCATCCCTTCATCTCGTACGCCCGAGGGTTAAACATCACGTCATCCAATAACACTACAGTCAAAACATTGTGTCACACAGTCACACTTTTCGTCACGCCGCTTTGTATAAATACGGGATCGCACTAACCTTTTTTCAACCTGATGGTGGGGTGGGTCAGAACGGCCGGTTAAAATGCCCATAGGGCCTGGAGGCCTGTGTCCTTATTAAATGTTGATTATAAAATTGCCATGGCCACAAAAGCGCTAGCCTTAAGACTATGATTCTATTAAGAAATCTTTATCTGTAGCCTGGGTCAAAAGAATGTTTGATGGGTGTTATGAAGCCTGGATGGCTATTCCCTCCTTTTATCTCAATGAAGTGGGTGAACAATTTGTTTTTGAATGTAATTATGACGTACGTTTGCTTGATCTCAAGGGCTTGCCGGAATTTTATGTAAACGTTCTGTTCAGTGTAGGGCATGGTCCGAGTTGAAAAAATTGAGGTAAGCATGGTGATTGTTTATAAGTTCGTGAAGAAATGTTATGGAATAATAAGAACACAATTATTGGGGGGGGGGGGAAGTCTGTTTATTATAAAGACTAGTATGCTCTTGGGATTAAAAGGCTAAAAAAGAATCTTCTAAGGAACAAAAATGAGTTGATTTCGTATCACGGCATGATTCAAAAAGGAGGTAAGCGTTTTCCTTTTACCAAATTGCTCGGACTGATCGACGCTATGCCATGTTGTTGGAAGCAAAAGCTTAAGGCCAAATATACGGAAGACAATGACTCACAACGCTGCAATATGGTTCCGCTTCCTCCTGCGAAGGAAATTGCAGTAAAACATGCTCTTTGCGTTTTCGAACAAGAGAAAGTTTAAAGAACCTCGAGCAAACAACCGTCAGCTTAGAGTGGGTGTTGAAGATATACATAAAAAAATCAATGCAACTCACAGCCTTTCGTTTAGAATATTAATATTCAAAAGAACAAAGCTGAACATTTTTCAATTCAAGTTGATACACAACAAACAATTAACTGCCACATAAAGTTTTATTGCATAAAATGAGAATTGTTGACTCCGCCTCATGTTCAAACTGTGGAGGCGAAGAGACCCTTCCATATTTGTTAGTATAAGTTGTCCTCCTCTTTGAGCTTTTTGGCCTGACATCTTTTCATGGTGGAAGTCCATCTCCTCACGTGATGTCCTATTTGATGAATTTAAGTTTTTATATGGTTACAATGCCCGCAGACCCTAATTTTTTCTCCTTAACTAGTATATCTTGAATGAAGCTCAAACAAAAAATAGACGCTAAAACTCTGCATTTCCTGCCTTTTTGGCTTGTTTGAAAGAGAAAGTGCTGATTCACAGAGCTGCTGCCTTAGCAAACCAAACATTAACAACATTCCAAACTAGATGGACAACTCTCTTATCTCTATTAAGTGTTTAAATTGATCGTAGAGTGGTTTGACGTAACCCGTGCTACAAAATCTAACAATTAGTATCAAATGGTCAAAAGCAAACAAAAGAAAGCAATGTAATTAATGTATAATACCGTAACTGTTAATTCCTGTTTCAAGGGTTAAGTAAAATCACTTTGTCTTGTTTTGTTTTCTTGTTTCTAAAATCAACCGCTTTTTTATGCTGCTTATATGGTTGTGTAGTGTTGGGTTAAGTGTAAGTAGGCAATGTTGTACTTGTATTTTGGCTGATATATTAGGAAATAAAAAAAACCGTAAACGCTAGAATTAATTCTCCTTCAGCCCTCGCATTTTCTCGCGTTACCTGTACATTTCCGTGACTTCTTGTCAAAAGATGATCCCCCATCTAAACGCCCAGGGTTAAAGGTGTCTCTTGAATGAACCTTTTACATACAGTCAAGAGAGGATAAAGGGTAAGAGAGCTACTCCCCCACATAGGCCCTATCAGCATCGTAATCCCTCTTAAGTTATTTCAAATAATTTGGTGAGTTTTAAAGCAGTTACCCTAAAATTGTGCAGTAATATTGAACTCATCGTTCTGTAAAATTTCATGGTTTTAGTTTTTCCAATTTAACAATTTTTGCTTGGAAAATGACGTCGCAAAGATCGCGCTAAATCTTTTACTTGCAGTATTATGGGATTTCTCTTGACGGTTTCTGAAAGGCCTTGTCAAAAGGATCTCAAAACTGAAAAAAAAATGTTAAGCCACTCAAAAGATTTTACATTCTGAAATTTGAATTTCCCGCCATTATGTTACTAAAAATAACTTAATTAATAGGGATAACATTGGGGATAGGCCTATATGGGGGATTAACTCTTCTACCCTTTTACCCTCTCTTGATACAGTGTAGTTGGTCTCTCTTGGAGTCTAATTGACCCAGTGTAGATTGTAGCGTTTTTGTTCCCTCTTTATATGAGCTAGATTGTCGAATGCGTAATTGAAATAATCTAAGTTAACCTGCATTGATGATAGATTTTTTATAACCAAATAGATTCATTATCATGCGTGTAATTTACCTTGGGAATTTAGTTCCTTGTTTTGTACAGAAAAGAATTAGGAAGTCCATGGCCCGAATTGTTTGCCTCATTTTTCAGTTGCCGGCATTGGGATAAGCCTTCTCTTCGAAGAAAATGTTGCATTCTGTTGTGGAACAATTTTAATTAAAATTCGTTTCTTTGAGCCCTGCGATATTCAGTCCATTTGAATCGAGTCTTTGAGTTATTTGTACTTTAAGAGCTTGCTAAAATGCATTGCTCCAGTCACTTCTACAGAGGAGCTCTCCCACAGGTTTTAGTGACTAGTGGTACAATTTCCAGCATTATTAAATTTAAATTTTCACAAGAGGAAGCAGTTTCTCACGAGTCACTAAGAGAGAGCAGTGACCCAATGAGCACTTCTTTGACAGACAAATTATTTTAGGATTTGAGTGTTTCGGGCCCTTTCTGAGATAAATTATTTAAGGCGACTTAAGACGTGTTTGGGCGACTTAAGGCGTCTTAACCCTATTAAGACAAGGGGGGGGGCGATTGTGCCCGCACTGACTTTGGACGTTTATAACTTTTTTAATAAGCAAGCTAAACCCACCAAGCTTGGTGACTTTGCCTAAAATTTGTCTGCAACAATTTGGCAAAGCAAGAGCTTGTCCATCAAGTCGGACGTTACCATGGCAACCACTTTTTGACAAGCTGTTTTTCATAATCAGTGAATTTTCACCTTTTCAATGAAAAATTATAACTTTTCTGAAGTACGTTTTACATTTTATATCATTTGCGTGTTCTTTTATTGATTTCGGTTAGTTTTTGGTCAATTTTGACACTTTTCAAAGGTTCTGGAAAAGTCAAGAAATCCAAGATGGCGGATCCAACATGGCCGCTGCTTTAGAACGTGACGTAATCGTTACGTCATATGACGTCATCAGCCTATGTTGAGGACCTCAAAGGAAACAATTTTCGACCTACTATCTGCCCTCCAAGTTTCATTGTCATACCTTCAATATTCTCGGAGCTAAGAGGTGGGGGCCGAATCGCCCCCCCCCCCCGGTCCCAGAAGACCAAAAAAAGCCCGGTCTGAATAGGGTTAAGGCGAGGTTTGGCGACTAAGTCGTCTCGAGGCTGAGGTTTGGGCGACTTTAGGCTACTTAAGGTCCTAGAGTAGGCCTATCTTGACCTTGAACAACCACCGCACATTTCGTAGAGGTAATTCTTGTAATTCTATGCCTTACTACTTCAAATCATATGCGGTCTGTCGTGGCCACAAAAGTAGCGAACGTAACAGCAAAATTCACGCTCAAACTTTCGAAATTCAACGACGCTAAATGAGATTTTTATGTGTAGACCACTGTTCCATAATTATGTCTGAAGAATTAATTCTTCGATTGTAGCACGAAACTGACTGTACATTCCTTATCATTAGAGGCAACGTGTTCCAAAGTCTCGGCGCGGTGATCGAAAAGGCCCGATCGCCGTATGTTGAAGTGGTCGATCTAGGAACTGTGAGCAAGCCTTGCGAAGCCGAACGTAAACTTTGTGACGGTACATAATGATTCACAAGATCTTCAATATAAGATGGAATATATCCATTCACAGTTTTATACGTAAGCAGCAAGATCTTAAACGAAATGCGTTCGCTAACGGGGAGCCAGTGTAGTTGTTGCAGAATAGGGCTTGTATGATCAGTGCGCTTAGCCTTAACAATTAGTCTTGCAGCAGTGTTCTGAATGCGCTGTAACTTTTGAAATTCAGTAGACGGTAGACCGTACAGCAGACTATTGCAAAAGTCCAGCTTAGAAGTTATGAAAGCATGTACTAAGCGCTCGGTGCTGTTCTGGTTAATATATTTCCTGTCTCTACCAATGTTACGGAGCGCCAGAGATGAATGACGGCAGATGTTGTTAACTTGGCTTGTCATGGTGAGATGACGATCCATAATACTTCCCAGATTACGAGCTTTGGAGACACAGGGTATAATGTTTTGGCCAAATGTAATATTCGATAAGGGAGGATGTCGAGTGAACCGAGATGTGAGATGGAGAACTTCTGTCTTAGACTGGTTACAAACCAACTTGTTAGAGAGGAAGAAAGCTTGAATATCATTCATACACAGCTCCAAAATTAAAATCGTAGGCTGCCTTACTGCGGAGTTCAAAATGATATAGAGTTGCGAATCATCAGCATACGTCATACAGTCCAATCCGTGAGCCTTAATGACGTCTTGGAGGGGTCCAAAGTAAGGGACAAAAAGCAGCGGGCCCAAAAACCGAACCCTGTGGGACAACTGATGTGAGTGGCTAAGACTTGGACTCAGTATGTTTAATGAAAACCCTCTGCAAACGACCATAGAGGTAGGACCTGAACCAGCTGAGCACCGTCCCTGTGAAGCCAAACTGTGCTGTAAGTCTGCTGATGAGAATGTCATGATCTAAAGTGTCGAATGCAACTGAAAGGTCAAGTAACACTAACAGCACCTCATTCTTATCATCAATAGCACGCAAGACATCATTTTGAACACGCAGAAGCGCAGTTTCAGTGCTGTAGAACTCACGATAAGCTGATTGTAATCAGCTTATATATAGGTAATCCTATCATTTCAAATTACACAAATTGGCGGAAAATAACACGCAAAACAACCGACTTCATCTTTCGTTTTCTCCACTCCTATTCGGAATAAAGCTCTCATCTTTTACAGTTTTATCACATTTTGTACTGTCTTTCAAATTATTAGACTTTTGGATACCAAACATTTTTCATCTTCACCCAGTTCTAATACCTTATAAGGTACGCTTGCCACTTATAGCTACTTATAGTAAATTTACACCCGTACAGTTAGCAACGCACATGGTGTCTTTCAGTCTGCTTCCCAATACCAGCCCCCCAGGCTCTGTAGACTGGTCTTGCCCTGCCGTTGTTCGTCTGTGCAATTTTATTTAGTACGCAATTTTCTGGGCCAATCAGTAAAACAAACAAATATATATATGTATTTACGAGAAAAACTTATCAGTTTAGCAGTATGTTACTATTTGTTGAAAGAAAGAAAAATGGGTAATATGGTTACCTAATTTTGTTGGTTTGGTTTGTTTTCTTCCTGTACCCATATGACACTAGCCCAAAGTTTTCGAACGCAAAGCGTATTTAGATAATAAAATGTTGTTTTAGGGACTTCAAGTCACTTACTTACCACATCGAATTTGACGCTGAACGTGAAATTTTGTTAGTTGTTAATTGCTGACAAGAGATTATCAGGTAAGAAAGTATAGCCCCCATCATAAAAGTCATTCAATTGGTAAAGCCTCTCAAGTTATTTTTAGATCGACTCAAGGATCGTGGAGTCCCAAGAGGGTTGGGCAATAGCCAATCATACGACAAGAATATTTTCCGCGTGGATGACCCCTGCGCAGAGCCACGCGTTCTTCGCGTAACAAAATGGCGGACGACGCGGAGAGTCAAGATCTCGCGTTGAACGTACGTTGTGTAGACGAACGCGAACTTAACGAAGTTTCTGTCCCAAACACGTCAGGAAGACGTTGCTGGAAGAAGAATCGCCCTCCCTGGTTTCACTCAGAGGACAGATCTGAAGACTATTCGAGCAGTGAAGCTGAAAGTTCTAGTTCCAGTGAGGAAGATGAGGCACAAAGTGTGATCGGGAGTGACGATGAAAGGAGTAAAAACGATGCCCACGTTGAGATCGAAGGTGACGGTGAAGGTGATGCTCAAAAAAGCTCCAGCTCTTGCCCCGACGAAAGTTTGGACCAGAGAAACACGAGGAAAAAGAAAGCTTCTTTAACGAAGCAAAGGCCGCCCTGTTTTTTCGCCCTCTTCAGTCATGCAAATCCTCCACGAAACATCCACGCAACACGCGAGGGAAAATTATCCGCGGTGGACTGGAACATTCTAAAAGTAACCTGACAGGCATTACCTTTGGAATAAGGCTTGTATGGGGATATACTCTCTCCACTGACAACTGAATCTCTTGTTGCTGAATACGGGAGGGAAAACTGAATGGCTTGGAGGAGTCGAGAAGCAGCAAGTACCTTCAATATGGCGGACTCAACTCAAGTGTTTAATACGCACCCTCACGATATACAAAACCGCTGACCAATTCACTTCCAAAAGCCCCCTTTGGTTTCCTCGAGCTAAAGTTACTGCACAATTCACTAACATGCCAACTCTGAGGTTCTAGATTTTCGTTAGCGGTTGCGTTTATCACTGCAGTAGCGGAAAGCCAAGAAATCGAAGAGGTTTAGTTCAACGGGTTCCAGGGGGTGACGTTCGTGCCTTTGATCCTTGTTTTCGATCCACTTTGTTTTTCTCGGTTCGTTGGTTGCCACAGTTTTTGTAATCGAACGTATTAAACTTCGCAATCTTCGGTTTTAAAATTCATAGTTCGCGTGCTGTTGAGAGCGCGCAGTGAAACAAAGATTTTTTCTTTCTTTCTTTCGGCTGTGATTGAGCGGTAAAGAACATGGAAAGACGATCACCTCCAGATTAGCTGCTAGGTATTACCAATGACCCCAAAACTCAAGATACTGCATGGCGCCAGTAAATATAATGAAAACCAGATTAAGTAATTTCTAAGTTGCTGTTTGGCGAAGACCATGACGTTCTAAGAATATAAATAATGCCGCCTTTAGCAATTGCCGGTACAGACTGTCAGCATACCAAAAGCATTCAAACTTTAAGGTATCAGTATAACCCATTTTACCGTTCGCACGCGGTCCGCTTTAGCGCTCCTTATTTTAACAAAAACCCCCTATAAACCATACATTTTTTGAAAGCCTAATAATTACAGATTATAACAAATTCTATTTTAAACGGTTAAAATTCACCGTGTTTCAAAAATGTGAATATGTCTACAAAACTGCATGTCTGCATAAATCAAGTTATACGCCCGCTAAAGTTAGCCAGGAGAAAACGATTAACATGGCATTCGTTTCTTCACACATTGACCTCCAAAACTGTGTCTCAGATTTTTGACACGTGCGTTTGTTATTTTTTTACTACAAGATAACGTTAGAAAAGAGAAAAAAATAGAACTGCCTGCGGAAAAAAGGCAGAACTTTTTAATGAGAGGAATAAAAAGAATTCGCCGACACGGTATTGTGGGAAAATTATCTGACAACAGTGTCTCCAAAATTCAGCCAATTCGGTCCAGGGGCTGCTGACTTGGAATTCAAAATGCACGTTTAACTTGCCTATTTTTTACTTTCGAAAAACAGGGAAAATATAATTTCGGCTGCGTCCAAGAGTAATGAGATTATAGTCGGGATTATAACACCTCAGGAGACACTGCAGAGGAATCAATTTTCTCTAACAATGGGACTATGACAGTTAACATGGCACAGGCACAAACTGCCGCGAAGGCGGCAAATAATTCTCCTGAATACACCGCTTTCTGCGCGTGTGAAGCCACAACTCTCAGGTTAGTAAACGCAAAATTATCGTTTGATTCACCGTAACGGCGTTCAAATTTCGACGTAGGAGTTAACGTACAATCGTGACTAATCTTCGAAATTCTGACCAGGTCAATTAACGATGCCCAAGGCCCGCGGAAAATCGCCGAGAACGTCCAAGCGAACAAAAACAAAAACAAACGCGGCAGATGAGCGAGCGGGCGCCGTCATCGAGAGTTTGACTTCCGATGTCGATGCAAAGGAAAAGATGCTAGAAGAAATGACATTAGCTGGGTAAAGATTTTTCACCGGTGATTCTTTTATTCTACGAAAGAGTAGTCAATATAAACAAACATGGTCCACCGGATTGCAAACCGTGCCACGTGCTGGCGGCTACTTTTATTCAGTCCCTAATAATGATTTACTTTCTTTTAGTTTCGATGGGAGGCATTTTGCTTTCTTCACTGGAAATCAGCGTGGAAGACAAGATAAAACGGGGAAAACCTCCACGGACTCATTTAGCTGTATTTTTGCGCGGCTCGCGCTCATCTGGTCGACCGTCTGCTCGCTCACTTCTCTGTTGTTTACATGTTCTTCCACTTCTTCGAGCCATTCCTGCTGGTTGTAATACAACCGTTTGTCGCTTGCAGCTAAAATGGCTGCACATTCTTGGTTGAAACTTTTCTTAGCTTTCTTTCGCCTCCGATTTGACGAAGAAAACGGACAAGATCTCTTTCTTTTGCCAGGCAGCACCAAAGGGCATCGATCGCGTGTCAACTTCGTATGTGTGCTTTCATGTCACGTGACTTCTTGCCCCGCTAATTTTCTGTATGACAGAACCTGTCAACGCTCAATTAAGTAACTAACATGCAAAAAATCTTTTACGCGCAACTACTATCGGCAGATATAACATTTTTTATGCATTTTTTTTTAAAATGAAAGATCGTATGGAAATTTATCTAACTATTTAAAAAAGTCAAATTATGAAAAATGGCAATTTTTCCGCTTTCTGATACCTTAAATCTAAAACTTGGTTCTCCAAAAGAAAATAGCACTTGCACGTTGCCAACTTTTCTTACTAATTATTTGGAGTGATTAAGAGCGGCTCTCTGTAAATATCGAGAATCCGGCGACAGGACCAAAATTTCGAATTTCCTTTTATTTTACCAAAAGAACCCATTTAGTGACCTATTTTCGAAAATAACATTAAAATGTTCCATTTCGCTTTACTTTTCTTATAAATTAGAAAAGTTGAAAAATAGCATTTTGAGTCCGAGGAAGCGTTCGTGACCGATGGAATTTAGGGCATTTTCAACATAGTTGTGTAGTCGCACTACTGCTTGTCTAATGATGCCATTTACACAGCTTATTAAACAACTTTTAAAGTTTCTTTTAAGGTAAAATATCGTTAAAAATGTTTCGTCTTGCAAAAGTTCTGGCTTTCCACAACATCCTTATTTCGACCACATGAACGAGATAGAAAATATAAGCAAATTTCGACTAGGTCAAATGCGGTCTGGTATAAAAATTTCAGCCGTAAAACCAAGCCCACATGAAAGCTTAACCTTTCTTTTAGTTATTCTGAATTTTGTTTTGGCGGCCCGCAAGAATTGCGCTTTTGGGAAATTTAACCGTAAAGGCTGTTTTGGCGTGACAGTCACTTAGTGTTAGATTTTATGTTTGAAGCTCTTTAAAATTACGCTGCATTTTGAAAAGAAAAACTTAAGTAGAAGCGGAAATAAACCTTGAGACACGCTATTTCAGGTTTTGAAAAAACAATTTTAATCCTACAATCATCGAAGGTAAGAAAATAATGTACCGTTATACTCCCAAGCGCTTACACCGAGCAATAAATTATCGCGGCTGCTAATGTAAATAGTGGTTTAAAAATGGACGAGTAACCAGGGTAAGACATAATAAGATTTTGAGCGTTCTCTGGTTAAAATTTGTTTCGCATTATTGTTTCGCATTATTGTTTCGCATTATTGTCTGCGTCGCTTGTAATTGCTGTGTGCCAGGATTCCAGTGTTTTTCTAACGAGAGACTGGAAGGTGCTTAAAAACAAGAGTTACGGAACAGACTAGAAACACAAAAGCCTTTAAAAAATGTTCCAACGTTGCAACACACGCATGGTTGAACGACCACTCCATTGCCTTTAAAAGTGCTCATGTAATCGACAAGGGAAATTTCCGCGTTAGAAAAACACTGGAATCCTGGCACACAGCAATTACAAGCGACGCAGACAATAATGCGAAACAATTACCTAGACAATATTC
>Ga0126336_10000931_pt1 | contig 13916 bp, 14 predicted proteins | sample SidCmetagenome_FD_92530 | JGI IMG/M metagenome (GOLD analysis project Ga0126336, IMG submission 92530) | Coral microbial communities from El Islote,Puerto Morelos, Mexico - Siderastrea C C metagenome | ecosystem: Host-associated > Invertebrates > Cnidaria > Coral | place: El Islote,Puerto...
GAGTGAGTGACTGAGTGAGTGAGTGAGTGGGTAAATGAGTGAGTGAGTGAGTGAGTGAGTGGGTAAATGAGTGAGTGAGTGAGTGAGTGGGTAAATGAGTGAGTGAGTGAGTGAGTGAGTAAATGAAGGAACGAATGAATGAAGTTAAGTCGTGGTCTGTCCCCCAAGGGCAACAGGTCTTCTTAACGCGCTGCAATTTTTTAAAGCTATCTTGCTGTAATGGTACGATGTAATAAAACGGAATAAAAACAAAACAAAACTTTACATCTGTGTCGTATGTCACGTTACTACGTAAGTTTGAAATTAGCCAAGCACCGAATAAGATTAGATTTTATCTCCTTTATTGATCTTTATTCCACTGGAACCTTGAGGCCGAAATTCCGTTGAAAAAACAATCACTGCGCATGCCCAAGCTCACTTTTATGCCCCGGGGCTGAAATTTGAACACGATTACATGCATGAGGTTTTTCAGCCCATTTGACAGTGCTGAAAAGCAGGTCCGGTTTGTGAAACCGGGCTGAAAGTCTCTTCATGTAATCACAAACGTCTTTTTAAGATTTGTTCAAGAGGTGGAGCTGAAATCGCAGCCCGGCTAACTGGCGGGCTGAAATTCGTCATGTAATCAGCCACTAAAACTACACACGATAAACACCATGTTATAGGTGGTGGGCGGTCCAGTATGGTAAAGTAATCGTCGTCTTCGTCGCAGATCTTAGGCTTGCATGAGGCGTGTCCTACTTCCTGTCCTTCAAATGTTTTCATGTGGAGATTAGCAATAAACGCGGAAACCGGGCATCCTATGGTCGCTATCTCGTTGTTCGTAAATCGACCCATTTTCTAGAAGTATGACGATCTCAACACGAAATCCAAGAGGCCTGTAATTTAAGCAGGTGTAAGCGATGTGCGTTCAGCAAGGCCAGGGTAATTCTCCAGCTTGGTAAGGCACTCTCGATAGGAACATTGGCAAAAAACTTCTCCATACGTCGAAGAACACCTTGACTTCATTATCCTGGATGCTCTCACCGTTGATGAAGGATGAGGAGTGAGCTGACGAAGTTGGTCGCCGTGAAGAGGCAAAACCACTGAAGCCCATCATCACGAAGGAACAACAAAACGCCTTTGAGAGCCTTAAAGAGGACATCTCCGTCATGGTCGTGCCAGCGTAGTCCTAGGTAAGTAACAGATAGCTTGACCTATAAAATATCCCATAAGGTGCTCACTTGAAGCGTAACAGACACTTATCACAGGCTGCTTACGACAAGATCGGACCTCGACAGAAACAACCACCTAGGATCTATGATTTACACAACATCTACAAGGCCAGCGTACTGCTAAGGCCCATTGTGCCCTGCGGTGATTAAGGACGGTGCCTCCTAATACAGATGTATTTTTGTAAAGGTTAGGACTACGGGGAAAAAGTAGATCTCAAGGGTTATTGGAATCCAAAAAGAAAAATGTGGGTAACCACGCAGAACTAAGAAACCATAATTCTAAAAAAGCGTTAAAATATAAAGAATGTAAGCCGGCAATTTCTTTCAAATTATAAGCTCAATTATCTCTGAAAAATGCGTGGTTACCCCCAATTTCTTTTTGGATCCTGATAGCCCTTGCTAAGCTCTGATTTTTCCACATAGTCGTAAGCCGCACAAAAATATTGGTGTATTAGGAGGCAAATTCCTAAAGAAACCCGAATATCCCGAGAGGCGCAGAACGTATGCGCAGAAACAATAGGAGGCACCGTCTTAGACAGTTTTGCTTATGATTTGTTTACTTTTTCAGCAAATAACATCTCTTCTTTAATAAGTCACCAGGATTTCACGGTATTCAGCTTCGTCTGCTCACTTCGTAGCCATCATCTCCCGGGGGTGGGAGGAACTCGGGTCACAAGATCATGCATGGTGCCCTTCGACGTGGAATCACTGTTTCGCAACGTTCCTATCAAGGGTGCCACACAGCCTTCCAGTATAACGGGTACATCTATTGGAGAGATCTGCAAACAATCATTATGAGACTGTGAAGCCCGGTTTTCGCGGCCAGTTGCTAATCTCTACATGATGACATTTGATGAACAGACAATAGAGGCAGCACTCTGCAAACCTAAGATCTGGAAGAGCCACGTAGACGATACCTTTACCATTCTGGATCAAGACAGTGTTGACACCTTTCTATCAGATATCTAAACAGTCAGCAACCCTCTGTCCGTTCCACCCTGGAATCCAAGCATGACAATAAGATTGCCTTTCTTAACAACTCAGTTGCAAGAGAACCAGTCGGCTGCGCTACAACAAGCGTCTACAGAAACACAAACGCTTACGGATCAGTACCTAGCGTATGATTCCCACCACCCTCAATCAGTAAAACACGGAATGGTTAACTGGTTTGTGCGACCGGGGAAAAGGTATCGTAACTGTAATCCGTCAGTCGAAACGCTTAGGAGAAGAAACATCTGTCATCTGTTCGCGTTTCTAACTGTTACCCCCCTTCTTTCGTGTAGATAACAGTTACCATCAGAGTGGTCACACCTAGCAAACAGTCCAGGACCGAATTCAAATCCACCGCGGTTCTAACTTACTTTCTTTTTAATTATTATAATTAATACCTTTATTAAAGCAAAAAAAAACACAAACAAACCACTTTTAACAATGCTTTAGAACACATGACAAAACTTTACCCCCAAAAAGAAAACCTAAACAGCACTACAATACTCTAATACTAACTGCGGACAATATAAAATTAACAAATTACTTACAGCTATAAACATGAAAAGTTTTCTTCGTGACTCCTTACTTAACGTAACAAAACAAAAATTCGGCTTGGAAAGAAAAATAGGATGAAAAAAGGAAAACAATTTATAAAATAAATTGGACAGACTGTATGTATGTACAAGGACTGAGTGAGTCTGCTTTCCAGTTAAAGGGGAAAATAATCAAGTTTTTATCGATTTTATACTTAAAGTTGACGTTATTAATAAATTCAGATTAAATAGTGGAACTGTCCTTTAGCTTGCTTTGGTAGATATCATACTTCATGAATAGCAGAGTGTAGCTGAATGTTCTGGTAACCCCCAGAGCAGAGTGTTGCTTCAGCAAACCAAACAGAGTTTCTTCAATCTTGGGGTGAAATTGAGTACCACAAGAAAATCAAACAACTCCACAACTTGGCTTACAGAGGGCTTGGTGAATTCACAGGCGATGAAGGTATGTTCTAATTCTATGGAGTCTAGTTCACCACAGTATGAGCAATTACTATAATTACTTTTTATGCCATACCTATACCCAATTCCTTTTTAGTGACTACAATTGGGTAAAGAAACTTGAATTGAAATTCTCTTATCTTATTTTCTTTGGATAATTTTGGAACCACCTTAAGAAATTCACTCCAAGAATCTTTAACAGTTGGACACGTTTTACTCCATCTTTTTGTGCCAGATTGAGAAGAGCAATGTAATTTGCTATTTAACAGCTGATAGAAAACCTTTGATTTCAATTTCGCAAGGGTATTATCTCGGTGTCTCTGTCTAGTTGAAATAATCATGTAGAACCTTCAATATAATTTGCCCCTGGTATATTGATTGCGTCTCTCGTTTTGTTCAACAATTGATTCGGGATAGAGCTTAATATTTAGTAATACTGAAGAAAGTTTGTTTTACAATGATACTTAGAAATAAATTCCTGGAAAGAGAGATATTGCCCTGTTTCATTTCATCGATCCTTTACCAGGACAACGCCTTTGGAGAACCAAACTTCAAAAATCACTGGTTTACCATCTACTAAAATTTCCTGTTGCTGAACAATAAAGTTACTTTATCATAGTCGTAGCGATAAAGAGGTTTAAGTTCGTTGAAAAAGGTTAGAATGTCCTTATAAAACTTTGGCAAGCCCTGAAAGTATTTGGTATGATAGTTACACCGCAGGAGAAAATTAAGACCACCACATCTTTTAAAAAAAGTGGTCAGGGACAGTTTTCCAACTTCTTTTGTTGTTTTCCAGTAGTCTTGGTATCCAGGCTAGCATTAAAGCCGTAGTCATTATTTCAAATTCTATCATACGAAGGCCACCTTTTTCGAAATTTTGGCAGATGACATCAAGTTTAATTTTATCTCTTTTCCCAAAGAAACTGGGATTCTACCTTACTTCAAGGGAGTATCGGAGTATTTGTACCTCGGCAATCATTAAATAATTACTTGAAGATCTTAAGGATAGAGGTAAGGATACATGAAACTTTACGTTGCCGCTTTTTTACACAATCCCTAGGCTAAGACTAACTGAAAAGACTTTGCTAAGACGAAATAGCCTGCGGGCAGACGTCTGCGCGCAGCTAATAAGACTAAATGATACGGAAATTTTAGTCTCAGAGGCGAAAGAGATATTGCAAAACTATTTGTTGTTTTTCGCGATAACAACAGGACAAAGAATTCAAAAGAGCAGACTAAGACATTACTTCGCGGGAGCCATGTACTCTTTGCGTACCGACATTTTTAGTTAATCTGGACTTGTTACATTAGCAGTACTAACACCAATCCCCTCAATCCCAGTTCCTGCACCCCGCAAAAGATTTCCTATTCCATCTGAGATGTTTGGCAGTCCTTCTGTGTTGGAATAGACCTTATTTGGTGATGTAGATTACACACAACTACTCACACTGGCCAGTGCAAAAATAGCCTACAAAAACTACGTTTCCAAATTACACAAAGCGTGCCCAATAAAGTAGCCCTTTAGACATTTAGATTCTGTGATGAGGAAAGATTGGAATGACTTGCATCGGCGTACTAAACTCCATTACGCGTCTTTTGCAAACAAGGAAAAAAAACAGTCTTGGAATCGATTGCCCCAGGCCATGCCAAGCAGAGCAGTTGTGGGATCAAGTAAAAGACGATTCCATTGAGGGTCTTAGCAGAAACTGCAAAGATTGTGACGAAGATGGCAAAGTGGTCCCTGGTACTCTGTCCGACAGCACGTTACGAATCTCATTGAAGCTTATAGCAATGCGCAGTCATCAGTCCAGGAAAGGTATTTTATCGTTGTTTGCCCGGAATTCTAAGCAACATCAGCTGAAAGAATTAATTTCTCGATTAGCGGATTTTCGTATCAAGGAGGCAAGGAAGCATTGTACTGAGCACGGTCCCGGTATTGCAGCACTAGCAGATGCAATCCACGGGTTCTTTCGCAGTGAAACGAAAGTTGAGCGCTTCTTAAGATTCATGACAAGCGATGTGATCTCACAGGACACGGCATATGGCACTTCTAGAGTTAAGCTGGATAGTGGAGGTGAGCTTCTTGTCCCAAAACAGATACGAAAACTGATACCAGACCGAAATATCGACCAGTACTTGAAGATCTGTGAAGAAACAGATTTCAAACCTGCCATTCCAAGAACTCTATAAAGAATCTCACAAGTCTGCCCAGCGTCTACAAGGGAAAGTCTTCATGGTTTGGATAAATACGCTGCAGATGGATCTGAGGCATTCGAAAATTTAGAAGAAGTAGTCGACAAGCTGTATGATGTAGGGTTGTCCGATAGTGAGGCTCAAAGGCTGCGTTTGATGGCTTTGTCGTGCAAGCGTTACTTGAAGCAGGACTACAGCAAACATGTAAATGATTCATCAAAAGAGAGTACAATCTGCTCCACCAGACCATTTTCGGTATTTCAAACTTAGTGATCCTAAGAAGGAAGAATTTAGACAGTGCTGTGAACATAATCACTCAATCAAGTGTGATAGATACGAAGTACGAAGAGCTACGTATTCTGTTCGACTCCCTTGATGAGGCCATAAAAAGTGTTTTTAAAGGCACTACGGTCAGTGACGAAACAAATGATCTTGAATTCCTGTTACATGACAGTAAGGACAAGAATCAGCTGGCATGTTACAGCTGTGAGTAAGGAAAACTGAAGCGTCTGTACTATCCGTAGAAGCTTTTGTCCAAATATTCTGTACTCAAAACTAGGTCACAGTGGCTTCCATTACCCAGGACACGTTGACTAGACTTAAAAAGTGGAATCCAGAGCTAACCAAGGCATATCTTAGGTCTGACGACGCCGGGTGTTACCACTGACTGGCCTTCCAAGTGTGGGACGCAAAAGTGGCATTATTATCATCAGTTAAGATTTTAGTGAGGCACAAAATGGGAAAGATATATGCGACCGTAAGACTGCAACAATGAAGCAGCATGTAAGGCGCTTTGTGGCAGAGACAAAGACCGACATTCTCATAGCGTCGGAACTGAAGAAAGCCTTGGAAAGTAACGGATGAGTAAAGAGATGCCGAATAAGTGTCGTAAAAATGCCACAGAGTCTTAGTCAGGTTGAAACAAACATCAGAATTCCCGGAATAAGTCAAATTTACAATATTCGTTACGAAGAAACGAAGAAGATGGAATGGGTTATTGGAAGGCGTATGGTGTTGGCAAAGGGGGCTGGTTGGCAAGTGACCAAACACTGTCAGTCCACATTCCAAAACTGAAAGTATTGGAGAGCCCTTTTCAAGTGAATGTCATGACACCGGAGCAATGGCACCGACTTCCAAATGCACTGATGGAAAGAATGCTGAAAGAGCTTCGGAAAAAAGTGATGAAGGAAGAGTGAAGAAGGTCGTTTGAATGTCCTATTGACGGGTGTATTTGCGCCTACGATTCAAACGTAGGGCTTCAGAAGCATCTTGACTTGGGCAGGCACGTCTGTCGCTTGCATCAGGAGTTACAGTTTAACCACATCAAGTGCAAATACGCTGATATTGTAACCGACGAAAAGTCAAAGAAACTTTTCAGTGCTGAGTCTAAACTTGCAGAAAAGAATGAAAGAAAAGTTATTTATGTCGCCATGGGATGGGCGTTAAAGAAACAAAAATCTTCCTCGCGTTTTCCCGGAAAAGATAAGGCGTATCTGGATGCCAAATTCCTTATCGGCGAGGAAACAGGCAACAAGGAGTCGCCGACACAAGTTGCACGTGAAATGCGCAGACAGAGAGAGAGAGAGAGAGAGAGAGAGAGAGAGAGAGAGAGAGAGAGAGAGAGAGAGATGATATGGGCGATCGCCTGTTTGTTGGAGCGGACTGTCTCAGAAAGTTGTAGCGTATTTCTCTCGCTTAGCAGCAACAAAGAGGAAACACAGCTCTTTAACCTGGACTGTCGTCAACTGGGAGGAGGTAGAAGAATTTATGAACAAAGAGCTGGCAGAGGAGCACGAACTTGACATTTCACGTAAGAAGGAAGTAGCAACTAAGGCATCCAGTCACATACTAGACACATAACTTGTGGAAGCTAGCTGCAGACTGAAAACTAGCAATGAAATTCAGCATTGCCACAAGGAGAAACATATGTGCCTCTCTGAACATTGACACTGATAACTTTAAGTGTCGTAAAGCTCCATATCTTAAGGCTTTAGTGAATGTACTGAATAATTGCACTTGTATCACCAACGTTAACTTGGCAAAGGGGTCATTGTCAGATTGTGTAGGCGTGGATGTTAGGATTATTAAAATAATCCTCGCTGATGCTCCGACAAGTGCTCTTATATGCCCCTCTGTATGCGTTGAAAAGAATTGGCCTTTCTAATGCTTAAAAAGAGGTTGCAGCATGGTGTTTTAATGTCAGAGTCTTTAAAAAAGAAACCCAACACAAGAAATAAAAAATTAAGTGACTTCGAAATAAAATGAAACAAAAACCATGTAATCAGACATTTTAGTTCTAATAACATCACGAAAAATGTCACGGTTACTACTTAAATGTGACATTTCCTTTGAGGGGGTCTATTTTTATCCAGTTAATTAAATTAACAAACTCGTACCCAGTCCCTTTTGCGCGTTGTGTCAGTGTGAAAGTAGGGTAAAAGTAGCCGCTTTTGAGCTGCCGACTTTCAAATTGCCCATTGATCTCTTGATGGAATTTTGTAGCTGGAACTATCTTCTTTGAATCCATACCTAGCCAAAAGCTCTCCCTTGCTGGAACAAAGAGTAGCAGCAGTTTGTAAATCAGTAAAAATTGTTCGTTTATTTTAAATACTAATGTCAAGTATCTTTTTTCACTTTAGATTCTCTTGCCTTTCAGATGAGAAGATGTCAATAAAAATTTGGGAGAACCTACACAATACCCCTTTGATACACATTACTGGAGAAACGAATACAAATTGTTCACTTTTTTGCTATTTTTATTCACAAAATTTGCCCTTTGCTCACAGAACCAGACCAACCCCAGTTTAACGACAAAGAAAGAGCTATTGACCAGGCTTTCATGCTGTGTGTTATCAACACACCTAATGCTATCATTACACCGGAAAGAACCACTTGAATGGAAGATTTTGATTTTCGTAGCCTCTTTTATAGGTGGTCGGTTTTTTGTGACACATGCACTTAAAACAAAACAAAACAAAGCAACAACAACAACAAAAACCAAATCAAAGCAAAACAAAAACAAAGGAACAAACAAACAACAACAAAAAGTGCCCATTTAAATGCGCGTAACTGATCCGCGAGCCGTGCGGGTGTCCATACGTCTCTTATCACTACTTATTTAAGAAGTTAGTGTTTATGCTGTCCCATAACACTTCAAGCTTCCCCGTGTTTGGTAACCTTATTTCTCGCTGCTATCACCAGTATCCCCAAACCTGAGGTGTTCGACTGGTAGATGTACTTTGCCAGTGAAAAGACTCACGCTCTTCATGCCATATCTTGTCGTTTGCATAAGTTTCTTATAACTACAATTCTTATTAACTGAAACTAAGAAGTAAGCGTTTACGCTGTTCCATAGCACTTCAATTTTCCCAGTGTGTGATAGCCTGCCTCGTTGGCGCCAGAATCTCCAAACCTGAGCTGATTAACTGGAAGATGTGATTTGTCAGTGAGGAGACCGCTGTCTTCACGCCATACCCCGTCGTTTGCATCACAGTTACAACCATAACTGGGGTTTGCACATGAATTGGTCATCCCGCATGCGCACTTTCTACTGACAGATGCTCCGCCCCAGTAAGTCCTTTTAGTAGAATCACGTGACACCCACCATCCGTATGGATCGTCATTGTAAAGCAAGACTGAACCATAACACTCATACTTGATAAACTGCTCGCAGTGTAAGGAGACTCGGGTGAGACTCGCTAGCTGAGACATACTCACTCCTGCATAATGAATGTCACGTGAGTAACATCCCCTAGCGTCGCATCCATCCACCAGTATTCTGCTTTCACTGTCGTGACTGATGACTGTCACGCCAGCTCCATTCTTGTCATTCATGTCACAGGTGACGTCAAACGGTGGTAAGCCTCCTTCACCATCAGGATCAATGACGTAATTTCCACTCTTCGCTATAAGGCTCAGCATCTTTATTTCGCTGCAAGATGCCAACACTGTGAGGAAAATTCCCAAAGAATCGTTTAGTGATCTTTCAAACCATCTCGATAATTCATTAAGCTTTTTTCCACTATTGCTAAGGTATGTTTCAGTCGCTGTATGGATTTAAAACCATCTAACATTGCTAAATGTAACCTTGTCGTACGAGTGTTTGAGGGCAGTCATTTATTAGTTTTGTTCATATCACCATTCAACATCTTTCAACATCAATTAGAATCATTCAACGTCATAAACGGGGCACCCCCTGAAACGTGTTAAACGTGCCCAATTCAACTGGCGTTGAGCCGCATTGATAAAGAGGAATAGTTTTTTTACTTCGTAGGCCGGAGCACCTTGAGATGATAGTGGACTATTTGGGTGTCCATCTACTTATTATTAACCACATATTCTAATTTTAAAGCTTCATTAAATCTTCATAATTTTTTATTTTTCTAAATTTTAAAGCCCCCCTTTTTTGCCCTAATGCTGATTCCCAAATCAACAAGAATTCACAAAACCTCATGTAACATCGATCTGCAAATTAAATGAGCCGATTTGGCATTGCTGGAAACGGTGATGAGATAATTTCAGAAAACCGCTCTAAGATGACGCAAAAGTGGCATTTCACCGTAATACCACCTTAGGACTGCTACTTATCATATTAAGGCAACTGATACAGGAAATTTAAAAAGAGAATCCTAGATTTATTTAGTGATGGCACGTGTATCTGGAAACTAGAATAATTTATAAATTAATACTTTCCCATTGTTTCATTTTGTCGCGGAGACAGGTCGCACGCGCATTATGCATATGAAGCGACAGTAAAAATTTGTGTCACTTTGTCCCCGCAATTGACGCATGAATTTAAACCAGTTTTAATTCACCTGAGTCCAAGTAACTTGAAACCTCGGTAACTCAAACCTTCCGCTAACTCGAAGTGATTTTTTTGCTTTAAAGTCATTTTGTTTATAATTTCACCCTCGATAACTCGAACGCACGACAAGTTAACCCTTTCCGATTTCCCTTGAAGGTTCGACGGTTATCGGGGTCAACCCTACTGGGTCTGCGGATGGAACCTTATATCGTTGCGTTTCACATGCGGGCTATTGTGTAGTTCTTTCCTAATGTACTATTCAGTTTATTATTGATCAAGCGTTCGGTAAACGGTGTCGGATAGTAGCCAAGTTTTTTTCTTTTTCTTTCTTCTTAATTTTAGTGGCAGAGTTTTTCAAAAAATTGATAGGATACTCATGACTTCTTTGCATAGAAAACAAACAAAATAACCAACGAACAAAAAACAACAAAAAGAAAAACAAAACGAAAAGTAAAACGAAGCTAAATCCGGAGCCATCTTGACCTACCAAGCTTGTTCAGCAAAGGATTTATTATGTGGCTTTATAATGTAGGTTGAACAACACTGAATATCAGTAAGAGATGAACAGTCAAGCCTGCTCGGACGGAAAATCACACAAACATGCAATTTTCCATGGAATTAGAAACTTTCGCCACACACTTATTCTTGAAATACTGAATCTTAATTTGCAGAAACTCTTTTAGCTAGAATGGCCTCAGGAAGAGAAAGACATAACTACAAATTCGATGAAAATTTTTCGTTTGACAGATTCGAACTTTGAAATAACTTCCCCACACAAGATAAAAATGTTACATCGTAACCTGACACTTTATGATTCGTAAAGTTGACTCTACCCCGCCGTTAATGTTGACAGGTTTTCTAAAATTTTCAGGAGAAAAAATGATCACAAGTTAAAAAACTAAGGAGCATTCCGATCCGTTTGGGATAGAGTAACACCTTGTGGTTTCGTCCATTCCCACCTTATTGTGCTACAAATTTACGTTCTATTTACCTGGGAACCTCGCCATCCCCATGTACGTTGACGATGCGTCGGCCACAAAACAACTCGGGCAATCATGCTTTCTTGCTTTACTATTCATAACGCATTCCATCTTGTCCCACCAGAAATTCAAACTTGTACATCGCTGATCGTAAAAACACAAACTTACACAGTCAGAATAGCTTTCCGTAAATTTGGTGCTGTAGCTTGTATTAAGGAGGGCGTATCCTCGTTGAGATGTTTCCTCGGCGTACTCTTCGCTTTGTACAGCCACAAATATAAACTGAAAATAGTATGACGCTAGTAAATTACGTACGACTAAAAACATTTTGGTATGTACTTAATACTGGGAGCTGTAAAACAGGGTTCATTACTTGAAGAATTGATACCGGAGATGCAATCACCTGTCTCTGTCAATTGTGTTGTATTAGCTAGAAACGTGCTCAAAAAACATGCTTTAATTAGGCTAAAAACATGCAAGTTTATTAGCTCTCCATGGGATACCCCGTACTGGGCCCTTTCGTGGTGTTGTGTGAAGACGAAAGCACCTGCTCCGAAGAACAGTGGCTCATTTCAGACGCTATTCTCCAACAATTTTGCGTGTTTTTATGCATTTTGGGATAAACTAGAACCTCGACAATCAATATTAAGTTCAATGTCAGTCTTTTTTATCGGTCTGATTCACGAGCATGTTGATCATGTGATAATAGCTAAAATTGTCAAATCACACTCACGGTATTTAACATTTAGTTTTCATTTATTTTCGGAAGTTGAAAGGCCAGTCCTCTATTTCATGAGATTTTACTTTTACGATTTCAATGCCTTAAAATTTGACACTGATTTATGGCCTATTTCAGAGGTTTGATTTTCTACATCACCAAATCCAGGTAAATTTTGACTCGCGAAAATACGAAACAGCACGAGGAGAAGAAGTAAACGAGATAAGCAACTGAAAATAATGCATCGATTCCCTGCAGGAAATAACAAAAACAGGCACGCCAATAAAGATTGTATTATGATCACGCATGCTTACAGTTGACTCCGTGGGTAACTCAAGACCCTCGGTGACTCGAAGCCCGTGCTATCTCGAACCAAAATTGATTTCTTCTGGATATGCTCCATACATTAACTGTAATTTTGCCCTCAGTAACTCGAAACCTAGGTAACGTGAACTTCCCGCTAACTCGAAGTGAATTTTTCTTCCTCCAGGTCATTTTCTTTAAAATTTCACCTGTTTTTCTTGCTGCTTATTTAATTTGTTTTGTTGGCAAAATGTCGTCCCGTTTTACTGTTTCGAGATCCCCGGTCATTTGCTTCCATCCCCCGATAACTCATGTCGCTCTGCCGATAACTCGAACCTTTTTGATTTCCCTTGAAGGTTTGAGTTATCGGGTGTGAACTGTGTTTTAAATATTTTTGAATAATCTTCTGTTTTTGTAATTGACTTATCTTACACAGTATTGTTTTGTTCACCAGGGGCAATTCGTAATTTTGTTACATTGGTTATGACATCAACCGCAAGGCAACGTTTGCCCACGTTGGATTCCCATTAATAGGGCCAATCTAAACCAATTTTTAATGTAATCGTTGGGAAAATCGCTAGTAATCTCAAAAGAAAAGTGGCCGTCTAGAGTTTCCAATCGCGTCTTCATTGAGACAAGAACAATTATGGAGTTGAAGTGTATCTGTATGTAAACGTACAAGAATAATATCCCATTAGTATGCCATATACCTGAAGATCGAGATGGTACAGACGTCGGTGGAGCTTGTGGATCAATATGCCCTGGAAGCAGGCGCCGCAGAAAAGACGTGGCCTTACCTCCTCTCCCTCAGTTTTTCATTCAGGTTGAAAACAGATAAATGAACTGAATGAGTAAAGGAACAAAAGAACCAACGAACAAACGAGCGAGCGAACGAACGAACGAACGAACGAATAAACGAATCAATGAATGAATCAATGAATGAGAAGGGAGTGAGCGTCAGTGAATGATTGATTTAGTGTGTGAGTGAGTGAGTAAATAACAGCAACAGAGTGAATGATTGATTGATTGATTGATTGATTGAATAGCAGAAACAGTAATAGTTTGCCTTTGTAATTTTAATTTTAAATTTAAATACACGACCCCACAAGCTTTTAGCTTTTATTATTATCGTGTTAAAATAAAGTTTATCTATCTATCTATCTTATTCTGCCTTACTCTCAAAAGGGAGCTATTGGTCTAGTTGCAATAAAGGCTAAACATCTAATATAAGAAAGCTAGAAATGCTAAAGGACTAAATCATTTGATTACCTTTTCGTATTAATTATTTCTTTTCTGTTCTGAAACATTTTTAAAATGAATATACTTCCCAACAAGTTTACAAGTATTATTTGCAAACATAAACTCAGCAAATATATAATAATCACTCAGAGTAGCAGAATGAGCATCTGTTTTTCGCCCCATGTAAAGGAATCCAAGCGAGTCGCGGATTCCGGATTCCACATCGTGGATTCGGGATTCCGAGGGTTGGATTCCGGATTCCGAAGGTTGGATTCCGGATTCCATGCCTTTGGATTCCGGATTCCAAACTTTTTAAGATTCTGGATTCCAAAGTTCTTAACTCTGGCTTTCATTCGTTCTTCGGAGGCCAATATTTTGCAATTTGAGTATGAAGTCGTCAATCTAAACAGGAAGTTCATTTGCTCTCCAAAAGATCAAAGTTTATTTTAATTTTCGAAAGCATGTGTTAATGCTGATGCAGCTCTA
>Ga0126336_10000932_pt1 | contig 13915 bp, 11 predicted proteins | sample SidCmetagenome_FD_92530 | JGI IMG/M metagenome (GOLD analysis project Ga0126336, IMG submission 92530) | Coral microbial communities from El Islote,Puerto Morelos, Mexico - Siderastrea C C metagenome | ecosystem: Host-associated > Invertebrates > Cnidaria > Coral | place: El Islote,Puerto...
AAATTAAAAGTTTGATCGAAAAGTAAATGCGCAAATCAAATGTTAAACAGTGAACATTTGACATGCAAAGTAGGTCTATCTTTTAAGTCCGTGGAGTTGAATTGGTAAAATGAAAAAGTTTGATGGGAGCCTTACTGCGGTGCTGTTTCGGTAACATATTGAAAATAAAATGCAATCTTTGCACTGACTTGTTGTCAACTTTAAATTTTTTTACTGTATTTTAATAATTGCATAATACTGAACGGGCAAGCAAAATTTTGTCAGGGCAAGTATCTTTTCTGACGCACTTGCCCGATTGACGAGTTTGAAAAAACGCTAATATGGATCCCTGTGAAAGACCTTTGCAATATTTATTATCACATTGTTACTAAGCCACTTTGGTAGTTAAAATGAAAGCCTGAAAAAAATTGAGGGGATTTAAGGCTTTATTAAAATGTGCATATTGTGTAATGTGTGTAATGTATAATATAAACTCTTTTTGTTATCAATAGTATTGAATGATACAGAAATCCATTTAAACCAGCCTAATGCTGAACTGGATACTTCCTGTATAAATATTGTTTAAATAAACAAACAAATTGATTGGCTAGTATTATCATCCTAGCTGAAGTCCCTTAGTAGTTTAGCATTCCTGACAAGGTGTGAACAATAAGGCGTACTGCATAACAACACTGCCCAGTGGTGTGATTGTTTGAACTGGTCATTTGAACTTTAGAATTGAAAGCAGCTAGTGAGATCTGATTTAGTTTCCTGTAATTCTTGCTTGTAATTCCGAAATGTTGCCAATTGATCTATTTAGTTATTTATCTCCTCATTTAATTATATGTTTTTAGTTATTTTTATTCAACCATTGGTTGGACTGCTGCACCTTTGCAGCTGTGCCCACCTCAATTAGCTTCTGCTATTTGTGGGTGGAACCCAATCTTCTTCATTTATATGAGTACTTAAAGTACTTAATAAATAATTATTCTTGTATGTATTTAACAATAATTTATTTATGTATTTTTGTGACTTTGTTGTGAAGAAATATTTCAGATCTAGTTTGTGGTCTGGCCTAAAAGATTTCAACACACAACCTTACATTTATTCTGCAGACAAACACACAGCCAGCTGACACTTTGGCTAGCAGATTACCTCCATCCCCAAGCGTTTTAGCTGATGTTGGACTGTTACCACTTACCACTGACACTTGCAACTTCAAGACCAGACACTGGTTCAATGGTACATTCATTGATGTAACTAAGATGTCCTTCCAGAATGGTTACTGATGACGAATTTTTCCCATCAGAAACAAAATACCTAAGTTTTCTATCCTCGCCTGCCGTACAAAACCTGCACAAGGCAAAAAAACACATTGTTTAGCTAATTGAAACTTTAACTGTCATAGACAATACATCTACAGGTCAATACTAAAGCTGGAGTATAAAAAACCTTAAAGGTACCTGTAGTGTGGGTTCTCTTGATCAAGCACAGGGTTTTCAATAACTTTTGAAGCAGGTATTAGAGCTGGCTAAAGTGGGCATCTATCATTCTAAGTAATTTTTCATAAAAATTTGAGTGAAATACTAAACAAAGTAGGCAAAAAGTTGAGTTCAAATGGATGACAAGAGTTCTAGTTTTGTGCATATTGGTGCATAAGAGTCCCCTAGTAGAATTCCTACACAGGAACTTGATGGGATTTAATAGACCTTTTACATGCGGATACCATTTAGCATAAAAACAAAACATTTTGCACATCAAGCCTCGCAGTGAAAAACTCGAGAGCAACCTTAGATGTGTAAAAACAAAGCTTTTTACTCTCCAAGGATTCAACATGGCCGCAGCGTGACAAAGGTCTACTGGATACTAACCTAGGATCCTGATAAGAACCTATGTAAGATCCTGTAGGATCCTGTTTACATGTGGTATCCTACAAGAACTTAACCCATTTACTCCCAACCGTTTAAAAAAAAAACACCATTTTAAGGCAATGATGCCGTAAATTGGCTCCTGTCTGCTTAAATCCTGGTCCAAACATCTATAACTTCATAGATCTGCAGCATGGAAACTAAACATTTCTTCCATTTCTGAGGTTGTTTGGCAAATTTGATCTCAGGCATGTGCACAATTCAAAATTTCACAAGAAAACTTTTTTCCTTTTTCTTTGCATAACTCTGGTCTATTTTAAGTGAGCGCTTCAGTTTATTGGCACTTTTTGTTACAAGTGTGCCAGGTGCATCAATTGGTTATCAAAAACATCTGCTGTCACTCAAAGTGATGATGTCACAAACTGAACAAGGACTATGGTCCTTTACAGGCGGTTTTGGGTGGCCCGGGAGTCAATGGTTTAAATAGGATCTTGAGCTGAGGACTCAGTATGATTTTACAGGATCCTGAGTAGAATGCCACAATCATGATTATGGATGATTTTCATTCAGGATCCTGGCTAGGATCCTGTGGGATCTTACAGGATCCTAGAATATCCTGCAGGATCCCGTATAGTATTTTTTCCCATGGTGTTGTAATATCAGATTTGAACTTTTCATTTCCATGCTTTTAAATGTTCTTGCAATTTTTTTTTCCAATTTTGACTTTGACCATTCTTGAAAGTAACATAGTTGATCGTGTTTCAAGAGTAGATTACTCACTGGAAAGAAAAAGGTAAATGTTGGATGTTTGTCTTCGGAGACCAACCAAGAGAATGAACACATGTTCCATGATGAAAATCTGTTATGTGCTGAAACTGCAACACAGGGAGGTGACTGTCCTGAGCCTCCTCTTCAAAAAGACACACACCCACTGATACTCTGTTCTCGCCACAGTAAGCAATGAGACCAGCTGCACCGTCAAATGGGCAGAACTCCACAACCTTGACATCCTCCAGGCTTTCAAATGAAAATGTGCTAGGTACTTCTTGATTTGTCACTATTGATGGCATGTTTCTGTAAAAGTAAATGAAATAACTTCTGAAATTCTGGATGATATTCTTAGATCCTAAAGAATGTCACATGACTATGATTGTCACAGATGTGGAATGAACAGTCTCTTCAAAACCTAGGCCTCTGACCTTTTCAGAGTCAAACAAAACCCAAATGGTCACTTAACAATTTAATAACCCCTAGGAAAATGCATTTGTTGCTTCCTCAATTACTCATCTTTTTTCTCACGTTTAAGAAACTATAACAAATACTATGGCAATGGCCTGTAAATTGCCCCTATTTTTTTAAATTTTCAACTCGGCGTTTAGTTTGGTTTCTCACATTTTGTTTCAGTGTAACTGCTGACCGTTTTGATTTCCTGCCATTTGCACTGCAGTCTAACAACTTTTACGTAAGTTGTGAACATTTCACCCCTTCAAGCCTTTCAGTTGAACAAGGTACCAGAAAACTGAAAAGTAACCATTAAAATCAGTTATCTTAATCGTGTAACTTAGTTCAAAACAGTTCAAATCATAAGGCATGATTTAAGTTCATCGACAGCATAAGTATTCACGGTAGGCAAACATGAGGTAAGAGTGCTTTATATCGCGATTAGTTTAACCACCAGCTTTTCATAAAAAAAATAAGTAAGGTTATGAAGAATATAACAGGGTAGAAGAAGACGTACCACGGTTATTTACGACGAAAAACAACGAAGAAATGCTTGTCTCACTCACAGAGAAGTCAAAAATCAACAGGCGTTCTCTATCTAATGGCGCCAACACTAAGGGGTAACGAGCAAGAGCTGGGAACGAGTGTAACGTGCGAGTGGGGGCTGATGGGAAAAAAAGGATCGAAGAGCGCAGAATTGTCACGTCAAGCCGAGAGGGGATTTCCATCTTTTTGATGAGCTCCTGTGATACGTGAATCATAGCCACCTATGATCAAAAAATAATTTTGATGAAAGTAATTTTGCACGTCATGAAATAGTCTACGGAGCGGTAACCGATCGTTTCGCCAACGAGTCGTTTCGCTAACGTCCAGTTCGCTAACGTCCTAAGACGTTTCGCTAACGTGTTAGGTCAGTTCGCTAATGTTTTCGCAGTCGTTTGGCCCTTAGTCAGGACCAGCGACCAAGCAACTTCTGGTTCCGAGGTGAGACGAAACGTCTCAAAGAGTTTAAAGTGACATTTTAGTTTTTACGGAGAAATGAGTTCCTGACATATAATCAGTCAGAAGAACCAGAAAATGTGCCGCAAATTTCCTTTACCATCTTGTGATTATAGGCTCACCATGAAGGGCTAGTGATGCTTCAGTAACCCCATCAACCCTTTCTATTTAAACTTCAAGGCTCGTATCTTAATCTGAGAGCCTCCAACGTGCCTGTGCAGTTGCGTTAGCCTCGGTGGGCCTTGGACACCGCTCCCTACCATGTAATGCCCTTCAATGCAGCCCTTCAATTACTCACAAGGGGGTTAGTTTCTAAACTAATTTTGCTGCTGCGTCGGTTGTGGTGCTGTAGAACTTTGGATTTATCAACTGAGTTGATAAAGTAAATTGGCCACCGTACAGAAATTCAGAAAGCTGACGTTTCGAGTTTTGACTTTCAATTTCTCTACGGTGGCCAATTTATCATATCAATTCAGTTGGTAAATCCAAAGTTTTCCGCTTCAACTTTGTACGAGCTTTCTGGCTCAGGAGCAAACATGGTGATCGCCTTAATTATGATCATAATCACTACCACCACCACCATCATCATGATCATCATCGTCATCATCATCACCATGGATTCATATTCATTATAAATAATATTTTTTCTGAGACAGCTGTGAAATACAAAAGTTAATAACGATTACAAGCAGAGAGACAATTTTTTATAAAATCCTAAATCTATTGAACAACCATAATGCTACTACTGACTAACTAGTTCTATAATTGCAATAGTTTGCTATATGAAAATTTGCTTAAGGTCGTCACATATATCACATTCCTCTTTCCTAAAGCCAACTTCTTTTGTGATGGAACAACAATGTGAAATTTGAAATTCGAAATTTGTACTTGAACTCAATCTCCTACTCTTAAGGTTTCTAGGTACTGCACAGGCCGAGGATAGAGATGTCCTCGAGATGTCGATTAAGGCTCTTGGTTAAGACATCAGTGGGTATTCTCATTTAATATAATGTTGGTAAATATTACTGATGCAAATTCTAGTGGGACTGATAACATATGCGAACACCTTTGCATCCTCGTGTTATTTCTTTACGTGTAAAATCTCGATAACAGAAGACGGGCGTCTCCGGCAAATTTTTGGACATAACTGGAGAGCGCATTCTCGTACACAGGCTTCCACGGTCACATTTCGGTACGAAAAAGTGAGATCTGGCTACGAGATTATGGACATGCTACGGATAACCAAACGCCAAGCTGCTGACCAAAAGGAATGCGGAAGAACAAGAAAAAAGCGCTACTCGTGTGAGCAGAACATGGTAATAATAAACAAATGCGTAATCGGCATGTAAAATTGGGGCTTCGTTTTTCACCACACGTGTGACGGTTTCCCGTTAGCCTCCTTTACACTAACAAACCAGACTCAAGTGTTTCTTGCAACATCTATGGTTAATTACCCACGACAGCTCGTTTCCCGCAATTTGGCTGTGTGTATTTAATCGTAGTTCATAAAATTGGACCCCCTCTGCGCGGGAAAATGATTACAGAGAAAGACCGCCGAAATTGAATTTATTTAGCCTTGTTTACCATTATTAATGGATCGATGTGGCAATTTTACCACCATCTGATAATATCTTGCCGTGTTTTAAGGAAGTATCTTCCTACCGCTTGTACCATTGAAAGGCGTACGCGCACGCCTTATTAAATCACCATTGTGCGGTCCAATAGGAAAGATATTCGCTTATAACACCTGCTTGCTTTAAAATCGACATAATTGAATAATTCTTAAAGAGATATATGTCAAAGAAAACAATCTATTTTTCGTTAATAAATCAAACGGTAGCAAAAAATATCTCTACTGCGATCAGAATGAAACATTTAAAAAGTAAGAGTTTCATTGGATTATCACTAATTCTACGGTGTTAGTTCTTTCTGATCGAGGAATGATTTCTGATTGCACGTGAAGATAAAGTGTTTTTAAATTGAAGAGTTTGTCGTTTTCAAGGGAGAATATTAAATCAATGTTTAATTTAAATATGATAAATGAAACATTTAACACTTGGTTCACGAAATGAACAGTTTGCTGGTTGCGTTATCCTGAACTAAAATTTTCAGAGAACTGAATCGCGTTAGGGTTTCATTTTCTTTCATTTCTTTGCTTGTGAGGAAATTCCCTGACGCCGTACGTAAGACATAAAAGGCTTTTTGTATCCGGTATTTTCCTCAATTCGCATAAAGATAGGATTTACACAACAAAGAAAATAAATTATACATGAGAACGGGTAAATAGCTCCCGAGTTGTGTTATTAGTTCGTGATACCGGATTGGCTTTGGACATCTGAGCCAGATTTTAAAACGTTCGTACGCGCTGAGGAGTAAAATGGATGTGAAAACGGACCAAGACTTCAAAGTTTCGGAAGATAATGTTAGCGAGTTCTTCCAAACGTCAGTTGAGTCTGCGCAACGAGATATAAAGGCTGCGGATATCTTACTGCTTGGCAGGAAACGGTCTCGGCCCACGGATAAGTGCGAGAACGACGAACTGAGCAAGAAGCGATCCAAAAAGAAAGGCTCGTGTATATCAGCTAGTTTGGCTTTTCAAATGGAGCCTTCGGCCGTGGCACGGCGAAATGAACGCGAGAGGAACAGAGTACGAATGGTGAACGACGGATTTTTGTGTCTTCGCCAGCATATTCCGTATTTCCCAGACAAAAAGAAGCTATCCAAGGTTGAGACTCTGCGGTGTGCGGTTGCCTATATAAAACATTTACAAGATCTTATAACAGAACACGATTCCATGACCGCCGAGTCGGTGGAAAACTCGGAAAATGAGTGTAAGAATATAGCGGCGTGGGTAGCTGGTCAATCATAAATAGGTCGATTCTAGGTGAGTAAGTTTAAAATTTTTCAGCTTACGAAAGTACGCTAACTAGTACCTGAAATGATGCACGTGTTTTTATTAACGGGTGGCGAATTTTAACCTGTTCTTTTCGGAATAAAGTTAAAGCAGTTTTAAACTCAACTGGTAATATCTTTCAATAGGAAGCGCGTCTAGGGGATTTAGTGTTGTTGTACTTGAAATATTGTGTTATCATGGCAACTCGGACAAGGATGGTAGCCTAGAAATATTAACACTGCACTATTTTTGTTTATTATGCGAGTAAAAACTTGGGTGTGGGCGAAATGAAAATATTATACTATGTCAAGTAGAAAAACTGTACAGTTTAGTGCAACTGCACGGAAAAGTAACGAACTGATAGTTTTGTTTTAGTACAAACTGTTAAATTTAACTTAACTTCCTTAATAAAGGAATTCTTTTGGTAGCAATTTAAATAAACAATTTAACTTGTTACCCTGAGGCAAAAAAGTCAAAAATACAAATTCGAGTTCGTGTAGAATACTAATTAAAATTGCACGAGAAACGCGTTTTTACCTTAAGTCTTTCATATTTAGTTCTGTCTTATCTGGCTTTGCTTTTTAGATCTCACCATACGCTGTTATTATTATTTTCCCACAGGAACTAGTAAAATACTACAAAGTGTTGAAGAGACTTGACACATGCATTGCCAGAATTGATCAGTCCCAGCCACGAAACTTCTACGCCATTGAAAAAGGATTGAACAATAATCTTAACTTCTCCATCATTCTTCTGGTTTTCTATCTCAGCCATCGTCAACTGGACCAGACATATTTTTGACGCCGCTTTAACTGGTACCTTTTTTATTTGCGACGGCGGTTAAACCTCGGTTTTGTTTTACCGTGAATAGCTTAAATAAATTGTCTTTTCAACTGAGAACAAAAGGTCTATGAAAACAAAAGCTGTGGAATTCTGCTCAGATGGTTTAACGCTGGGCATTGTTCAGTAAACGATACAAAAGTACTCCAACCTCTTTCTTCTCTCTCAATGTAGTATCTGTCGCAGAAATGATGCTCACATAAAACAATAATTAAGGTTTTTGAAGCGCAATACTTTGAAGAGAGTCGCAAGCTAGATTTATGATTTTTTTTTAAAATATGACAGATATTATGGATTATAATTACCTGGCTAGAAATGAAATGAATGTAAGCAGGCTTCGCAATAAGAAAATTTCTCACTGAAACAATATGCCATGTTAGACTGACACCCAGTTAAATAGAGACTGGATAAATTGAGCAAGATTTTGAGTTTTCCATTTCTGTTCAAAGGAGAATTAATCTTTGTCATTTTAGACGACTAGTAAAAAGTTCTAAAAACTTAAATTTATCGAGCTTAACGTCTTTGGTAAAACACAAAATAATAGTAAATAAAACAACAAAATACATTAAAATGAAATGAAATAAAGTGCTGGAGTGATGTTTAATGTAATAACGTAAGGTAAGATTGTCCCTATCAGGAGTGATCCGCCAGGGCCAGAACAATAAATGTGCCTGTCGTACAAAATTCGCTCAGTTTTAACTTTGAAATATAATTTCTGTTCCGTTATGAGAAATACGAGAGAAAATCTCACCACCGAGTGACTAATACCTTATTCGGTCGTGAATTTTCGCGATAGATTCAGAAAACACCAAAAGGCGAAAGTTGGTGACGCCAAAAACGAAAGTCGTCGGCTTGTTACAGAGAGGTTTCAACAAATTCACGAAAAATGGGTCAAAAAAACTGAGCCCCATATAAATAGCATAATTAAGTTTTTGAAAAAAACATTTACAGAAAAAAAGGTAAATACTCTTGAAATTAAAGTGACCGCTGAGTAGTAGGGAAGTTGACAAAATGGTCACGGCAAATTAATAGAGGAAACTTATCAAATCTCCGGCGAAAAAAAAAACGTCCATCAAAGTTAAAAAGTTCTCAAACAAACACTGATTTCATAGCAGCGCAGTGCGAGTGAAAAATAACGAATTTCATGACCAGTAATTTATCTCTCCGTTCTTTACTTTATAGTGGCACGATATCTAATTAACAAAGTCCTCGATGGGTAAGAATTGTTAATTGCCCAAATGGCAAACTTCCTTTGTTAAATAATTCCGACCAATGAAAAATTGAATTTCTTGGTTGAAAACAATCATTTTCAATTTAATTTCCTTTAGAAACATCCTTTAATTTTTTTTCTTTTGTCAGCAGCAATTTTGTCGGAATACTTGAATTGTGTTGAGTTAATAAAACTCAAAACGTTTCGTTAATAAAACTCAAAACGTTTCGTTAATAAAACTCAAAAAGGAGGTAAAAAAAGCCTTTTTTAAAAAAAAGGGAAAGATATTACGGGAAGAATAAAGGAGAGAGTATCAAGTCAAGTAATCTTGTCTTTTTCTCTTGCTTGTTGTTTTCGGGTTTGGGTGTTCATTCCAAAAAGCCTAGCTACCACTAGCTTGTGTGATAAACACACGACCAAGCACAAGAAACAGAAAATTATGTGAACTGGCCACGTAAGATAAGGACATCAAGAACAAGCAGAAGAACTCAGCGCAACTGCCCGTGCGTGTATCTTTTTGTGCGTAACGGTCGCGTAACGCTTACTAGTAGGAATCCCAGAGTCTTCAGGCCTAAAAGAGCATGTGCAAACTAAAGAAGTTCCATGCTCCACTACAAAGAGCTCAAGAAACCGGAACGTCCTTGCTTATTCACAAGCGTGAACCAAGTTTAAGAAATTGTCCTTTTCAACAAGAGTAACACTCATCAGTCCTTGTTTGTCCAACAAACCTCCGTTCCTTGGATCCCAATTAGAATCTCAATTTAGTAGTGTTAGTTTTTGTGCTGGAAAACCCAAACAGTCCTCTACTATCGTTTAAACGCTTTTGCCCTTTCTCATTTATCATCACATCCTTTAAGGCTCGTACCTTTAGGAACAGCGTGCAGTCTGCCAAGCGGAATGAAAGTTAATGCTAAGCACTGGTGACCAGGGATTAAAAAGGGTAAGTCTCACACGCGGGCAGCAAAGTGACCAACACAGCCTGTGGTTTACTCTGGAATCTGTAGCGTAAAGCAACTACTCTCAACTTCCTGGAGGGGAAAGGAGGCGGAATTTAAAAGGAGTGGGAACCGGTGGAGGGATAGAGAAAACAACACTGGTTTGTAAGACAGTGCGAAAAAATTACCGATAGACAATATTAAAACTCACTCCGCCGATTAGACCTTCTCAAAAGTCCTTCGTTTCTCATTTCCGGTTCCGGTTTCGCGGTTCCGCAATCGCGCTTCCAAAAATCCGCCGATAGACACTGACATAGAACTGATTTAACCAACAAAACGACTTCGCACGTAAATTTATTCGTTACTGATGCTTGGGCACACTGTTTGTCTACAAATAACGTGGCCTTAACGCATCTGCACCACAAACTCCATTATCATAGCACTGTAGTTAGCTAGACCTGGCATGACTAGCGCTCACGACTAGAAAAACGACGCGGACAGCTGCTTCGCTCCTCTTGGAGCTCGTCAACAAGACGCAGCTCGCAAAATGCTAGGCTGCCAGGCGTTCAGTTTGTTTGTTGCTGTGATTGCTCGAGTCGCTCGCTAACTCGAATCAAAGGTAGCTCTCCCTGTTCCGATTTTATTCAGTACAGTATTTTAATCATCGATAAATTAAACGCCGATAAATTTTGATAACTTTCGATAACGTTAGCTTTCAAAACAGTCTTGCGCTTACCAAACTCGGTAATTGTTAGAAAATCTTGTGCAACGTGTTTTAACCAATCACAGCAAAAGTCCTTGTTTCAACCAGTCAAGAGGACCAGTCATTAGCTTGGAAAGGGCAAAGCCTTCCCGGGATAAACATCAGTTGCATCATAAAAGATAAAAATAATAAAAACCAAATCCGAGTTGATTGAACTGGCTAACTGAAATATGTGAACGTTGTTTACCGTAATTATTGTCAAGCAAGCACGAAACACAGTCTACAATGAAAAACAATTATCTCCCTAAAATCATCCACGTAAACATATGTGGCGTATATGTTGGCGCGTTTGCCGTTTTGTGTGACAAATGCCACTTGTACTAGGTATTTACTGGCACTTGAACGACTCCAGGACCTAAAAAATCTAAGCGGACAAGAACTATGGGAAAGAAAGGAGCTTTCAGTAATTGCCACTTACATAAGGGCGCTAGCGCTAGCTAGGGAACAGGAAAAAGGGGGAGAGGACTGAGAATTAAGCACACAGCTTTAGTGAGATAATTGGTAAGTATGAGACAGGAAAAAAATGTGCGATGTTGTGTCAAGAGCACAAAGAAAGTGGCAATGGCCACCAAAGGAAAAAGAGAGAACGGGAAACCATAGGTGTAAGAACCGTGGTCTATCCTACTTCGGAGGGAGTGGAGGAGAGTCAGGGGGAGGATGCAAAACGCACGCGATCAGCCGTAGTGCATCCGTCCCACACCTTCGCGCGTGCCGCCCTAGAAGAACGAGGGAGGCCTGGGGAAGAGGCAGGCGTAGGCAGATTATTTGGTGAGACAGCAGCTGGTATGAAGCAAACTGTCGAACACATTGGTTGATCGTACATGAACACTCAAATGCGCTTCTAAAAGAAATCTGATCGCAGTAGAGCAACATAATCGGTTTCTTCTTAGTCGACCTTTTCAGTGTTACCCTACCTTGCTCGATCCTTATTTTTTTCTCCTCAAAGAAAATCTTAAATTTCCATTATCAACAAAAGCAAACAACTACATCATTACTTCCCAACTACATTATCCCAATACGCAAAGGTGCCGGACGTTTCATGTACGCGGATAATGATCGGTACACTGGTTTGTTTTACCTAACTCTGTTTTCTGTGGTTTTCTTTTATTGGTATGTAAATATCTGGTTGTTGTTAACGTCAGAAACGTAGGTACGCAAAACGAGCAAAAACAACTAACGGTTTTAAATTTTTCTGGAGGGAGTCAAATAGTAGAAAAAGCTGAGAACGTGCAAGAGGGAAAGCATAAAAAGAGAAAAGAAAAGAAAAGAAAGCAAAAGAAAACAAATGAAGGGGAAGAGAGAAAAACAGAAAACAACTACGATGACAACGGCAGAGAGCGCGGAGTGTGTGGAGAGCTTCTTTGTCTTCCCAACTGTTACTTTCTCCTCCATCTTCCTACCTGTCGTGCTTTTTTTTCTAGTAGCTCTTTCCCCGTGTTTCTCAGGGATAATCCATTTCATACATCAATTTATAATATAGACAAGAGTGTTTTAGTGGAAAATAGACCACTCGTAAAGCTCATACGAAACTACATCCGGGACTTGAGTGGCGTATTTTCCATATCCTCACTAGTGAGGATATCGATGACGTCATTTCCCGTTTTTACGCTGTTCTTTGTGCAAAAACTCTCTTGTCTATATAATAAAAAGAAAATTACACGGTGGCTTGAAGATATGAATTTTATTTTCTCGTGGTAAAAAAACAATATTTTACCACTCGAAAATAAAATTCATATCTTCGCGCCGCCGTGTAATATCCTCTATGTACGGTACAATGAGCTATGCGCTAGCATCAAGTAACGTTGTCGTGTCTTGTTTGTCAGCTGACTCAATTATTCCTATATTTTGGTTTATTTTTTCTTTGTGAGGTATACTGACTTAAACCTGACTGACTTTTGCTTTAGAGAATCATGCAGGTCTAAAGAATGAACGACGTGTAATTTATCCCCGCTTATGATATCAGTGAGTTGCGATTGGTTCCTTGATTCGCTCTGATGAAGGGTGATGCTCGAAACGTCAGCTTTAATTTTCCCTAAGGTGGCCAATTTACCTTATCAACTCAGTGGATAAATCCAAATTTTTGTGTTTCACTTCCTCACCGACGCAACACCACAGTTTTTCCTTGTTTTTATGGTGTCAGTGGCTAAGTTATTACAATCCAACCACAAAAACACAAATGAGCTCTAGAAGCGTCAAAAAGAAGTTGCCTTTCACCAGAGACACAATAAAAAATAGCATACCGTCCTTTCGGATGAAAAGAGCAGCAGCAACCCAAGCATAATTAGTCACAAAAGTCGTAGGGACTTCAGTGCCGCAGGGACAAGTCCCTGAAAACAAGTCTGACACAGCCAGAGAAGGGATTAGTCGCAGTGACAAGTCCCTTGCAATTGTAGTGTTTAAACGGGGAGACTGGTCGCGAAGACTAGTCGCGCGAACAGTACACATGAGTCACACGAGGGGACAGCCCAATTTAAAGGGACAAGTTTCCGTAACTAGTCTCACAAATAACGAAAATGGGTTGTCCTCGCGAAGGGACTTAGGCACTGGGACTAGACGTCGGAACGTAGTATTCTTATCTGGTTTTCGCTAGGATATGACATGAGCAAAAGTGCAGGAATTAGGAAAGGAGAAAACTGGTTATTGCATTGTTCTTGGTGTTTATGCTTGTGCGCGTTTTTGGGGCTAGAGCCCGCAGTTTTCATTGTGAGGGACTTCCTGCTAATGTTTCTGCTTGCGTTGTCACTATTGTCAGAAAAAAAAGAAGACATGCTTAATATATAAAGTAAAGAGTAGCGACATAAGCCTAACCACAAACACGACCTTAAAAAGGACGGTTCTGGGCCGATCGACACATTACATGAGCAGGTCAAAGACTCCCTTACGCTTTTCACGGTTGATGTCGCGCTTGTTAAGGACATGGTTAACCTTTTAAGAAAATGCATATTCTTCTTACTGTTCTCCATGCATTTCATATGGAACTAGTTAGGAGAATTTTTCTCGATATCAAGACATCGTATCCTTGATGATTGTTTCCTTTATTCTCATCACTTTAATTTTTGAATTAGCCGTGATAATGTAAAGAGAAATTTCATTTTCGTCACTGTTAAAGGGTTAAGTCAGTTAAGAACATGTTACATGTTTATGGTTTAATTTTGGAAACTAGGTTTACTCAATTTTTTTCAAGCTTTCTTTTCGTAACTGCTTTAG
>Ga0126336_10000933_pt1 | contig 13914 bp, 15 predicted proteins | sample SidCmetagenome_FD_92530 | JGI IMG/M metagenome (GOLD analysis project Ga0126336, IMG submission 92530) | Coral microbial communities from El Islote,Puerto Morelos, Mexico - Siderastrea C C metagenome | ecosystem: Host-associated > Invertebrates > Cnidaria > Coral | place: El Islote,Puerto...
CCCCCCCCCCCCGTCTTATAAACTTTCGCTCTCACCAGGCTTCAGCTCACACCAATTGCGCCCGTTTTGTCTGCCTCTCGTCCCCTATATCTGCCCCTGGGTCTCCGAGGATGTTCCAGCCAAAACTTTTATTCCAATAAACAATACATTTACTTTTAGAAGCAAAAACTTTTCGATTTTCTTGTTTACATGCACACATGCATGTAATTTTGGAAGACACTTCACCTGACTTCATGGCGACCGGTTATGTGGAGAAGCTTTGTGAACAAAATTGCAAAAATTATAGAAATCTGGATCAAACGATCAGTTAGACAATTTTAAAAAGCAAATCAACGTTTCAAAACAGCATTTACCGTACTGCAGCGTTTGCCCATGTCTTGTAAAATCTATTTGAAGTCCGTGGTTCGGTTTAAATTTTAAAGTACACTTTAGGTTATCTTTTGCAGATCAAAAGAATCTCAATACGAAATGGCTTTTCGTCGCTTTAACAGATCTTCATATCCTCTTGTTCGAAAAATACATCTTGAAAATCTAGGACTGATCCACCCGCGGTGCCATTTTCTTCGTTTGTACAATCCCATGCTTGTGACGACACTTGAATAACCTTTTTTATGAAGTATAATTTTACTGATGATCGAGTAGACGGTTCAATCGTGTAAACTTTATACTTCATATAAGCCACGACATGTGATTGGACGAATTAATTCACGTGACCCCATTCGTCCAATCACTCTCCGTGGCTTATATGAAGTGTAAAGTTTACATATCGAGCAAGCGAGTCCAAATCAGGCTCTGCAAGAACTCTTGAATTCCATTCACGAGTTAAAAAGGTCACGAGCCTGAGACAAAAAGAAAAGTCCGAGGGGGAATAGAACTCATGACCTTCCGTACAACGGTCTGGCGCTCTAACCACTGAGCTACTGGGAGGCTTGTGGCGAGCGAGGTCATATTTACTAGGTTCGTTGTGGCACGCGTACCGCATACTGCTAGAGATACCGGTGTGGTAAATTAAAGAGAAAAAACATGGTAAGTTTTAAGCTCAGAAAGAAATTGCAAAGATAGAATATTCAGTTTGTAGCGAGCATGGGACCTTTATTAGTTCTACAAAATAATTTCAGCTGATCATTCCGTATTAACAGTCCATTAGGGATTTTCATAACGGGAAGTCTGGGTATTAGTTAAGCGGCGGTCCTTCGAAAACAGCAATAGTTGTATAAACGTTTTCTTCTGAATTTTGACCTCAAAGATAGATAACACCATGTAAAAGTTAAGAAACTAAGCGCTGTCAAGTTCAGGTGAGAAAGAAATTCAAAAAAATCTGGAGAAGGGTGTAGAACATAACAAGGAAAACTGCCTGAAGTGGTTGGCAGATATCGGAGCCTCCTTACCTGATTTAAAACAAGAACTAACAATCAGGATAAATCGATTATCAAGGTATCCAGGACTAGTCCATAAAGTCAAAGCAAAGTCAGAAAAAGCCGATGCATTTCCTTGTAGTCTTGAATCCGTTGATATTCCACCAGCCACAGCGAAAACGAGGACAGCTAGCGACGACCTTCCCAGGGTCGATAGTAAAATGTTCACTCAGGATGTTTCAAAGAAACGAGAGCTGGTCAGCAAAAGAAAGCGTTCCAAATTTTCACAAGTAGAAAAATTGTCTATGTTAAAACTATAGTCGATGGGCAAGTAGTTTACATTAAAGCTATGATGAGAAAAGTCTTACGGGTCCATGCGACGCCCCACAGTTATTATGTTTTAAAATGGAATACCCAGCAAAGCTCACTTTAGTTGTCAAGTAGGACTTATTAGAAGTGGTTACCATGTATTAGCACTACTTCTCTTCTTGAAACACTATCATGAAACTGGAGAAAGAAAACTAGCTTTATCAAGTATAGGACAACTTCAAACGTGGCTTTGATGTTTATACAAGAGTTCTATACCAATGGTACAGCTAAATCTGCTGTACACGTTGAAAGAAAAGGAGGTGGCATTCAAGCAGCTGATCCCCAAAATAGCACAATGTAAAGTAATGTTCAAAAAATGAGCGAGGAAATGAAAAGAGAAATCACTAAAATCGAGGAAACGTTTAACCCTTTGAACATCATATGTTCGGCAGTACTTCAAAATTCAATTACTGGACAAACGACATCCTTGTATCAACATTTAAATTACAGATGCTCAATTTCAGGCTCTAGTTGATTATGGTGGCTGTGAGGAATCACGTTGTCAGGAAATAGTCGATTGTAATGAAACTAAAATGGATCTAGTGGTAAACAGCATTCAGAGAGCTCTAACTTCTAAATGTGTGGTTAAAGCAAGTGAACAGAAGGTTAAGGAACAAACCTCAAACTCAGGGACAAGAGATGCTGATAAAGTTTTGTACGAGGCAATCGGTCAAGAAAATGACCAAGTCATTGGCAGTATTGAAACTCAGCTTCAAGAAAAGAGGTCCTTACTGGCAGTAAACATGAGCAATTAAAGGGCTCCTTGCCCTTGTGGACCAAATTACCATGATGTTATACAGAACACCAATGTATACGTATGGAAAGATCTACGTAAATTCAAAATGACTGGAAGTAGACTAGGTGCACTCCTTGGTTTATATGGACAAGAGAAGTTCACTGAATACTGGAAAGTGCTTAAAGGAGGAATAGACCAAGAAATCGAAACGGAAACAGATTTCGAAATGAATATATGAAAGATATATATTCAACATCTCAAGGCTTCATAGCTCGGGTGGTAGAGCAACGCACAGGTATCGCGGAGGTCATTGGCTCGAATCCCGTTGTAGCCTTTATTTTTTTGTGTGTGTTAACCGGTGTGTTGGAAGCAAAGTAAATTATTTTCTGTTGCTCGCCGCGTAAAATTGCTCCTGTTCCATGTTACCTGTCAAAGTTCTATTGTTTGTTAATGAGAAAGCCGATGCCTCTCTGGTATTCAGGCCACTGCAAGAACTCACGAGTTAATAACTACTCAAACGCTTAGGAGAAAATGTGGCTGGACGTATTCCAGACTTTGCAAGCATCAAACCCATAAGGTCATACATAAATACAGTAGTAAAGTCAGTTCGTGGGGTCGAATTCTGAAAGTAAAGTCAAATAAAACTCACTTTGACTGTCACATTTAACTTTTGTGACAGTTGAGTTTAATAAACTCACAACTTGGATTTATAAACCATCTACTTTCATTTGTTGTCTCTGGGACCAATAAGAGGCATTGTCAGATTGACAATATATATGACACAATGCCTGCCAGGTGGAGGATAACAAGTCCATTCGTTGAACAGGCCAAACAGAGTTCAAAACAGGCCATTCTCTAACTCGTCCAATAAACCTTTCAACATGAATTCTTGTTGATGCGATGTCAAAATTGGATGTAACCTCCGCCTGTGTAAACTGGTCTGACATCTTCTGAGCAGGGCGATTCAAGTGCATTCCTTTCAATTCACAAAGATATTGAACAGCAATCCCTCTGTCTGCCATTAGTTCGTGTTCTGGTTGAATCCAATGGATAACCCCTGATTTTTAATGATCTTGTTATCTGATATAGAGCCTGGGTAGATATCACTGAAAAGAAGACCCATCCCATGTGGTGCAATTCCTATGAGTGCTTTTTGCCTGCCATGGCATTCTTGTAATTGGAAAGCATAAGAAGATTCAAATCAAGATTTGATACATGCTGAAATTTGAATTCAGCACAATCGACGATCATGTCTGTGAGTCCATGGCCAGTCTTAACGAAAATGTCTGGCATTAATTTTTAAGTAAAAAACCAGCTTCAGGCTTAAGGTTGATACAAGTGAAGACTGTTTCTAGGAAACTATCCATGCAACGAATGTGCGTTAAATTGTGCTCTCTCCTACTTTGAGCATATAAGCCATTCATACCCGATGGAGAGACCGGACTACAGATTTTAAGAACTGCAAAAAAAGTTCTGTAGCTTTATCTAGAGTTCTTTCTTAATTACCTTCACAACCAGGATAGATAATCACATTACAGTAAGGCCGCACACAGTTCCAATTTAAATAAAAAGAATATTGAATTGTTCAACAGATAATCCGCACAAGTACTTAAATGTATTTGGTTTCTTAATGAGGTTGGAGTAGATTAATTGCTCTTGTACATGTTGTAGCATTTTTGTTGTCATCTTCAGATCTTTACTCCGTTTAGTAGTCTTTTGCTGGACTTGTTCAATGTTTCGCATTTTAATTTTTAAACTAAGAGTTTCAGTCCTGAGTCTTTTTAACCATGTCCTGAGCACTGGTCAGCTGCTCGGCTAACTTCTGCTTATCTCATTCTGACGGACGCAAACAAGAAGATAACTGTCGTTTAGATATTAAGTCCTTTGGTTTTTTGGCAGCCGGCTGAAAATTGTCTCTTTCTGTTGCAGCTTTTCGTTTTCTAGAATTGCCAGACATCAGCTTGGCCAGGAAGAATTTCCTTTCGGGCTGACGTATGTACTTTTAGTTTGTCAGCCTTTGTTGCGTTCTTCTTCAGTTGAGCTTTGGCTTAAGCTTTATCGAGTTTCTTTTCCAGTGTCACTAATTAAGAGGCTGGAACAGGGATGTCAGGTAAATCAGCACTCACACTTTCTCTACACCTAATGCTCAATTCTCTGCTCCAATGTTCAGCACAGATATGACCCGAATGCCAGTTTGATATGACCGACGTTTGAAGAATCCTCGTGTACACAACTTGAACTTTAGGGTACGGAACAAACGATAAAACTTAATGGGTTCCCCTTTTGAGTTTCTGGTTCGAAAGTCATTGTTACAAGACGCTGAGCAGCAAAACCACTTCACCACGATGGTTACAGTTTCTCATAGATGGCTGCCATGTTTGATAAGTTGTCCCTACAAGCTGCTAAATTAGTACCCAGACTTCTCGGTATGAAAGTGCATAATGGCTTCAACGTCTTACACAACAGAGGCGGGTTTAATCTACCACGCCATACATACCACCACTGCTAACTGGCAGGAACAGGTCACGAAACAAAAAAAAGTTATGCACGCCTTAGCTGCCTATGATTTTGTAACCAGCCAGTTAATCCTTCCTATCTGGTAGCCTAAGTAAGTAATTAGAATATTACTTGACTTGAACTTTCCTTAAGCTTCCTTAGCCTCTAGTGTAAAGAGGCTCGTCATCATGTAAGGTTAGCCTGCTGCCAGGCGGTTTGTGGGTGTTTTGTCGCGGAAAGACCCCGGAAAACGTGGAGTTCGCCATCGCCGGCGCCATCTTGGACGCGTACAAAAGTCGGTCTGGGGTGAGTGACAAAGCTATGGGGAGTGGGTAGAGGGAGCGAGAGAAAAACCACCTGCCCGAAAACCCGTCTCCTGTGAGTGGCCGCCGTACCGCCATATCGCTTCCGGTGTAATTTGTCACGCATTCCATGTCAGCCAATAAAATCATTGGCCTGTGACAGGCCATCAATCATGTTCTGTAAAAGTGTAATTCAAAACAAACTCACGTGTAGCGCAGTTGACAGATTTTTCATATCGGCGAAATAGTGAATAGGCTGGATATTTTAATACCGCTTTGAGTCTATTATTCCCAGTGTATTCTACATTCCACTTGTATCCTTTTGATCGGCTCCGTGTTCACGGTCTATTATTCAACGCCTGTATTCAACTGCAAAGTTGAAAAAAGTCTGGGCTCGACTTGTGGGCAAGTCTACTTACAACGCAAAATTTCTTTGGCTTATTGTCAATAAAACATGAAATCAACTGGCCGAGTTTTACAATCCTCGTGCAACACATTTACCCGCTAGTTCGATCGCCATAAACAAGTTGATTGAGATTGTGTTTGAAGTTTTCGTTCAATCCCCGCGGCATTAGCAGCGACACATTGCTTTCAGTTCTAAACAGAGAATGTGTGTTTGAGGTTTCTTTAGCAAGTGACATATTTCAACTTAAGTTCGCTTCAATAAAGTAAACCGATTGAGTTTGTTATAAAACAAGCGGTATATTTAACCTTTAGTTCACTTAAACCGATGGCTTTCATAAATTGACTTCACATCACAAATTTGCATAACTTCAAAACAACTTGCTTGTGTAATTTGAAAAAGCCTATTCACACATATTCTTCCAACACTTGTTGGGCGGAAATGTAAATAGACTCGGCTGGCTCCTCCAGTACTCTGCTAACGTTCTCAGCAGTGAGTTCTACTGCTGTACAGAGACCTTCCAGTTGCGCTATCTGGTCCGAAACTACGCTTTTCAACGAACAAATTTACAAAACACATGATGAAGGCTGCTCTCCCTCTTTGCGATTCCGATGACCGTAAAAATCATGCTTTTCCCAAAGCTAGTAGGCAGAACAGCTAGGACATCTTCACCTTTTTGTAGACTGCTCACAGCTTGCCTTTGCTCAGGCTTCAAACAACATTTCTATCTTTCAATTTTAAAAATCTAACGCTCGCTCGATTGCTTCTCCGACATTGTTTTGTCTCCCTGATCTGCGTGACTCCAAACTGACGATGATTGACAGTAAATCGACTAATCAAAATGCCTCGTCAGCCGGTGGGCGAAGTCAAAATCTGCGACTCGCAGAAGACGGGTTTTCGGGCAGGCGGTTTTTCTGTCACTCTCCCTGCCCCCTCCTCCTCGCTTTGTCACTCGCCCCAGACCGATTTTCGTGCGCGCCCAACATGGCGCCGGGGATCGCGAACTCCCCGTTTTCCGGTGTCTTTCCGCGATAAAAACATCCACAAACCGCCTGCAAGCAGGCTCATGTAAGGTTTGCACAATAGAGCAAAGCCATTGTCTGACTTGTGACTTGCAACGCGTGGACTGCGACCTGTGAACCGTAACCTTTGAACTGAGACCTGAAACCTGTGAGCTGTAACCTGTTACCTGTAAAATGTAACCCGCTACATGCGACCTGTAACCTGTTACCTGTGACCTGCGTTTTGTACCTGTTGCCATAGAGTTAACCAGAGTGCGGACTAATTATTTTTCAAGTTTTGCCTTCGGGTAGGTTTAAGATTTACTGAGATGGAAAAAGAAACGGCCACGGTCGGAAAAAGTATTCCACTGGAACAGGGGATCCGGATAGACTGCATGTCTCGTGAAGATTCTCTACCTTCGGATAAAGATCTTAAAGTTGTCTTTCATATTATTTAATAATAAAGAGATTAAATGAAAGTTACCTTAAAAAATTTGATATGACCTGGATCCAAGTTGTAACTCTGTATTTGGGACGACTTCGTCCAGTACAGTTTCTGGTCCGAGGAATCGATGACAAAATCAGAGTCTCTGTCTACATCGATTTCAAAATTGCGTTCGGCAGTCCCATACATGGCAGCTCTGTAAATCCGGTAATCGGACCACTCATTATCCAAATACAGCCAATATAGATACCTGAAGAGTTGCAATTTGACTCAGTCAACTGAATTTGCATACATACGGTAGAACCCCGGTACCTCAAACTTGGATAACTCGAACTCCCCCGCTTACTCGATCTAAGTCCCATTTCCCTTGGATTTCACCCCACTTTTCAGTCATTTTTACTCGGTTAACTCGAACTCGGATAACTCGAATTCTCCGCTAACTCGAACTAGATTTCGTTTCCCTTGATCAAAATTTACCCCGAGAACTCGAATTCTGGTTCTTGCAAGTCACTACGGATGCCCATTGAAATATCCCATTAGCTCTTCTTGTCCTGTGATCGGATTTATACACTAAAACCAACACTACAGTAATTTGATCTCAATTAGTGCAACGAACAGATCACCTATTGACAGCCATTTCCCGATCATATGATCTTGAGTATAATTGAGTAACATTTACAGTACTGTATTATGATAAGAATGGTGTTACAGTTTCTGACGAGATAAGTTTAATTTGCACTGTACTGTATACTGAGGTGCTGAAAAATCAGTTAACTATCAATTAATAACATGGCAAATTGAGTATTCAATCGACCCCGATAACTCGAACCCCCGCTAACTCGAACTGTTTTTCGTTTCCCTTCAGAGTTCGAGTTATCGGGGCTCTACTGTACATATACCTGGATTTTTGAAAAAGGAATCACTAATTTTACTCCGCGATCCGGGAAAACATTAGGGAACTGGTTTATTTCATAGGAGAGCGGGGCAACCCAGCAACTCTACGGGAACAGGGCTAGCAGACCATACATTTGGGATCTCTCGCTAGTAGTGGGGGTAGGGTTGGTCAAAATGTGAGTCTTCAGTTTAACCGTTGAACGTACAAGCAAAGTCACAGCCCCCCCCCCCCCGTGGTACAGGGGGGGTTGAAGGAGCCCTTCCTTGGGTGTTTGTTGTGTTACAACTTTTCGTACAGCTACTGAAAACGGCAGGTGCAGATGAAAAAGTCTTGGAAAAATTCATGGAGAGGGAGGGGGGATGCCCCTCCCCCTTGTACGTCCGAGCGTTAATCTGTGCCCTGTTATTGTTTTTCCAATCACACTAACTTCTTTGAACCCTTTGCTGAGTCTTTTGCTCTCAAATAAATAGCTTCTCCGTGCGGAGGCTGTTAGTCGTTGCCATGCCAAGTGAGTTGATACCTAAGGCGGAAAATATCAGACCGTGGGGGAGGAGTGGGAAAGCGTACAGTTAGATCAGTTTTTGAATTAACTCCCTGATGATGAGTGTATATCTGTGAAAAGATGGGAGCCCACGCTTGTCACTCTGATTTGCAGGTGATTTTGAAGATTGGGCACTCGATAAGCTGTTTGATGACCAGATCACCTCAGGTGGTAGGAAGTAGCTTGCAGAGTGAAGTTCAGGCAAAGTGAACCATTTTCCTTAGCATGTCAGGACAGCTGCCATTTTGCAGGTTGGCCGGTTTTCATAAAATCAGGTAGCTATACATAGGCTTGTATATCGGTGTATGTCAAGTATGCACTTGATACTCTAAGCGAAAGTGTGTACAAAGAAAAGTCAAGTCACGAGTAGGACACGCACAGTATAACAAGAGAAAGCATTGCATAGCTAACGCCTCTAAAAAAACGTTCCATTGCTCGTCACAATTTCAGTGATTTTGCACCAGACGATCATTCTTGGCAGACTATAAAATGGGACTCTTGCATTGGGTTCAAACAATTTACTTTGAATAACTGACGGGATTGATATTGTAGAATAAATATGAAGAAGCGTCAGAAGTGCTTTTAAAAACAGACGTTTCGGGTACCTTATTCTCATTAAATTTCGCGAAAAATCAAGAGCCATATTTCGCGAGTATTAAATTTTGCGACTTTAAGAGGAAATTAGAATTGGAGTGTATTAAATTTCGCGATTTTTTTTATTCTTCAGTATGTAGCTTTGACCTCATAACTGTAACAACATAATTAATATGATCGTCATCGTAAACAATAGCAAACAAAACGAGCTAAAGAAATTTGGACACTAGTAACCGGAGAAATTCTACCATGTAGTCATGAAAGGAATAACGTTCACGATCGGTACGCTATTGCAGCGAGAAGACGTTTTGCAGGCCGCTTAGACAGCACTGTAGTTGGACATCTTCCAAGGGAGATTTCACGTGCCACGCGGTTTCTAATCCTGCATGGTGGTGTTGTAAAAGTGGAGGTGATTGACCCTGAGCACCGAAGATCCCCTTCGAGGGGACGTGAGATACTGGCAAGATATATATACCAGACACATATTAGAGATAATTACAAAGAACCACCAGATGGAAAGTTTGACGACTGCACAAGTGGGGCTTTGAAGAACTTAGCGGCAGAGCACAGTTCGGACAGGGAGAGTGATGCAGTGGAAGATAACTGATGGACAAAATCAAACAATAAACTCCTAAACATGAAGCTGAGACATGTTGGAATTACAGTAATAAATCAACAGCTTGAATTTCATTATCTTATTGATATTCAGTACATAGTATTAAATTTCGCGATTTTATTCTTCGTGTGTCCTATATTTCGCGAAATTTAGTACTCGCAAAATTAAGTGAGTATAAGTATGTAACCCTTGTTCGGTGTGGAAGATAACCTTTAAAATACGCAGTATTTTCAAAGGCGTCAAATGGAGGCGCGTGCGTGTATAAATACCGGCGCGCGCATGTATAAAGTCATAGTTCAGTTAACAAAGCTGAAATTAATACTCAATCCACGCATCCGGCTGAATAGTTCCTAGTTGGAAAATGATCCTCATTCCACGCTGCTTTCGTATTTCCCGGCTAAAACGACTCCTGAGGCTTCGTCCGGTTTCATCAATGTAAAGAAGAGGGCATTTACGACAGGATATGCAGTACGAAAGATTCTTGAATTGGCAGGTGAAATGGTCAGGAATATTAAGGGAGCACTTAGGGCCTCGAATCTCGATGAGAGGACTGATGTAGTTGCAGGTATGGCACCGGGGACGCTGACATGCACGTGATCCAGACAGCTCAGTAGATGACTTGTCAGTGGAGCGTACAAGAGAAATGGAGGTAGTTGGGAGTTCTGTTTCCTTGTAGAAGACGATGGTTTGAATCCTATCATCAGAAATGCGTAGGTTGATGTCCAAAAATGGTTGTCCTGTTTCAGTGATGGTGGATGTAAATTGGAGTGCAGGGTGGAAGTTAGAACTACCTCCATTTCTCTGATTTTCATCCTGATCACTACAAACGTACTATCCATTACAGCCAGTTTCTCAGCCTGGGTCGAATTTACTCCGACGGCGATGACTTCCTCATGAGATCTAGGGAGAAGGTTGCATTTTTCTCGCAACTTGGTTTTCCTTTTACTTTGCTTGAAAACGATCTAAGGAGGGTAGCAGCTATCAGCCGTCCTGATGCATTACGCTCTTATGAACAGAGTGACACAACCCGGGGGAGCAGGGATGGCGCAGTGGTGAGAGCGCTCGCCTCCCACCAATGTGGCCCGGGTTCGACTCCCGGTCACGGTGTCATATGTGGATGGAGTTTTCTGTTGGTTCTTGTCCTTGTTCCGAGAGGTTTTTCTCCAGGTACTCCGGTTATCCCCTATTCTCAAAAACCAATACTTCCAAATTCCAATTAGATCTGGAGCGCACGAATACGTCTGAACGAGCTTCTGAGCTCCTAAGTGTTTTGTGGGTAAACAAATTACATTTACATTTTCACATTACTCTTGATAGAGTGCCTCTGGTTCTCACCTACTACCCGTTTAACACCCAAATCAAACGATTTCTACTTCAGAAGTATCTTCGCGAGGTATCTTCCCACAACCACCTTTTGTGGCACACAACACGAGTTCAGCCTAAGAAACATGCTTGTACCCTCCACTGACAACTCCTCTACTAAGCAGTCTGGATCACGTGCGTGTCAGCGTCCCCAGTGCCATACCTGCAACTACATCAGTCCTTCACCGAGATTCGAGGCCCTAAGTGCTCCTTTACTATCCCTGACCATTTCACCTGCAATCCAAGAATCTTGTGTACTTCATATCCTGTCGTAAATGCCCTCTTCTTTATATTGGTGAAACCGGATGAAGCCTCAGGAGCTGTTTTAGCGAACAGTTACGAAGTATCCGCAACAACACTCCTGGGTCTCCTGTCGGCCAACATTTCAACTGGTCACAGTATTTTTGATGTCCAGGTGTGGGGAAATACGAAAGCACCGTGAAATGAGGATCATTCTCCAACTAGGAACTATTCAGCCGGATGGATTGAATATTAATTTCAGCTTTGTTAATTGAATTATGACCTTATGCATGCGTACGCCAGCATTATTCAATTGCGCACGCGCTTCCATTTGACGTCTTTGAATATATTGTGTATTTTAACGGTTTTCCTCCATACTGAAAAAGGGTTATATACCCGAAACGTCTGTTTTCAGAAACATTCCTGACACTTCTTGATGTTTACGTTACTCTACAATATCAGTCTCACCAGTTATTCAATTGCAAGTGCCACGCATCACCAACGAACTTCCCGTTCACCATTTGTTTTATACTCCCTTTGAATACTGTTATTACGTCAGCTAACTTACCCTCTTTCTGGGTCCAAGGCAATATCCGTATTTACTTCGGAACGGCCCAGAAGAGTCTTCAGGAAACGACCATCAGTTCGGGAAACAAATATATTGCTCCCATCCATCCAATATAAATTGTCACCAAGCCAGTCAATCGCAAGTCCTGTCACAGATGGCAAGTATCTGTAGATTGTTTCAATACCTAATAAACGAACGACGGCTACAATGTCAACTCTTTTAATAATAATAATAATGATAGTAATAATAATAATAATAATAATAATAATAATATTAATAATAATAATAATAATAAATAATAATAATGACTTTAATACAGGATCCACAAAGTGCCTATGCGCCTGTACGTTTGGCTAATGATTAACTGCAACGCTATTCCAAAATCATCTATCAGAGGATGAATTTCGAATTTGAAAAATAAGGGAATTAATACGTCTCCAGTGGAAAGCTGCAAGGCGCTTAACCGAGGTCGTCCTGGTTTGCCCCTCGTTTATTTTTCTCATTAAATTAACAAGTAAGCTAGGGCGACCAGGGCGAACTAGAAGATTTTCCATTACGGATGCGCGTGTATTTGACAGAAGAATTTCCTTCGCAAAAGCTAAAACCTTAGCCCTGCTTCTCAACGACTGCTGCAGACTACTAATAACATAAGTAGTGCAAAATCCAAAGCACCCTTTCTTTATTCTGTCCTTTAAAGATATTTGCTTCTCTAGTGATTTTGTGTGGCTTCAAAGAAGCGAATCTTCGCAAAGGACCGAAAGTTTTAAAAAAAGTCAATCAACCAATCAATCAATCAATCAATCAATCAATCAATTTTTTAGATTTCAGTGTATTCAGCACGAAAGTGGTAACTGGGAACACCGTAAATAGAACAAAAAGAAAATATAACGGTGTTTAAAGTCCTCGAAATTGTAATGAAAACAACTCGATTCAACGAAATTCATAAATGCTGCAAAGTGTACTATTTTGAGATATATTATTTGAAACAACAATGGCGCATTTATCCTGGCAGAAGGAAGGTGTAAAGCTCTTGCCTCTTTCTCCCCGTCCTTAAGGTTAAACCTGTCCCTCTACATGCTACAGCCTGACTTAGGCGGGGTCGCTCGCTATCACTCTCAAGCCTGGACTTATTTGAATTCCCTGAGCCTCGGTGGGAACTTGTGCCCCTGCACCTCCTTTTAACTCGGAGTCTATTAAGGTGTTTCGATACAGTTTTTTCGGGACCATACCTAACTTTTTGAATCGGCTCTTAGACAGTCTTGTCCTTGTCAGATCAACGTGAAATTTGCAATACTTGTTGGTTTTGGATTGAACTTTAGCGTGGTTTACATTTTGTAAAAATCGATATTTTCACGACAACGATAACCAAAAATCGTCGAAAACAGTAAAATTGAAATTTTACACGATCCAGATTTCGCTTCGAAAAGTAAATACCAGCATCTTAAACTGTGGTGTATGGCAAACAAAATATACGAGAACAAAAAAATTCTGTAGGTTTGTTTTGAAGTAAATCGCAAAAACATTTTCAACCTTAGTTAAAGCCATGGCAACGAAATTACAAGGGTATATTAAACGTCCAAAAATATTATCTTTGGGGTCCGCAACATGACCTGATGACCACACATGACGTGTGAGTTACGTCATGATTTCCAAACGGCAGCCATATTGGATTCGCCGTCTTGAGTTCTTGATTTTTCTAATCCTTCGAAAACTAACAAAATTGGCCAAAAAGTAATTAAAGCCAATAAAAGAACACTTGAATGATTTAAAAATGTAAACTTTGGTACAATACAGTCAAAAAAATCCTTCAAAGCAGGAAAATTCGAAATCCTGAAAGAAACTGCCTGTCAAAATAGTGTTATCATCTTCTCAGGTATATTAAGGACTGGGTCATTTGAGGTACATTCAAAAATGAAGGGGGGTGGTCTATCTCAGTAAGCATGCAACCTATTGACACGAAATTAAGCAAAAAGATGAAACTTGTTACAAAG